>UMEZ01091569.1_pt1 | contig 22402 bp, 37 predicted proteins | sample 1964841 | NCBI WGS metagenome assembly UMEZ01 (sample SAMEA4836029, study PRJEB28245) | human gut metagenome | biome: gut microbiome; material: fecal sample | place: Denmark | collected 2008 | reverse complement strand
CAAATCTATAGTATACCTCCATCTTTTAAAGTGAATCCTTGTGCTGTCCATTCAGGAACAGTCTACATATTAAAATTTATTAGCATACTTTGGAAATGTCTATTCAGTTAAGATTCTTAGTTTCCTCTAAACATAAGTAGGTAATTTGGTTCCTCTGTCTTTTACATATCCTATATACTTACTTGGAACTGTAGTAGGAGTATTATCAACAACTACAGCTTCTGCACCTATAGGATTCTTAGAATACTATTTAAGAGTTCCTAAAGCCCCATTCTTAGAAGGAGCTTTGAATACTCCCTTAGTAAGTCTATTATAGAGCTATGCAGACTTTCTTCCAGCTGCTCCTGCTATTCCTACACATTACTAGCAAAGTCAGTTACATTACTCTTAGCATAATCAAAATTAGATTGTCTAGTTACCAAATACTCCATAGCCAAAGAAGTTATTGTTGTAGAAGTTCTAGAGATTTTTATAGTACTCAGCCTTCTTTGCATCATAAATATATGCTCGATTCTTTTTCTAAATTTCCTAGAACTTTCTTCTCCTTATAGCTTCTATCTACTCTGGAGTGAGTTTAATACTTGGAACTGGAATCTAAACTGCAACTCTAGTATTATCCCTTGGAGCTACGTATCCACCTTTCTATCTCTTTAGAAGTTTATTTCTTTCCACTGTTATCAAACCTTTTCCATATTCCAGTTACGCTATCTATTCCAAGCAATAGACAAATAGCATAGATAAATGTATCTATCATTAGAGGTGCCTAGATACCACAGATGGTACAATATATAAGAACAAATAATATAGTCAAGAATCCCAATACACCACATACCCTTTTACTACTAACTCCAGAGTGTGATGTAATCATTTGTTTTAGAAATTCTTGAATTTTATTCATTGCTGTGCAATCCTATGTATTTAAACCACTCATAATGTTTTCTCCATCTCAGATATGCAAGATTACTTTCGTAATAGTTGGCTTCCTCTTCAAAACTTACTTCATGATAATGATCATGCTATGACTTAGATAGATTAGCAAACCATATAATAACATATTCTACTGCATACCATAGATAGAAGAATATATACAACATTTCTTTCATCTAGGCAGTATGTATTGCCTCATGATTTATCTCAGTTTCACTCAGATCACTCTTGGTAAAGAGTATTCCAAATAAGTTTATTGCCTTATAGCCTCCAAAAGGGAACCATTTAGTCCTTACTATTTTCATAATACCAATATTATAACAGTAGCACTAATTATTCCTAATGCGTCATAAACTAGATCTAATTTATCAAATCCGACTCCTTCTGAGTCTTTTCTGAATCTAAATTCATCATAGACTTCTTTTGCTAAACCTACTAAGCATCCAACCAATATTCCTGGGAATATCCCAAATATAAGTCCGATTACAAACGTAATAATGAATGAGCATATAAAATGCATCTTCTTATCACCAATCTTAGCGGTAAGATTGTTAATAAAGGTTTTGATTTTAGATAGTACTTTTTTCATAGTTTAATTAGATTATTGTGTAGTTTGCTATGACAATTCTTACATATACAAACTGTCAACTTTAATTCATCTGATAGCTACTAAGAGGTTATATGCTTTAAGGACTTAGAAATATTAAAGTTCTTTTCTTTTACATGATGGAACTCAAGGCAGCATTTAGCGTCCTCTCCACATACACAACATTTAGTTTTGTGTTTGTTGTAGATTTCCTTATTCTAATGATAATGATTCATGTGGTCATCGTTTCCAGAACTGAGAATGTCTCTAAGCTCTTGAGTCACTTCCATAAAAATTACTAACAGCATCTATAAAGTCCTGATCAGTTCCCTTAAATAGAGCATCATGTAACCTCTAAGTTTTTGGACCATTAGGATTCCATACACAAGGACCATGTCCATGATAAAGTAATCCAATTGTTATAGCTCTCTTAGTATCTGAAGGTTTAATTCCTTTTGTATTCTTCTCAAATATATCTTCGAAATACTAAAGAGATTGATTCTATAACTGCTCCATCTCTTCCTAAGTTAGCCAAGGATTCTTAGTTCTTCCAGTTTTCTTTAGATAATTTCTTACTGCATTGTTAGTTCTAACATCAAGACCTATACCAATCTAATTAGGATCAAATCCTCTCAACCTTGGAGTAGTCCACCTATTAGTATCAGGGTTATACCCAACACTATTCGGATTCTCTATAGCCTTTAAGTAGTCATATCGAATCTATTTATAGGTCTTAGCATCTCTCTGTGGAAGAGTCAGTTTGAAATCAGTGTTATAAATGTTCCTATTTCCTTTATCATCCGTCCACCAAAAGTCCTCATCGTTATTACTTCTAGCCAGAGCATAGGCATCGCTGAAGGATTGTTGTTTCCCATCTTCTGTTTTAGAATAGTCAGGAGATCTCCAGTAGTAAATCTTCTTAAGGATTCCTGCATTCTAGTACTTAGGAATACTACCTCCCTCTTTAAGGCTATTTATTTTCTGCTGTATTTTAGATCTAGGAATAAGTTTAGTCATATTTTAAACAATTGAATTTGCATACTTTAATCTCTTACTAAAATTAGCATAATCTTTATGAGGGCGTTCGAATTGATTCATAAATACTCTAGCTGCATCAGAAACTGTATTTGTTCTTCTAAGAGAAGCCAAAGCATCTTTATGAGTATTATTCAATTCCCACCATAGGAAGTCAAGCTGTTGTCTGGCAGTAGGATTCGGACCATACATACTGAATAGTTTCTATTTACGAGGTCCTGTCCATTGCGCTAAGCCATAGGAATTATTTCCATCACCAGATACAGCTCTAATATTACCTCTTGATTCCTACATTAAGTTACCATAAATACCTTTGGCTTGATTTCTAGTAAGACCCTTACTTACAAAGTAGTCTACTATAAAGTTATTTGACTACTAATTTAGAACTCTTCTAATCGTAGTTATATTAGAAGTGTTAGTCAATGGAGTTTCAATAATTCCATCTTTCTTTCCCTTAGCTTCTATAGTAAATATCTAACCATCCTCTATCCTACTAACTATCTTTATATGTTTTCCGCTTTTACCTGATCCAGGTGTACATATAAGATCTCCAATCTGTACATCAGCTAATGTTGGAACTTCTGTTCCAGCTTTCTCTAAATCCTTTACAGTTCTAGGAAGATTTATGCCATTCTACTTATAGACATATTGAACTAAACCTGAGCAATCAAACCCAGTACTAGGAGTCATGCCTCCCCACTGATATTTAGTTCCTACGAACTGTCTAGCTAGATTGACAATGCTTTGTGCCTATCTTTCTTGAGCAGGATTGCTATAGGACCAATCAGAGGAAGGAGTAGTATCTTCTTCTAAACTATCAATGAACTTAAATCCTGGAGGTTCAGTAGTTATACTTAGAGGATTTTCAGTTTGACTAGAGAACGATATGTCAGGAATCTGCTGTGTTGTCTAGATTGCAGAAGGATTTAAATATTGCCTATAGTTATCCTATACTAGTTTGTAGCCTTCAGTAATTATTGGAGGTGGATCAGTAGCTTCGTATAATGAAAAATAATTCTCAAAGCTATTCATAACAGATTCTCATTAACCTTTGTTCCACTTCCTAGCATTGGCTGCAAACGTTGCTCTCTTCCTTATTTTTGGATCAGAACTATTTTTACCACGACTAATACATTCAGAGGTTACTTTTCCTCCGCAGTATTCAGTGAACTTTCCTCTATTAGCTTTCTTAATATGAATCTTATGACCTTTTTTGAACATCTCAATTACTTTCTCTCCAGGAACCTGTATTGGTGTAAATATCGAGTCATAATTAGACTCATGAGCCCTAGAGACGCTAGAAATCCGAGTTAAGTTTAAATTCGTTTTCATCATTTCTATTTATAAGCAGGTTTTCGTTTGAACATTCAAATTTAATATTTATATTTGTATTATTGAAATTAATACAGCATAAGAGTGGATGTTAAAATCACATATATAAATTTGCCTTGGCAAGTTTGTATACTATATAAGTAACCTTATAATATCTAACCAATGAGTTACAAATCAAATTTAAATCACAGGTTAACAATCGCAGTAATTCTAACAATAGTTGGAAGCGGACTGTTAATTGCTGGTTTTATCGTCCCTCCGTTAGGGGTAATAGATAGTTCAGCCCTAGTAGCATTCGGAGAAACAAGTACTTTTGTTGCTGCTATACTGGGAATAGATTACAATTACAAATATCAGATTTACAAGAGTAAAGCTCCCAATGACTTTAAGTAAAATGTAAATGAAATAATGTAATAACAATAAATATAGTGTAATATGAAAATTGATAAACAGAATGGTAATGTAGCTTTCGAGAATGAAAGTCATACGTATTGGAATGTGAATGATAACAAAAGATACATATCAGTTACTACTCTCATCCATAGGTATGTTCAAGAATTTGACAAAGAATTTTGGAGTGCATACAAAGCTCTGGAAAAACTTATTCCCAAAGAAAGCTGGGCAGTAGAGAAAAGGTCTTTATTGAATACTAAGAAGTTTAATAGAGAGATACTTGATACTTATAATATCTCTGAACTCGAATTTAATAAGACTCAACAGGATATTCTAGATGCTTGGGATGCAGAAAATAGGAAGTCGTGTGATAGAGGAACGAAGATTCACGAGGAAATTGAACATTCTTTTTATGACCATCCAAAAGATATTTCTCTACAAAAGTTTGGATTAGGAGGTAAATTTGAATGTAAGAAAGATTATTCAGAGCTTGACTTAGATTGTGGAGTGTATCCAGAGTACTTAATATATAGAGAATCAGACGATGGGATCTTAAGAATAGCAGGACAGGTGGATCTTATAGTAAAACAAGGAAATGAAATAACAATTATAGACCACAAGACAAATAAGAAAATTGATCAAAAGTCTGGTTTTGACTCCACAACAAAGTCTAATGCTAGAATGAAATATCCTCTTAATAATCTTATGGATTGTAATTTTTATCATTACACTTTACAACTTTCTACTTATGCATGGATGCTGCAGAAGATTAATCCTCAATTTGTGATAAAGGATTTAATTCTGAATCATTATGATCACAATGGAAAGAATACTATATATCATTGTGAGTACTTAAAAGATGATGTAGAGAGAATGTTATCTCATTATAAGAAGGAGCTCATTTTAGAGGAGCGCAGAAGTAAAAGAAAAGAAATAGAATATTAATCTTTATTTTAGGACATTTTTAAATCTATTTAGATTAGATGCCAACACCTTGACTTTAAATATTCTATTTCTTTTATTTTTATAAGGTTATGAATGTAGTTGATATTGTAAATGGTCATGTGAAGGAAGTCTTTAACCTAGGAGAGGACTTAAGTAAGAATAGATTACATATATGCTATGGTTGTCCATTGTATTCTAATAAGTTAGGAGGAATATGCAATAGCAGACTATGGCTAAACATAAATACGGGAGATGTTAGTACAACAGCAAAACCAGGATATGAACGTGGATGTGGATGTAGATTATCTGCTAAAACTAGACTAGCTCAAGCTAAATGTCCTGTTGGAAAATGGTAATAAATTAAATGTTAAATGAATTATGAAAGAACCAAGAATTAAAATGACTGAAAATGAGCAGATAGCTGCTAATGTATTAGGACTTGATAGTAATTATACCAGTATTAATATGGGAGAACGCTCAATAGACAATATGATTCAAAGAGAGAAGGCTAATAAGTTCAACAACGAAGTTGAAAAATATAATGCTCAATTAGAAGAGAATCAAAAGACATTTGAAGAGGCTCAGAGCCAAGTAGCTTATGATATTAATAGAGCTGAAATAAAGCCAATGTTTGCAAGACTAATCATTAAGCCTTTCAAAGTAAATCCCTTCCAAAAGATGGAAGTCAAAGGAAGTATTATTGTTGATGCTGGTGGTTATACTCCCCATGCTGAACTTAATCCTATGACTGGTAAATATGAAGAACAGAAGCAGTTTATCATAACAGGATATGTTGTGGAAGTAGGTCCAGAAGTTAAGTACTTACAGGAGGGAGATGTTGTCTATTACAGAGTTGACACAGCAGTCCCAGTACCATTCCTAAAACAAGGACTAGTAAGTATTAATGAGAATCAAGTTATAGCAGTAGTTAACGAAGGATTGACAGAACGTTTTAATAGTACAAAATGATGGAAGACGCAAATGTATATTTTAACCCTGGGGATGTTGTACAATTAAAGTAGGACATCCCTAATAAACCTACAATGATTGTAGTAAAGAAGGAAACCTCTCTATTTAAGCATGATAGCAAGGGGTTAGAAGATAAACGCCCAATATTAAAGGGGATAAGATGTAGATGGTTTACATCTACTGGAGAATTACAAGAATCTGTTTGGAATACTAAGGATTTAATTAAACTATGAACGAACAACAATTACAATAGGCATTTATACAATTCCTTGCTCAAAAGACTGGAGCAAAAAATCAGTAGGAATTAGAGGCAGCAATTCAGTAGTTAGGAGAAGAAGGTCTGAAGCAAGCATACGCTGAGTTTATGCAAATGATGCAACAGCAACAAGTTCAAGCCGCTAAGTTTGGAGCTAAATTGAATTACATCAAGAGTCTTAGAGGGCAATGCCCTGAAGGTTATGAGATCTCCTATTATAAAGTAGGTGGAACCTTATGTAAGAAGTGCATGAAGAAACAGCAAGAAATGAAAGATGGAGGTCAAGTTCCCAAAAATCCTATTGATGAATTTAAGTGCGGAAGAAAAATGAAGAAAGCACAAGGTGGAGCAGTTGACTTTGAGAAATGTGGAGGAAAGACTAAGAAAAAGGAAGAAGGTGGGGAGCTAAATAGCACCAAAAATCCTAAAGCATTCAGTAAGATGGCTTTGGCTAAATGTGGAGCTAAACTGAAGGAAGCTTGTAAAGGAATGCAAATGAACAAATGTGGCAAAAAGTTGAAGAAAAAAGCTACTGGTGGTACAGGGTGGAAACCTTGTAAATAATTATAAAATAAATGCGATGAATTAATGATATATGGTAAGTCGAATATTTCAATATGATAATGTTAGGAATCGAGTGGAACTCAATGTGCCTGAAATACTTCTTGTTCGAGAATTTGCTGAATTAATGAAACCAGAAAGAAATAAATGCGAAGAAGACCCCAGTGGTTCATTGGGACTCAGAGCTTTTAGAGAATTTACCTATATATGGTTAGCTATTGCGTGGGATTCAATTTACGCAGACTATACTGAGCAGGAAAGACATTAGGAGGCATTGAGAGATGTCAGCATGACAGAAGAAGAATTTAATAATCCGGAATTTAGAGCTGCTTGTAGAAAGTACAAGGAAATACAGAACTCTAATAGATCCATTAAAATGCTTCATTCTGCATAGGCTATGGTAGATAAATTTATAGACTATTTTGAAACAGTAGATCCTCTAGAAAGAGATATAACTACAGGAAAGCCTATCTATAAGGTTAAAGATATTCAGACTGAATTGAAAAACCTTACAGAAACACATGAAACTCTTGTACAGTTAGAAGCTCAGGTTAAGAAACACTTAGAGGCTAGTTCATCTTATAGAGGAAATGTTGTAGAGGACTTTGATCCAGGAGACTTTTAATTATGGTAGAACAAGTTAAAAGAAAGAGAGGACGTCCTCGCAAGAATAAACTTCCAGAGGAAATACAATAGTTAGTTTAGGAAACTTAGCAGAAAGCCTAGGAAGAACAATATAAGACTATTGAAGAAACTCTATAGGAAACATCTCCAGTAGTTGAAGAGAAATCTTCAGAGTGGGATGTTCCTATTGGTTAGGAGATAGAATACTTTGATAGGAACTTATCCTACGAAATCACAGGATACAAACCTATAAACTAGACACAAGGTCTTGATTTTGATCCAAGTTGGTTTACAGAAGCTAGAGATACCTTCAATAGAACTGGAAGGTATTGCCAATACCATAGAGGATCTAAGGCATTTGCAGACTTCTGGAGAGAGTAGTATAAGAGATGTAAGTATGGTATGACAGTTAATGGTTATACTGTTACTGGAGACCATTATTACTTCTTAAACTTCTATAGATTAAAAGACCTTGTAAATGTATCGGAGGCTGGTGCTGGACGTAACGACATATTTCCCAATTTCTTAGAAGGACAGTATGAGTGGTTTCATTATCTAGCAATGGCTAAAAAACTTAAGATGAACGCGTGTATGATGAAAGCTCGTGCTGCTGGTTATTCAGAAATTGAGGCGGCTATTATTGCCAAATCATATACCGTTATTAAAGGCTCTGTTAATGTATGTTGTGCTTTTGCTGATAATCAGTTGAGTAAGCTATTGGAAAAGGTATGGGCCAACATATCTTTCTTAGATAATAATACTGATGGAGGATTCAGTCACGGAAGAATACTTGATACTAAGTATCAGAAGAGATCTGGACAATACAAAATGATTAATGGAACAAAGACCCCAGTTGGATGGTTGTCACAGATACAAGGAATAGTGGCTGATAAACCTGGTAAACTTCGTGGAGACCGTACTGATGTACTAATGTTTGAAGAGGTTGGATTGTGGCCAAACTTTACTAAAGCCTATACAATGGCTGATGCCTTGGTTGGGCAGATTGGTTCTCAGTGGGGAATACGATTGTTAGGAGGTACGGGTGGTGAATCTGGAGCATAGACGGAAGGACTTAGAAGTGTTTACTATAATCCACAAGTCTATGGAGTGCTTCCTTATAAGCATAACTATACTTAGACAGGAGATGAAACTATTAGTGCATTCTTCTTACCAGCATTTAAAACAATCAAAGAAACTAATCTATTAGACAATAGAGGATTTATTTCTGATGAAGATGGTAGAAAGTACTTTGACAAGTTTAGAGCTATTAAGGCAGCAGACCCAAGAGAGTTAGTAACGTACTGTGCTGAGTACTGTTATAATGCTGAAGAAGCATTCTCATTAGAGGGTGATAATAAATTCAATAAGGTTAACATAGCTGAATAGTTAACTAGAATTAGAGCATTGAAACAATGTCCTCCAATAGAAACAGGCTTCTTGGAGTATGCCTTTAAAGATGGTAAACACGCTGAAGAGAATATAAATGGATTCAAATGGATTCCCAATTAGAATGGGAAAATAAAGATATTAGAACATCCTATCTGGACTCTACCTTAGAAAGAAGACGAAAATGGTAAGGTAATCTGGAGCCCTCCTTCCGAAAGGATTCGGAACTTATATGTAATAGGTGTAGACGGAATTGATATAGGAAAGGCCTAGACTTCAGAATATACTAAAGATCCATCAGACTTCTGTATTACGGTCTTTAAAAGGACCTATGGAATGGAAGAACCTTAGTTTGTAGCTATATATAAAGATAGACCCAGTGATGTTAGGGAATGTTACAAGATAGCTATAAAACTGGCTTAGTATTATAATGCTGTTATAAATATAGAGGCAACAAGATAGAGTATAATCCCTTATGCTCGTGAAAGAAAACTCTTGAAGTTATTTATGAGACGTCCAAGAGCTACTCTCACTGATTCTATGATAAATACCAATAAGCAATATGGAACCCCGGCTACCCCAGCTATCATAGATCACCAAACTGACTTAATGGCAGATTATGTAAATGATTACTGTCATTTGATATGGTTTGATGAAATGCTTGATGAACTGAACAGATACACTGATGAGAACAAGAGAAAGTTCGACATCGTGGCCGCAGCTTGTATGGCTCTTCTTGCAGATGAAGAATTATAGGGTATGGTTCCAAAAATGATGGAAACTAAAGTAGATACATGGGAGCAGATAGGTTATTACACTGATGAGCAAGGAAGACGCAGATATGGAACAATACCAAAGAAAAATAATTAGATACCTATTAATAATAATTTTGGATAGTTATATGACGACAACAGAATTAGAACAAGTAATACAAGACTACTTTCTGGATATTTATGGTAAGCGGTATGTTGGAAAAATGAGTATTCAAAAGCTCGATCCAGTAGGTTACTGTATTAGATTTTTCATGGATAGAAATACTAATCGTCCGACTGTCATATATGCCGAGTTAGAAGATGAGAAGTTCTTAAAGCTCTTAAAGTAGTAGATAAGAGATATGAGAATAAATCTTATGTACTATGGATTATTAAGACTTACTTATCGTACTGACTGTCGTCCAATAAATACATCATGTAGTTGCCATGACCAAGGATGAATTAATAGAAAAGACGGATAGAGCCATAAATGAACTAGTCCATGCTAAATATGACTTATAGAAAGCATATAACTACTATAATGGAATTAGAGATGCCGATTAGTTCAGATACTTAGAAGAAGTTTATGGTGCTAATACTCCTACGACTTTACATTTCACTCCACTTATTAAGAAGCATATAGATGCTCTGATTGGAGAATATCTTGGAACTCCTATTATTCCAAAAGTGTCTTGTAAGGATAGTGATACTATAAGTAATATAGATAGAGAGAAACAGCTTAAAATAGCTTCAGAGTTAGGTAGGTATTTACAAAAACATCTAAAGAACTCTCTTCTTAACTTTGTAAATGGAAGGAATATCAATGATGGTCTAGTTGAACAATAGCTAAAGAGAATCATTGAAGATATTAATAATACATTCGTGTCAGAATATGAAATAGCTGCATAGGATGTTATAGAATACATAATGCAGTCTAGGGATACTGATATAATGACAGTACTGAGAGATTTACTCCTAGACTTACTCATTACTGGTTATGCCTTTTATAAGGTAGAGCCTACTGTTGGGAACAATGATATAAAGATTAGAGTATTAAGTCCTCTGAACACCTTTATAGATAGAAATTTTGAATCTCCATATGTAAAGAACTCATATAGAGTGGTTGTAAGAAGTTGGCTTACAAAAGGCTAGATTCTTAACAAGTATGGAAAGGATATGTCTACCGCTGATAGAAAGCTACTTGATGAGAAATGGGATTCTATCTATGATACAGCCATGTACTACATTAGAATGGGAGAAACTAATGGACTTCCAGTTACTGATGGTATCCAAGCAGGAACAGAAGTTACTCCTGGTTACCCTGATAATAGAGAGGGTATATGGCATGAATTAGTTCCTATATATGAAGTAGAATGGTTAGAAACTGACAAAAACTTTGTTATGCAAAGATATGAGACTCTAAGAATTGGAGAAGAAATCTACATCCTTAAGGGAAAGAGTGACAAAGTTATGAGAAGTAAATCTAACCCATCATATTGCGGACTGTCTGTAAATGGAATATATTTTTTAAATAGAGGAATCAAACCATATTCTCTTGTACTAGCTTGTGCTCACTTACAGGATGAATACGACTTACTACACTTTTACAGAGATAATTTGATTGCTAATAGTGGTACCGTTGGTGATTGGATTGATCTAACTCTTATTCCTGAGAAGCTGGGAGTTAATTTGCCAGAAAGGTTGGTAAAATGGCAAGCCCTTAAGAAACAAGGTCTAGGAGTCTTAGACTCTTCTTAGGAAGGTAGAATACAAGCTGGGCAGTCTCCACTTAACACTATCTTTAATGGATTTGATAATACTGTTAAAGAATAGGCGATTAGAGCAATTTAGTTGACTATAGATTCTATAGAGTAGACAGCCTCCTCTATTACAGGAGTGTTTAGAGAGAGACTTAACGGAATCGAATAGAGAGACGCTGTTACTAACGTTAAAATAGGACAAAACAATTCATTTATAATTACCAAGTAGTATTATCATTAGATGGATTTAATAGTTAATGAGATGCTATTAGATTGTCTAAATTTAGCTAAGGTAGTATTTAAGAATGGATTGAAGGGAACCATAATACTTGGAGATAAATACTAGAGAGTGTTTACAGCTTTACCTGAATACTTCACTCTTACAGATCATGATGTCAGAATACTTACTAGTTCTGAGATCGCACGTGATCTAGAATAGATAAAAGCAATACTTCCAGAGTTTGTTAAGTCTGGAGGACTTCCTCCTGATATTATCATAGAAGCTATTACGTGCAAGAGCATACCAGACCTGAAGTACAAGATAAAGAAGGCTATGCGAATCTAGAAGGATGAGAATAATCAAATTGCTTAGCTTACTCAGTAGGTAGAAGAACTTCAAAAGCAATTATAGGATGCTTCTTAGCAATTGGATAAATCTCAGAAGTAGATTGAATCTCTGAACCAAGCTAAACTACAGTTTGAGCAACAAGAAATCCAAATGAAGTATCAGATAGAATGGTATAAAGCTAATACTGATAGAGAGTATAAGGAGGCTACTGCTGAAGAGTAGAGGAGAAGAACTGATGCTGAAATACAGTAGATGTACGATGGCAATCCTTTTAACGATAAGGTTAGACAAATTGGATCATAATGGAACTAAGTATAAAAATAACAACGAGTGATAGCTGTAAAGTAATTGTGCAGGATCTTAGTGCATATTTACCAGAAGATCAAACTGGTATTGTAAAAGGGAAGTTCAAATACTCCGATACAATCTCAATAGACGTACTTCAGCACAATAAGTCGAAAGAAACTGTATATACAGATCCAGTATATACTCTACATAATACAGCTAATCCAGTGAACATTCCAGTAAAATTCGATGGATGGTTTACTGTAATCCATTTAGTACTTCCAACAAAAGACTGGTTTGATAGAGAATCCAGTAAACAGGAGGGATCTGCAATAGGTCTATATAATATAGTTTACTATAGTGATGGAGCTAGTATATATAAGTATGTAAATGGACAGAGTAGTGAAACTACCATAGATGAGATAATAGAAGTTAATCCAGTTGATACAACAGTCTCTAGAACAGGAGAGGACTACGTTTCTATTTGTTTTTTAAGGAAATGTTATATAAATTTGTGTCAGCAAATATTTAACAGCAGAGGATTTTCTCCTTGCTGGAACAAAAACGATATAGATAGCGATTTAATATTTAGAAGAGATTTAGTATGGATGGCAATCAACGTTATAAAATATCTGACTGAATGTGAGCAATTAGCCGAAGTGGAGAGAATAATTGAAACCATTAAGGGATGTAACGGATTGTGTGTTTCTTCTGATGTAACGAGTAAAACTAGTGGTTGTGGATGCTGTAAATAAATTAAAGAAAAAAGTATCTGAAGAGTTCTATACTTTAATATGTAAGGTTAGAAAAGGATACAAACCAGACTATGAATTTATATTAGAGGAAATTTCTTTTATAGAACTATTTCAAGATAGAGACTTAGATGATAAATTATCATTAACTGCTTTATAGTATTATTTAAATAACAAATGGCAGATAATTCAATCTTAACTCCTGGATACCAAGACCCTATCAACGATCCTGTAGTTACTCCAGAGCCTAATAAATACTTAGAAAAGGATAACTATCTATCTGAGTATAGTACAGAGGAAGAAAAATCTGTAGTAAGAGGGAATCTGAATATCCCATCTAAGGATTCAGTTTACTCTAAGGAGGATGTTGATACACAGGTGTCTACAAAGATTAGAGATGCTATATAGGAATACCTAAACATGGAAGATCCGCATGGAATCATCCCATAGGTAGAGGAGATGATTGCCTATATGGTGAAAACGGATGGTAGTACTCCGTTTACGGCTCCACAGACAGGAGTGGATCCACAAACCGATTAGCATCTCGCTACGAAGAAATATGTAGATAGATTAATGAAAGACCACCTTGGAACTGAAGATCCTCACGGCATTCTGTAGGAAGTAGCTACTTTACTGCTTCAATATGTTAAGAGTTCTGAAGTATACAACAAGTCTCAATTATATACTAAGCAAGATATAGACAATCAGTCTAAATAGTATATAAAGAAGGACGGGACTACTCCATTTACTAAGGCTTAGATTGGAGCTGATCCGTAGATTGATAGTCATCTGGCTACTAAGCGATATGTGGACAAAGTACTTTATAATCATAAAGTTGAACCAGATCCGCATAACTTCCTAACTCTTCTTAACTAGAGATTAGCCGCTTATTCAAAGAAGAAAGATGTATACGACAAGACGCAAACATATTCTAGAACCTAGATTGATTCAATTATTAATAAGTTAGTCAACCTTGCTGTTGAGTCTTCAATACAAGATTATCAAGAAAGTGTTGATGACAAACTAGAATATATTCGTAAATAGAACTATGTTAAGGCTGATGGATCAGTCTCATTTAAGAATCCCCAATCTGGAGTTCAAGCTATAGAGGAACAACATCTGACAACCCTAGGACAAGTTCAAGAATTAGTTGAAGCTCTAAAGGAAACTCTATCTACGTAGATAGATAATAAAGAATGTGTTTGGAAAACATCTGGTCCAGTAGAATCTACTGTCGGACATTTAGAAGATAATACCCCAGTTCCAGAAACTATGACACTACAAGAGGTATGTGATGCTATATTCTATGGTATTGGAATTTGTCTAGAGGTTCCAGAATATGTTGTTATAACTCAGACTTGTCCAGTGACAATGTGTATTCATGGTTCTACAGGTCTTGTTCAGTATGCAGAACTTTATCAAAATGGGGAGTTGATATATACACTAGAAGGAAGTGCTTTTGCAGACGGATGTGTGACTGTTGACAGTTTGCCTTTGTATAAAGATGCTGAATTTACCTTTAAGGTGTATTATACTAATGGATCAGTTCATGAAGTAACTGAGATAGTCAAATGTTATCTTCCTGTGTTTGTTGGACTTCTTCCAAAATGGAAATTTGGCAATACCATTACTATGGATTACTTAATTTAGCTGTGCAATGAGGATCCTGACGGCACACAGAATAGGTTCCTTAACTATGGGGATGACCTAAAATCATTTACCTTTAAATACCAATTTGAAGACTCAAAGCTTAGACATCCATTTATTGTTATTCCTGAGTCATACCCTGATTTAGAATCAATGGCAACTAAATCTCAAAGTTTTGGAATTGAAGCGTTTGACGTTATTGATATGATACCATTGACTGTTCCCGGAGTAGAAGAGGATATGATATTCAAAATGTATATATATAGACAAGCCTTATCTAGTTTAAATCAAGAAGTTACTTTTAATTTTGCAAGCGAATGAGCCAGTATAGTGAATTAATGGGTTCCTTCCTTAGAACTGGTAACTTTCCACTAGAAGCAAATTACATATTTGCTACTGAGGAAGCCCTAAAAGAATTTTATAGTGACCCAATTAATGCTACTACTCTTCATAAGGGTCTACTTAGAGTAGTAGAAAACGGAGGAGATGGGCAGTAGGCACTATATTGGGTCGTTAAGAAGCAAACTAATGATGAATTAGAGTTTGTTAAACTTATTTAGAATATAGATATAGATAATATAGATACTCAGCTAACTGATTTATTAAACAAGTTAAATCAGGAAATTTAGGATAGAAAAGACGCTGATACAGCGATTTGGGGTACTTCTGATTCTACTAATGTTCCAGATGACCTAAACAGTATAATGGATCTTGCGAATGCAGTATCTACTCTAAGGTAGGATATTTCAGATTTGCAGGATTCAGATAATACCATTAATGAGCAGATTAGAGCTCTTGCAGGAACTGAATAGACTGATATCGTAGAATACTTAAAGACTCTTCCGTATCAGTCACTAACAGAAGTTTCTAATGCTCTTAATAAGTTCCTTAATGAGGTAGACTCTTCAACAACTAAGATAAATACCTTAGTAGAGTTATAGAACTTCTTGGATGGATATACTGATTCTGATACACTTCGTAATGTATTAGATAATCTATGGAATAAGATAGAGGGAGACATTACTCCGTCGGAAGAGTTCCAAACGCTAAAGGGAATAGAGGAATTTGTCAGAAAGTTAGAACAATGGGCTAAAGATAGAACTAATAACTTATAGACTGAATTAGACCAAACACAAGTTGGTGTTGGATTAAGTGGTGATGGATCTTTCAGTCCTGATAAAGAAACTAACTATCTACAAGATGCGACATCAATTATGAATGCTTTGAAAATTCTAGATGGACTAGCATTTGAAGCTATATCTGGAATTACTATTACTCCAGAGAATAATGATGTTGTACAGCTTGCGGTTAGAAAAGAACTTGAAGGATACATTATTGCTGCCAAATTGCTTCTGTCTAATGCTTATGGTAATGAGCTATTAAAAAAGGATGATGGCCTATACATAAATGTAGTATCTGAATACGATAGTGGTACTTTAACTTTGAAAGTAAACGATAAGATAGTATCACAGCACGTACTTGGATTCTCTTCTCTAGTAAGTAAGGCTTACTATGATACTGAGTCTGAATCTATAAAGATAGTATTCAGATTGTTAAGTGGTGATAACGAAGAAATTACCATTCCAGTAGGAGCTTTAATTAGAGAATGGGAACCAGATAACTCTAATCCTGACAAGGTAGTAGAAATTACTAGAGAGACAGTTGTAGATGGTGCTGACAAGGTATCTGCTGATGTTAGAATAGCAAAGAATGCTGATAATATCCTTGAAAAGAGAGGAAACGCATTATTTGTTAATGGAACTTCTGAAAGAATCACTCACAACAGCTAGAGTTTATCTACTGTTATCGAGGAGATCGAGAGCACTTCTTCTTAGATTAGACAGGATCTAACAAGTGAGATAAATAGAGCAAAAGCTGCTGAGTAGGCAATATCTCATGACTTAGAAGCTGAAGTATCTAGAGCAACACAGTCTGAGACTTCTATTCAAAATGATTTAAATAATCACAAAACTGATACTAATAATCCACATAAAGTTACAAAGGACTAGGTAGGATTATCTAATGTAGATAATACTGCTGATTTGGATAAACCAATCTCTACTGCTACTTAGAATGCACTAGACTAGAAGGCTCCTATAAACTCTCCTATTTTTACTGGAATACCAGAAGTTGAAACTTCTCCAGACCCTGAAGATTCTTCACAAAGAATACCTTCTACAAACTGGGTAAGGGGAAGAATAGATGAGAGCCTTAATTAGGTTAATTCTGGATTAGAAGACCACGTTAGTGATTACTAGAATCCTCATAGAGTTACAGCTGAACAGGTTGGAACTTATGATGAACACGAGATAGATGATCTATTAGATAATAAAGCGGATCTGGTTAATGGAAAGGTACCATCCTATCAATTACCTGATGCCACAATATCTTGGATTGAAGTAGAATGAGCAACGATATACAAAGACCGCATGGAATGAGTCAGTTAGACTACCTATGGGTGAACTTTGGAGGATATAAAGTTTCGAATGAAGCATCTAGTATTCCTCAAGAAGATGTGATCCTTACAGAGTAGGCTCTAACTGACCTAATCCAAAAATCAACCAGTGGTGGGATAACAGCTCTTGCTTTTAGAGAGCATCCAACTAAGACAGATACTATGGAGTTGACTGGAACATCTATTAATGGTTCTGTATTAACTGTGGTAGAAATGCCAAAGGAGGTACACGTTCAATCATTCTCACATAGAACTGTCACTCAAACAGATATAGACAATGGAGTGCCGTATCCTATAAATTCTGAAGTCTTATCAATAGTTCTCACTAACGGTACAGAATACTTAGTTAGTTTAGAGGAACTTAACTTAGTTATTCGTGGAGGAGATACAGATACCATTAGCACTAACGTAACCAACGGTGTAGTAAACTCCCATCTAAAAATAGATGCTGGAAATAACTCTATTTCTGTTGTGGAAATAAAAAGTAATAGCAATGGTATCTACTCTAATTTAAAGATCTCGTAGAAGAGTACTGGATTGGAACTTACTAAGGAAGAAGATGGTCTTTCTGGAAGGATTCCGCTAGGAACTACTGGATACTCTATCAAGTTTGACTAGATGACTTTAAGTCAATACCAAGCTCTTGAAACCAAGGATCCCAGTACTCTATATTTTATAACAGATAAACCCTACATATATCTTGGAGGAACAAGGTATGGTGTTGATATGAACCCAGGAGAGGTTCCAATTGTATCTCTGGTATATGATGCTGATCATATGCTTCTCTCATATAAGAAAGCTGATGGTAGTGACATTCAACAGATACACATGGGACCAGCTGATGAAAATACTCCTGGAATGATGTCTACTGAAACCTACATAGAATTGTAGGAGTTGAAAAAGGCTTTAGATGGAATAGTAAATGTCAAAGAATACATTGCTGAAGAAGTAAGTAAAGCGGCTTTCTCTATTGAATTTGGAGATGAGTCTAATGGAACTAAGCCATTAAATTTGAAGAACGGTAAAGGAGACATTATCTCATCTGTTAATATTGATGTAGAGAGTTATCTTGAATTTGGAGTTAGTAAAATAGCTGATGCATAGGATGTAGAGGATTCTGGTGGGACTGTATAGGAAGGACATCAGATTTTAGTTCTAACTCTTACTTCTGGAAACAAAATTTATGTAGATTTGAATTAGCTAGTAGATGTGTATACTGGATTAAATACTAAATCTATAACGCTATCAGTAAGCAACAATTAGATTTCTGCTAACCTAAACATTAGTGAAGATGATTAGATATTATATATCTACGATGATGGAGTAAGAGCTCATTTCTAGATAGTAAGACAACCAGGAAAGATATTATTCTATGGTAAAACTCAGACTGATGCTGACAAACTAGCTGAAATATAGCTGGCTGATACAGTCATAACAACCACCTTTATAGAAAAAGCAACTGGGGAAACTTATACTAAATATCCTCCTAGGTACATAGACAGTAAACCATACGATCAGCTTACTAATCCGATAGTTCTCGGAACTCCATATTTTATAATAGTATTTGGTTTAGATACTGGAGATTCTTCTACTAGCTATCAATATAACGATTATATCTCTATTAATCCAATATTGAATACTTTAGTGTTATCTCCTAACGAGGGAAATATAATAACAAGAGATGAGAATGGATATTTATATGGTTCAATAAATTGGATAAAAGTATAATATGGCACAAGTAAATTTTTATAGAGGATTAAGAGAAAAGTATAGCCCAAATACTCATAAGGATGGTTTATATTTTAGCACTGATACCCTTGAAATAATGCTCAATGGATCCTCATTTGGAGGAGGACTAACTAATGTAGAATTTTCCGAAGGAAAGCTAATATTCAGCTTCGCCAATGGAACTGTAAAAGAAGTTCCAATTGATGAAGCAACACAAGATCTTCCTGGACTACTTTCTGCATTAGATAAACAGAAACTAGATAATTTACCTACTGGAACTGAGATTACTAAGGATATATCAGAACTTGAAGAGAAAGTAGGAACTAATGACTATTCAGGATCTAACTATCTAGAAGGAGAAACTAACCTGACTGACGCAGTTAAGGAATTAGATACTCAATTAAAGACAGCTAATGATTCTCTTAGTCAAAGCATTGAATAGCTGGATCAAGAGGCTATTAAGGAGGTATAGTTAGATGGTGTAGCCATAACGCCTTCTGATAATAAGGTTAATATTCCACTAGCATCGCCATCTGCTGATGGTGTAATGTCAAGTGAGGATAAAACGAAACTTGATAAGATAGTTGATACTGGTGATGGAACACAGTATCTTACTAACAATGGTACCTATGTCCCATTAGATAAAAACTCTGTTGGACTTGGTAATGTAGATAATACAGCTGACAAGGATAAACTTATTTCTGATGCTACACAAAATGCTTTAGACGGAAAGGTCGACAAATCTGAAGGTAAGTCACTTGTTGCTGATACCTTAATTACTAAACTTGAACAACTTGATGACAAAGCTACTATTGATGCTGCTATAGCGGATAAAATTCCATTGTCGCAGAAAGGTGCTGCAAGTGGGGTAGCTACTCTTGATGAAAATGGAAAAGTTCCTGTAGAACAATTAAATGGTGCTTTAGCAAAAGTATTTGGAATTGAAAAAGCTATTGCTAATCAAGCAGCTCTTCCAGAGGATGCTACTGAAGGACAGAGATATTATACGATTGATACTAAGAAGATTTATGAGAAATTGACTGATAGTTGGGATGAAGGTATTACTCCTAAAGAAGATACTATCTACAATTTCAGAAAATCTGATGCCACAGGATCTGAAGATAGAACTAATATCTTATATCGCTGGGATGGAGCTGATTTAGTTGAAATCTCATCATCTTTAGCTTTAGGAGAAACTTCTGGTACTGCTTATGCTGGCAATAAAGGTAAAGCTTTAGCTGATAAGATTGCAGAAGCTTATGGAGCTAGTAGTGTTATTAATGGTTTATCAGATATTACTATTGACTCAGATGATACTGAGGGTCAGTTCTTATCTGCTCCAAACGCAGTAGTTACATGGAATGGTTCAAAAGAATAGAATGATATAAAAATTCCTTATGCTTCTTAGAGTAAGGCCGGTGTAATGTCCGCTTATGATAAGACTAGGGTCGACAAAGCGTTACAAACAGACAATGCCGGAGTAGGAGTCCTAGCTAACTATCAGGTAGCAGCTCAAGCTGCTGGAGTAACAGCTGCAGATACAATAAATCAAGCTATAGGCAAATTAGAAAAGAAGTTGAATGACATAGCTGGAGCTGGAGATGGTTCTATTGCAGACCAAATCCAAGAGGCTATTACAGCATTAATTAACGGAGCGTCTGAAGGTTATAATACCTTAAAAGAACTTGAAGATGCTATCAAACAAAATGCTTAGGATAATACTGACCTTGAAGCTAGGGTAGCTACTAACGAAGGTAAGCTCGCTGTAATTCAAGGTAATGAAAGTACTTCTGGCTCTATCAACAAAGCGTTGAAGGATGCGAAAAACTATACTGATTCAAAATTAACATGGACAATACTCGAATAATGAGTGAGGGTTATGGTAATGCAACTCCAGCCGATGAGGAAGATATTACTGCTGGGCACTTATCGAATAACAATTATATAATATGGCACAAATTAACGAACAATTTATTCAAGTAAAAACAAAAGCTAACTTTGAATCTCGTCTGTTAGCAGGTGAGATCAAAGACACTTCAATAGCTTTCATTGAAGACACTAATGAGATATGGGCTAAGGGCCATTATTATCCTTGTCCCTACTCTGCTACTGAGATTACAAATCTACTTAACAATAAAGTAGATAAAGAGAGTGGAAAATCATTAGTTGCAGATGAGTTAATCACTAAGTTAACAGGCTTAGATGACCAGAATACAATTGATGCTGCAATCAATGCAGTTCAAGGCAACTTAACTACTCACTTACAAAACAATACTCCTGGATTGAAACATATTCCTTCTGGTGGTGCTGCTAACCAAGTACTTGCCTGGGAATCTGATGGTACTGCTAGATGGGATTCTATAGCTAACCTAGGAACTATTGAAGGTATGCTTGCTTATGGTGTAGAATGGAGTACTTCAGTATTAGATCCTAAATTAACAAGAATTGGTAATACGTCTCTTCACAAGTCACTTCCTATTCAATCTGGAATGTATGGATGTATCTGTCAGGGAGCTACTATTCGTTACAGACTTGCTGCTGACGATTGGAGATTCAGAAGAGAGCCGGTTACTACACAGGTTAATCTATAGGTTAGTGATGGAGTAATCACAATCACAGCTGATGCTTTCTCTACTTTACAGTATGATAAGCAATGGGTAAGAATCAACGATATTAAGATTCAGATTGGAAGTATAGATACAGATTCATCTACAGCAACCCTAGTTAACAATGAATATACTGGAACTTTACAAGCTAATTCATATACTTGTGAACTCGGTTCTGTTAGAAATGGATATGATGGAACAGTTAAGGTCTATATTCCTGGATTCTATATCAAGTCTGTATCTAAAGAAAATATAAGACGTGTATTGCTATCTACTAGCCAAATTGATAGTACCTATACCTATCAACAACCTGTATTGGTTGATGCTTATAGATGTACGGTACTGAATACCGTTCCCTAGAACATGGGATACTTAAGTACACTACCTGCTAATACAGCTGTATCTATAGCTAATACTAATACATATTGTAGAGGAGGTAATAACAATAGTAATTACGATCAATATCTAGAAAGTGATCCAAGAAGAACACAACTAGGAAAACCAAGAACTAATCTATCTAGAGCTACTATGAGAGGCTACGCCTCTAATGCTGAAGCCCACCTGATTTCTTATGAAGAGTATAAGAATATCTTCTACTGGCTGTACGTTGTAGAGTATGCTAACTTCAATAGCCAAGATACATATAGCTCGTCTTTAGATGATAATGGATATAAGCAGGGTGGTCTTGGTGGTGGTGTTACTACTATGAATAGTAATGTATGGAATAAATATAATAGTTATTATCCTCTAATCCCATGTGGGTATTTAGATAGCCTAGGAAATGGTTCTGGAATAGAATCTCAAGTTCTCGAAGCATTTGAAATGCGGATTACTC
>UMEZ01000324.1_pt1 | contig 22588 bp, 20 predicted proteins | sample 1964841 | NCBI WGS metagenome assembly UMEZ01 (sample SAMEA4836029, study PRJEB28245) | human gut metagenome | biome: gut microbiome; material: fecal sample | place: Denmark | collected 2008 | reverse complement strand
GACGCTGTCGTCATCGGGTTTTATCAGCTGATAGCCGTGCTGACTGCGGTCTGTCTCCTTGTCCATCGGTATCTCACCGAGGAAAGGCACGCTAATAACCTTTTCAACATCTTTACGTCCGTGAACGCGTGTGTCCATAAAGAGCACGAGCAGGCAGCCTACGCCGGGAAGAGCTATACCGACGAGCAGTCCAAGCAGGATGATGCGGTTGCGCTGCGGAGCTATAGGCGCGCCGCTGCCGTCGGCGCTGTCGATGACGCGCGCATTGTTGTCGGCCATAGCCTGAGAGAGAGCGTTCTCCTCGCGCTTGTTCAGCAAGAACAGATACAGGGCTTCCTTGATTTTCTGCTGACGCTCGATAGAAAGGATCTGACGTTCCTTACGCGGAATAGACGTTACGCGGTTCTGTGCCCTCATCTCGCGGTTTTGGGCATCGTTGCGTTTCACGTTCAAGCTTACAATCATATTGTCAACGGCACGTATGATGTTCTGCTTCATCGCACGCAACGAGTTGTTCAGCTCCTGCACCACCGGGTTGTTCTCGCTGCTGTCGTCTATAAGCCTGTCGCGCTTAAGTTTAGTGTTATTATATAAGCTTATCTGATTTTCGATATTCATGTCTCCAATACCGGTGTTAGCCGGGATAAGGTCGGTTTCCTTGGTAGGATTGGTCAGATAGTCCTTGATAAAGTGAGCAAGACGCAACTGCGTTTCAAGTTCCAGAGCATCGGCATTGTATTTCTGCGACTCGTTCATATACATATTTGCCGAAGACGAGATGTCAACAACCTGGTTGCGCTGCTTGTACGACTCGAGGCTTGACTCAACGTTGCCGAGTTCGTTCTCGATGATGATCAGACGCTCACTGATAAAGTTGGCGGTGTTTACAGCCACCTGGTTTTTGTCCTTGATTGCCTCTTCATTGTAAACCGTGATAAGCATGTTCAGCACATCCTCTGCACGTGTGGCCGAATTGTCCTTCAGCGAGAGGGTGAGTATAGACGACTCTTCATCTTCCTGCTGAATGCCGAACACAGACCTGTAATAGTTTACGACAGAGTTGAGCGGACGCTTGTGCACATGGATTGGCTGGTCTATCCACGAAGCATTATAATAGTTGGTACGGGTTGCCACTACGCGAACGCCCTTTGCCAGCGTCACAGTGTCGTTCATGTGAAGGGTGTAGCTCGGCTTGGCGTCAAATCCGGATATATCAGACAGCACGACGGTGTTTCTGTCCTTTGGCGTCATCACAAGACTGATGCTATGCTCCGGCATGACATCAAGGAAGCGCACAAGCATAGGCGACTGCGTGTAGAGCTCGTTGGTACGGAGCCCGTCGTCAATCTGATAGCTGACATCAGCATGCACACGCTTTACCACCTCCTGCATCAGCCGCTTGGAGCGGAACTGAAGAATCTCATTGGCCACGTTGGTCTTGTTGATGATATTATCAAAGCGGTCCAATCCAGACGTTGCTGTCTTGTTTGAAGGGTCTTTGATAATAATTGTAGCCGAACGGAAATATACAAAAGGCGCACGGGCATACTTATACCATGCGATCCCGACGCATACAACAATGGAAACCAAGAACCATTTCCACTTTGAGGCTAAGTAAACGAACAGGTCAACCAAATTGACGCTCTGCTCGTTCTTGGGAGAATTATTAGTTTGCATAAAACTTTATTAGATGATGTTTTTTTACTTAATAGCCCATAAGATTGAACAAACTGCCGTAATTGCAGAAAGTATGGTTGTACCGATCTGCCAGCCGCGGTCTTCAGTGTCCTTCTTGCGGTACTTAGGCTCTACATATACGATATCATTCTGCTGAAGATAAAAACAGGGTGACTCAAAGATGTCCTTGCTTGTAAGGTCGTGCATGAACATCTGCCTGTCGCCGTTGACTTCTCTGATGACAGCCACGCGATTGGTCTGCGCCTTGGCGGTAAGGTCGCCGGCATTAGCTATGGCCTCAATAAGCGTAACACGGTCGCCGTTGGCTGTGAATGTGCCGTTGTGTCCTACGGCACCCAATACCGTGTACTTGAAATTGAGAAACTCTATCGACACGATAGGATCACTGATGTAGTTTCCGGCAATAATTTTGTCTCTTATCAGCTGCTTGGCTGCATTGACCGTCATGCCGGATACATGTATCTTGCCAAGGATGGGGAAATCAATGTTGCCGTCGACATCCACACGATAGCCCATCTGCTTGGCACCGCCTGAAGCTGCGGCAGAAACATTACCGTCTGTTCCCACCTGAACAGCTCCACCGTTGATGTTGAAAGGAATTGCCAACTCAGGATTTTTACTGCTGACTGTTATACTAAGCCTGTCATCATCATGGATAACGGCTTCATACTTTGTCTCAATGGGATATTTTGTACCCATCTGCATGTCTTGCAGGTAAACGAAACTTTTTCGTGACGCGCAAGACGTAAGAATCAATACGGCAAGCAAACTTGCCCATAAAAAGTTTTTGCTCATTTTTTTATTTGATTTATCTGTTTTTATTGTTTTCTTGTAAGTTCTCTATTACACATTAGTGCTGCATCTTTGTCAGGAAGACAGTCAAGAGTACCAACCATTACGCTTCCGGCCAATACGGTCAACGTGTCATACAGGCTGTTGCGTAGGTGCTCGTCTCTGGCAATAAAAGAGCAGCCGGGATAAAGTGCTACAAAGGCATCGGCTCCTTCCTGCAGCTGAAACGAATTTTCAGGTGCCTGATTCAAGCGCACCATACCGCCCACGGGGAAAGAAACATTTTTATAGCATGCCGTCTTGCCGCTCCACGGAGAGCCGTAGGCATATGCCTTACCGTTCAGAATCCTTATAGTAGGATTGTCGTCGTTCAACAGTTCCGTGCCAGGTATGTTCTCAATCCAAAGAGCTGAATGTGTGCTCTTGCCTGTTCCGCTTTTTCCCAAGAACAAATATGCCTGTCCGTTACAGAAGACAGCCGAGGCATGTATCGAAACAGCATCGTGGCGCAATATAGCCTGAGCGTATGCCACACGGATAAGAGACGAGAGAGCGTTTCCGGCATTAACGTCATCCCACTGTATGTGTGCCTCTACTGATGAAAAATCAGACTTGGCAAACATTCTGTGCAAATGACCGTTATTGATGATTTCTATATAATAGCCGTCTGACAAGGCGTATAGAACAAGGTGCCCCATGTCATTGTCGGTCTCGTCTATCAGCTCCTTTGTCTCTGAACAAGGCAGCTGGCTCAATGGCACGGCAAAGAACCGGAACAAAGGCTCTTCAGCCCCAAGACTTGTCTCATAAAAAGGAAGGAATGACGGGAGGAGCTCTTCAATATCACACGCCCCTGGCAAGGATACGGAAAAAGGAAAGCCTGCCACCCGGAAATAATAAGTAGCTGTCATTTAAATTGCCCCTTCAACAGTTGAACAAAATACCAAAAAGTTTCCTTTGGTGCATAGTATGAAGCAAAATGCATATTACGCATGAATGAACGTATTGTATTTAATTTGCGCCTGTAAGCAACAGATTCGGAAACAAGCATACTGTCATACTGGCCAAAATTACCTCCACGCCATACGATTTCAGCAAGAGGAGCTGCAGACGGCGCTGTGTCTTCATAAGGTAGACAGTCTTTAGGAAGGCCAAGATAATCTATCAGGAAAGTATGCAACAACGGACACCATCTGTGGAGTCCTATTTTCTTGCATACCGCCTTCATCTCTTCTGAATCTATTTCTCCATGCAGCTTATAGCATGATCGAGCCATGTCGCACATCTGCCGGAGTCCGATACCGCGGCTTACAGAATGCTTCAAGATATGCAGGCTTTGCAACAATATATCCAAAAATGGAGACGGCGTTGTTACTATGACCGACGGATATGTTGACAATGCAGTATGCCGGTATCCTTTTTGACCTTCTAACTTGCCAACAAAACCTTGCAGAAAAGGATTATATAAATCAAACAAGCGGCTATGATGCTCTATGTCAACACCTTGCCATCTGTATGATATGCCCTCATCTGCCTGTTTCGTAAATGTTATATTGTTTTTTCGCAAGAAGTCCAAGGCATCGTCCCATGCCTTCTTATTATTGAAATACAGGTCGATATCACCACATACCCTCAACAGCGGACTCTCGTAATAATTGGCCACGCCTTGTCCTTTTTGCAATATAGGATTAAGGCCTTTCTCATGAAATATGTTATAAAGCTGGCCAAGTACGCCATTCATTTTCCTATTTCGGCGCTCAACGGCATCAGTCTCTGCCATCCATCTCACAAGAAGAGACTGCGGCGGAATTTGACTGTCAGGCAAATGCGAAACTCCCTGAAATGCAAGTCCCGTTACAGTGTGCTGCATGGCAAGGCGAAACACTTCATTCCAATCTTCTTCTGTAAGATTTAACCTTGTATTGTGTTCCTCCCGGTCGCCCCACAGCCCCAGTCTAACAAGCAAGAGCAGCACGTTTCGCAGCTTTTCTTGTCGGGCGCCGTCCTGTTTTATCTCCATTCAAATATAAAATTCAAAGCAACAGGCCAAAAGACTTCCACTCGGCCATCTGCCGTTCTATGTCATTAATTGCCACTTCTTTGTCTATCTCAAAATTCTCGCATAAATAATCAGCCAACATATCCGGAGTGGTGCCGCCTTTCTCCACTTGCTGCCACAAAAGCGCAGCCGTATGGTTCAAGCTGTAGACATCGCTCATGTTTGCATTTTCTTCATTAGCCTCAACAATCATATACTGATTGCCAACTTTCCTAAGTTTAACCCCTGCTTTAGGGTTCAATACCATTTTATTCATTACATTAATATATTTAGAATTTCTTTCCAGAGATTATCGATGACACTGTAAGTATGATTATCTTTAAATCCAGCCATAATGAACGTTCACGCAGATACTTAAGATCCATTCTGAGCCGCTCAAGCATCTTTTCCATCGTATCTGTATATCCATTGTATAATGTAGCCGGAGAGAAAAGTCCCGGCCTTAGCTGATAGAGTAGTTCGTAGTCAGGGTTGATAGCCCTTATCTGGTCGACAAAGTATTTACGCTCCGGACGCGGCCCCACAAAACTCATGTCTCCTTTTAGGACATTCCACAACTGGGGGAGTTCGTCTAAATGATGTACACGCAAGAAGTTGCCGACCTTCGTAAGTCTCATGTCGTTTTTCTGGCATAAGGCAGGCTTTCCGTCTGCCTCAGACATGACGTTCATTGAGCGAAACTTATACAACGTGAACGGCAAGCCTCCATATCCGACACGCTCCTGTTTAAAAATAGCCGGACCACCATCTTCACGTTTTATAAAGAAATATATTATCAAAAAAGCAGGCGATGTAACTATCAAGCCTCCAAGACTGCATATTACATCAAAAATACGTTTTAACATACATGCCCCAAGTGACATTTTCTTGTGCTGACAATTATTTTTATCATTCATGTTTATTAGTTTTTCAGTTATTGTTTAGTTTCTTTCATTAATCCGTCGTAAAGTTCTTTGCATTTAGCTATCATTTTCTCTTTAGTAAATAGCTTTTGGTATCTGTTTAAGGCTCCTTCTGAGTATCTGTCATAAGCGGCACCATTCTCGGCAATGGCCTCAATAGCCTTTGCCAAGGCATAAGCATCACCGGGAACGACATTGATGCCAGACTCTTCGTGTGCATTTACCCAAGACACTCCCGAATGAGGAATTTTTGTAGCAACAACAGGCTTTCCACATGACATCGCCTCAATCTGAACAATGCCGAAAGCTTCTGTCTTCTGCACGCTGCTCAAGCAAAACACGTCGCAGGCTCCATAATATGAAGGCAGTTCCTCGTCGCTTACGTGTCCTAACAGCTTGACTTTTCCACGCAAATGCATTGAGTTTATCTCTTCCTGCAACTTTTCGCGTAAAGCACCCGTACCGCCGATAAGTATCATGTAATTGTCTTTAAGATATTTTGTTGCCGCAATAAGGAATTCGTAACCCTTATAGGTTACCAGACGTCCTAAAGAAAAAATAATCTTCTTTCCTTTATATCTGTCTTTTATCTTCCTTACGCCGGCAGCATCCGGACACATAGGGTCGACGCCTATGGGCAGACACACAGTCTTGTGCTGCACTTTCCGTAAGAACGGAGATTCAGACAAATATACCGGTGACGTGCCGACAATCTTATCAGCCCTTCTTATCAGCCATTTTTGTAACGGAGAATATAATCTCAGCAATATCCTTTGTTTCTGAATATCGCTGTGCCAATGCAGCACGACCTTACCTTTATATCCAGACAACAGCAAAGCCAGGCAGGCCATCGGGTCAGGATGGTGCACATGTATAATATCATATTGGTCTTGTACTTTCTTTAACGCAAAAATCATTGCAGGAGAAATCATCGTGGCAGCTATCTTCGCCAACGTATGGCAACAGATGACTTTTGCATGCTCATTCACAGAAATAGTTCTACTTTCACCATTTGTGGCGGCACACATCATATCACAATACACATTCTGCTCCGACAATCCAGACATCAGGTCGTATGCGACTTTTTCCACACCACCACATATCGGGTAAAACTTACCCAACTGTAATACTCTAAAATTATTGTTAATCATATAAGTTTCTCTCTCGACATTAGCCGAAAAGCAGAATCAGCGTCTGCTTAATTTAAGTTCAGTTAATTTGATTGGTAACAAACATACATCAAAGTAAATCACGATGACGACTAATCACTTCCGGATAATTACGCCGGATATAGCCTCCAAGACTATTATATGTCAAGCCCAGCCGTCTGGAAATAGATTTCAGACTCTCCGGCGTTGTTTCATACAGTTTCATCGCGACGAAATATTTTTCCTCACTCCTTCGGGATATTTTCTTTCCTGATGCAGAACACGTCATACCCTGCCTGGCTGCCAGCTCCGGCTCATGCTTATTCAAATACTCTCTGAAGACATCCGGCCGGAAGCCAAATTCAACGGCAACCTTAGCTATCGGACGAGGATTTTGCCTGAGGCTCTCTATTGCGCCTTCATATTTCACAGCCACGGTCTTTAAACGTCTTTTCGCCTTACGCAAATCGATATTTTCATCTACATCGCCTGCAACGCCCAAACGTTCAAGAACCAAGTTCTTATGCCATTTATGCAAATAAGACCGGAAGCCTTCTGACGAAACGCCGGCATGCTTCGCAATGTCTTTCATGGTCATCGTTGTGTTTTTATATAAGTCTAAAGCCTCTGCATATTTCTTTTCCGTTGCAGGAGCAGGTTTATACATCCTTCCGTTGCCTGTCAGTTTGCCAAAAGTCTTGGTTGCCTCTGCCACTTTACGCCGCTGCCGTTTCTGCTTGAGGATGTCGCTATGATAAAATCTCATATGCTGACTGAAGCCGCTGAGCGAAACCTTGCACGCCTCAGCGATTTCCGACATTGTCATGTCTGTCTCTTTATACATTCTCACGGCCTCTGCATATTGCTTGATGCACTTCTTACGGGCGCCATGAGCCGTATTGTCATTTATTCCAAGCTGCTTGCGCACTTTCTCGCGCCACACTAATGTGTCATGATAATGTATACGCATAAAATTAGCCATAGCTGTTGCATCCAGACCATACTTGCGTGCAATTTGAGAAATGTTCAGATCAATAAATGTCAATGAATCACATGCAGCTACAGCATCCTTATACTTCATGTGGACATTAATGTTCTGCTTTCCCGTCTCTATTATTTTCACATTCTGCAAACTGCTGTTATTCACAGATATTCCGTGGTGTCTAAAGACCAGTTCACGCCAGTAACGCCGCAGATAACTGCCTAATCCACCTACAGAAACATTACAGATTTCTGCTATTTCTTTCAAAGGTTTGTCCGTTTCAGCATATAGCTTCACCGCCTCCTCATATTTCTTATGTAAAGCCTGCCGGCGTTGGACAACCGACTTTTCTCTCTTTGTCAATGACACCAGGTCTTCTTGACAGTTTTTCAGTGTATTCATAGTAAATTATTTTTCACCGGTCACTCAAGAAAAGAGTTCAGTCGTTTCATCAGTTTACGCAAAATAAACATCTGTCCGTTTTATCCAAGGTGCAGCAAGACATGCAATACAGACACCATAAGGAAATAAAACGGAAAAAATAAATATCTGAATAAGCTGAAAAAACGGTATACTTAAACCCTTTAAACCGATCTGGTTTTTAAGTATTCATCAATTCCTCGTATAAACAAAAATAATCGGCATAGCGTTCTTCCTTCTTGAAATTCTGAAGGGCATATTGCCTGCATGATTTTTGATAAAAGTCTTTTCCACGCTGACAGATGGCACGCACAGCCTCAAGCAGTCCTTTCACATTCCCCTGTTCAACGATAAGTCCCGTAGAGTCTGTTACAGCCTCAACGCTGCCTCCTGTACGATAAGTCACCACGGGCGTGCCACATGATATAGCCTCTAAGTTCACCGTAGGATAATTATCCTGCCACGTGGGATTGACAAAAGCATCGGCAACCGAATACAACTGAGCAAGCTGATGAATATTTTCGGTCCTGCTTATTCCGATTATGTTCCGTGGAAGTTTCTTCTTTTCCTCTTCTTTCATTCCTACGAGCACAATAACCTCATCATCATTCAGCAGTTTGCTCAATTGCATAAAATCATCCAGCCCCTTCTCTCTGCTCCATATACTTGCCACGCCTAAGAATATGCGTTTTCCTTTCAGTCCATATTTCTCAATAACCTCTTTGTCGGGACAGACATTAAAGATATCGGTATTTATGCCGTTATGAATCACCCGGAAACGATATTCACTCAGAAACGACTTTGACATCTCTGTCCTTATCCAGTCGGAAACAGGCACTATGACAAACTTGTCCTTGGGCATTGATGTGAAAGCTGCCTTTTTATCCTCAAAGTTTCGTTTACTTCTGTCAAATACAAGACTTGCAGGAAAATCCTTCCGTTGTGGACAATTTCCGCATCCAGTCTGCCACTTGTCGCATCCGGCATAAGAGTAATAATAACAATGCCCTGTGTAAAGCCAACAGTCGTGAACGGTCCACACAACAGGCTTGCCGCACTGCGACAGGTAATCGAACAAGACACGATAATTCAGGAAGTAGCCATGAATGTTGTGTATATGTATTATGTCCGGATTTATCCGGTCTATCTGTCTGACAAACTCATGAGTTGCGTGCGTTGAAGCCAGGCCATGCCTGTCAAACAAACGCGTCTGAACGCCATGCCATAGAGTGCTGCATATACCGCCAACAGGAATAATTTCCGATTTGCAAGGTTTTATTCCGTCGCGTCCCTTGCCGTAAGCGATATAACTCTCCCACCCGTTCTGCAGGGCCAGTTCGCCTATTTCCTGCATTATGCGTCCCGTTGAGGTAGAGACACGTAACACAGGATTTATCTGAAGTAGCTTTTTCATCTCTCAGTCAAAGAAGTAAACATGCTTATCCATTTATTCATTACCGTTTCTTCTGAATAAGTGGAAACAACATTTAGAGCGTTTTTCGATAGTCTCTTTCTATAATCCTGGTCAACCATAACCTTCATCATGGCATCTGCCAGTGCCTGAATGTCTCCGTTTCTGACCAGCAAACCGTTTTCACCATCCTTGATGATGTCCTTTGGACCGCACTTATAATCGAATGTGACTACAGGAAGCCCACAGGCCATAGCCTCTATCATCACCATCGGAAAGCCCTCATAGTTGGAGCTCATCACAAGCATCGAGCTACGCACATATTCATCGCCAATCTGTTTTGTCGGACAGTTTATCCGAATTGTGTCCTGCAGATTTCTTTCGTCTATCATCTGCTGCAGCATCTCCTGCCATTCTCCCTGACCGAAGATGTCGAGATGCCAGTCAGCAAAATAAGAGTTGTGCCGAACTATCTCCCACGCACGTATCAGTCTGTCAAAGCCTTTCTGATAGTCAAGTCGGCCTACGGCAATTATCCGCTTCGCTGTTACATCCGAATAGCGGTCGCTCACATGCATTGCCGCGTTAGGTATCACCTCTATGTTCGGTAGACAGCCCCAATAACCGCGGTCTTCGTTCGTCAGTACAACAAACTTGTCAAACCTTCTTACAATACGTTCATCCTGCCGTGTGCGCCATTTGTCTATCCATCCCAACAGTCCCTTTCGTCCGTATTGCAGACGGAAGAACTTGCAGTAATGCAGCTCAAGCACCTTCTTGCTGCCGTCCTTTATGTCGGGGATAAACGACGATTCCGACGGATATAGCGACACCACGATGTCTGCCTTTTCCCTTTTCAGCAGTTCCGCCAGCTTACGTTTATGTTCCTTTCTTTTGCGCAGATATCCTACTATCTTTCTCCATGCTCCCCTGTCGTTGTCATCCGAATAATTTATGTCCAGATCCGTCATCCTAACATTATCAGGAAACGGATAGAACGGCGGCCGCTGATGCTGGTCTGTAGTAACAATGGAAACATCCCATCCGCAAACCTGTGAGAGATACGTTACCTTGTTCAGCAGCACACGCTCCATTCCGCCGGGGTTGTATGTTGAATGGGTGCAATAGATTATTTTCATTGGAGTTCTCCTTTTTGAAACTGAGACTCATATAAATCCTGATCAGCTTTACTTACACAGAAAAGTATCGCAAAAATCGGAAGTAAATCAGATGTCGCTTTAAACCAAATTATCAGATTAATAAATAAAAGCAGTGTAACCAAATGCTTTAAATTATTAAAACGGTTACGGAAAATTCTCCAAAAGCAAACAAATAAGGCAACCATACTAGCCATTCCAAATATTCCAAAAAAGAATATAAAACGCAAATAGCCTATATCCGTTCCCATATAAAAGCCATGATATGCCTTCCCTATATAATAAGGATCATTTTCTGTCGGATTTGCTCCATATCCATCTCCAATAAGCCACGTCTTCATATTATCAGGAAAGCCCAACATATGATTCAACAATATATCATTTGAATTCGTCTCCCACCTACCAGTTTCTATCCAGGCAAAAAAGCCTTCAAATCCAAAACGAATTTGTTGATAAAACACAGGATTTGTAAAATATAAAGCAACAATTAAAGGTATTGTTACACATAAAGCCATTAATAGATATTTATAGAATCCATTTCTTGACTCATTACCTTTTAATATATCATATATCCAATAAAGAATAGCCAAAGCACCACCAACCATTGTCGTTCGTCCAATCATATCGCCGATAACAAGGATTATAAAAAATGAGATAATATAAAACCACATTTTTATTTTAGATTGTGCTTTTGTCAGAAGAAAAGCCACAATTGTCAACAATGCAGCAAAACGTCCTCCTGCAACATCTAATGCACATCCCAATCCATGCATACGACCGCCGGCATCTCCCATAAAAGCATCAGAACCTGCCATTAATCCATCAATAAAAACTTTTAATGACGGAATGTATTCCATACTTAATGCAAGAATACACTGAAGGCAGCAAACTCCAATCAAATAATCAGCTAATAATTGAACACTTAACTTTTTGTGAACGAACCTAATCATACTTGTAACAGTAAAGCCTGCTGCCATCCAGACAAATACTGATACGAAATAAAAATTAAAAGAAAAATCACTTGTATTATTATAGACATTCGATAATAAACTAAACAATGAAATTGGAATCGTAAACAAACAAATGATAATAAAATCTTTGCTGACAAGAGCTTTCCTTTGAGACGCTAAATGAAAAGCGATACATGGCAATGCCAATCCTGCCAAAATCATCTTTACATTTATACCCGATGGTAACACCGATGGTTCAAAAGGGAAAAGATAGAAATCTGCAGCTATCAGAGTTAATAATATTCCTATTATTTTAATCATCTTAATTATATATTATTCCGTAAACAATTCTATTCAAAAGCCATCTATATATACTCACAATAAAATTCAAATTTTTCCAAGCACACCATTGTATAAGACGGCTACGCATAGATATATTATGATTTTGTAATATGAAGCGATTGGCTTCAGGATACCATTCTTGCCATAATTTTCTTTTCTTGCTATCATTGGAAAATAAAAAAGGAAATTTTGCTTCTAATTTCAGAAACGATATTTCTTGTTCTAACATATTTCCAAATAAAGTTTCTAATTTATCTGTTATTGTTGCTACATTATGCTGAAGTTCCTGAAGATGTCGTTTTGAGTAGGTTTGACTAAATGCATTTGTATTCAATTTTACATAGTGATAAAAAGCATGAGGCAGGTAGGATATTCTTTCGGCATAAGCAAACAATAGCATTATCGTCATGTCTTCCCCCATACCATACCCAGCAGGAAAATCTATTTTATTTTCGACATAAATTGATCTTCGTACCAGTTTGTTCCACACATTATACTTCATCACACCACTCAACATCGCCTTCAAGGCTTCTAAAGGCGTGTCATAAGCAGGTTGCTTCATATAACGTTCTGAATTCTCAAAAGTTAGATACCAATCACACCATACAATATCCGCATCACATTTTATAGCCTTGCCATAAAGCTGTTCGAGCATATCAGGTTCTACAAAATCATCACTATCACAATGAAATATGTATTTCCCCTGCGCTACAGCCAGACCTGTATTGCGGGCTGCTGGCAAGCCTTTATTCTCAGCATGAGTCAGTATCCTCACATTGTCACGGCGGTTAGGATAATCAGCAATAACTTTTTGCAATATCTGTATACTGTTATCAGGTGAAGCATCGTCAACAAAGATATATTCTACATTATCTATTGTCTGCTCCATAAGCGACCGCGCACAACGCTCAATAAACTTCCCGACATTATAGACAGGTATTATCACAGAAACACTATACTCCATTCTAATTTAATTTTATACAGACAGCCAGTCTTTACACAAGATTCTTTCAGATGTAAATTCAGAACAGCTGTCAGGATTAAACCACACCTTAGGTCCTATAACTATTTTTCCATTATACTCATTCAGAAACGCGCTCCACCAACTGTATGTGCTGTTTGATATAACATTATGTTTACATACGCTCATCAGCTGCATATCAAAATGACTTCCCCAACCGCTAGCAGGATTTCCTTCTACCAATGTGTAATGAAAATCCTTAAAATGTTCTTTCACCCATTCAGGATTATCCGTAAAAACATATAACTTAGGGTTATTCACCTTTTCTGAAATCAGTCGGATTGCCTTCTGATAATATTCTATCGGACATGTGTTCTGATACCAAATACGCTGTGCATAGTCCTTTCCTTTACGGACGTGTATGGCAACAGACTCACACGATTGCATTTTTTTTTGCAAATTTTGGTTTCTCTCATCTGTAAAAGGCTGAAATGCAAAACAACGTTTCACATCATCTTCCACAGCCTCAACCATATTGGCATTCTGAAATACACCTATTATATATTGTAGTTTTTTATTCTCATCTGGCAAATTTGCATCAAATGCAGTAGGCATATTAACGACACTTGAAAGAATCGGTAAATATTTCCTACGAACTTTTGAGAAAAAATCAGACGCGCCCCCAGACTTTAATACATCTAAAAATGATGCCTGCTCGATTTTAGCTTCTGGAAAAATATCATTCCATGAAACCTTTTCATGAGCCAATTTCGCTGAATTATAAAAATCAACTTTTACATTGTAGCCTTTATGCTTCAGAAAAAGGTAATAGCTATACTGAAACATCCGATTTGCTAGGCCACAGGCCATATTAATAATAACATTCATACAGATTCAATTAAATACCCAAGGTATAAATTTTACTAATATCTTAGATATAATATATCCCAGCATAATTGAAATAAATATTTGAAATAATGCCCCTATGACTAATTCACATCCACTTAAATTTTCTCCCACTATTTTAAGATATATTTTTTCCGTGCAAAACAACAATGGCATTTGAATACAAAAAATAATTAAGGAATTTTTTCCTATCTCAACTAAAAGACTTTTACACCAAAATTTTTCCAACCATATAGCAATTTTTATCAAAACCAAACTACCTGTAAATCCAGCAATTATAGTTAGCCATACTGATTTGCCAAAATTTCCTATAGACAAATTTGTATATCCATTTATACACAGGCATAAAGAATACAATAGGACTGCACCACATACCATTTTATTTGACAACCAATTGACTTCATATCCTTTATTCCTAATAATATACCCACAATAAATAAAAATTGACATCAAAAAAGATGTATCTATACTCCATGGAAGGAGTATAGGGAGTTTACCTAAAAGAATTGTGATAACAATATATACGAATAATAAAATTAGTCGATATTTATTTCGCTTTATTCTTAATAATAGGCTAAACCATATAAAAGCAAGAAACATTGAAGTCAAAAACCACAAAGGTGAGTTGCCTATATTCATAAATATTTGATTATCCGAATAATCAAGTCTGTATAATGCATATCTTGAATATAAGATTCCAAATAAATGATTAAATGTAATATTCTTTAAACCTGACAAAAACATTAAAAGCAATATAGCTATATTAAAAAATATATATGGTTTCAACAATTTTCTTGCTTTTTTCTTTAAATTTACTTTAAACGTTACATATCCAGAAGCAACATAAAATAAAGGTATAAAACAGCTACTTGCTACATACATCAAATCACTATACATAGAATGACTACATACGACCAAAATAATACCAATACCTTTAACAATATCGATATAATCAAATCTCTCTCTTCCCATAGACAAAATAACGAATCAGTATTTTTATTCTTTTCCACAAGGATAGCTGATCCAGTTCGTTTAACCTTTTATAAAAGAATTCAAAATAAAACTTCTGATTAAAAAATGGTGACTTACGGTAATATTCCCACCATATATCAAAGTTTACACAAAATCCTTTCCATGGTTTCTGCCCATTATAATGTATAATTCCATTATTCAGTGCTGTTTCTATGTCATCTTCGCTCCAATATAGCTGCAAAAGTTTTCTATTTCTTACAGCTAATTCTGCAAAGTATGTTGTTAAACAAAAAGATGGTTTTAGATAAGTTATTCTGTTTTGACAACCAATATTTATAATGTCTAAATCTTGATATCGGAAATTGTTTTTAGCCAAATTTTTAAATATCTCTATTATGTTGTCCTCTCTAATTTTTTTTGAATTTAAAATAATATTTCCAGCATAAATAATACCTTTTATATCAACTTTTCCTAACTTCTGATAATAAACGTTCATATCAGGTATTAAAGGAATCAAAGCATTTACTCCTGCTACATAATTAGCATCTAAATTAGTAGAAAAATAAATATCAGATAAGTCTGAGCGAAATATTACATCTACATCAGAATAAATAATTTTATCATATTCAAGTATTAAATTCGGAATCAACAAGCGATAATAAGTAGATGTGGTAATACCTCTTATTTCAAAAGCGGAATTAAAAGTATCATCTACTTCTCTATATTGAATACGACAATTTTTATAATAATATGGTATTTTATTCAATTCCTCTTTTTTTAATGGTGTATCTGATGAATACAATATGAAAATATCATAAAACGTATTTTCCTTGGCATTCATTAGCAAAGAAGATATACAGACACATGCAGGTAGAATAAGATTATTATCGAACGCAAAAACTATTGGTATGGTATTCATATTAAATCATTTTCTTTATTAAAGGCAAATTTCTATATTCTTCACTTAAAATAAAGCCTATGGCATCCTTTATCGCCTTATATTTAAGTAAGAAAATTGTTCCGTTAAACTTTAACAACGAAATAAGTAAAGTAAAACCTAATGCATAAGAAATGCAAATTACGCTCCAAACTTTACTAAAAAAAAACTTATCGGGTTTATAGATAAAACGATGCCAAAATATTGTTTTAAAACGAAAATCAGAATAAATCAATCTTTTTTCTTTTTCATCATTCTTCATTGTCGATCCAGCATCAAGATGTTTTATTCCACTATGGAACCATGTTAATTGCTTTAACCCGTACAGATACATTTTATAAAACATAACCTGATCTTCACCCAAAGGATATTTCATCCTGTCGAGCCAAAGTTCATCTTCAAAATGGATTTTCAAAAAATCTGTCTTTCTACAGAAGAAACATGGACCGGCATTCGTCTGCGACCAATAAACTCCAGGATTCGGATTATTATTATATGAATAACCTGAGTTGCACATAACTTTATATCCCCATTTGCCATCATCCTTTCTTGCCAACATTCTACCAGATAACATCATCATACATTTACCTAAAAAAGAACGTTCTGCATTAGGAAATACATCAGGAGAGATAACATCAGCACTATAACCAATTAAGTACCGATACAACTGCTCAACTGCTGTTTCTGGCAAATATACATCATCATCCAAAAATAGGATATATTCTGTGTCAACCTCATCATAATATAAAGCACGCTGTGCCACCATACCTTTCTTCACATAGATATATTGTTCTTTCCCGATGGTTTCTTTCGGAATTGCATACCCATCAGCTATATACACAAAAATCTTTAAAGGCTGAATGGTTTGCCGATTCAATGAATCTAATAAAGTTTGGTATTTCTCTCCGGCAGTGCCCAACGTACGGATAACAACTGCATATTCCATTAATTTGTTATATTTACGAAGTATTTAAAGCTAAATAAAAGTAAGTTTCATAATAAATTCACTTATGCTTTCTCAACATTTTTTTTATACATCCTAATTTATGTTTTACCCTAAATAAATGAATACCTATAATTGGAGGGACATAATAAATAATTGAAAAGAAATATCTCCTTAATCCAAATTCTGAAATCCATTTACGGATTTCTTTTTCTTTTCTATTTAGTTTAAAATCGACAATATATTTTTGGCAATTAACATAATATTCATCACTTGCTAAGGTTTCTAATGTAGAATAATATATTTGAATTCCCATTTTTCCATATAATATTTTCATTTCATTTTTTTCAATATTTTTTGCTAAACAATAGAAAAAATCACACATATCAAACGCATCCCTGAGTTTTAAAGGATTAACACTACAAGAAGTACTTGCTGAATTTTTCCGATAAGCATAAAATTTAAGTTCTGGTAAATACATACAACGTAAATCTTGTAGTAATACCTGTGAATAAAATCGCATATCTTCTAGAAATATCCTTCCATTTTCAAATTGATTTTTTTTTAGTATGCTTCTTCGGAATAAGGATAATACCAAAAAGAACTCACCATTTATTCCATATTTAAGGAATTCATAAGACGAAATAATTTTTTTTGAAACAGCTAATCTTATAGGGGATATATTACGACTAAACAAGAACTCTCCATTCTCATTCACTGCTTTATATTCTCCCCGTATAATATCTATATTATATTTATCTGCTAAATAAATCATTCGTTCTAAGAATGTTTCATCATACCAATAATCGTCAGCATCTAAAAATATAACATATTTCCCTGTTGCTATATTTAATGCTTTATTTCTTGTATCAGAAACTCCAGAATGTGTTTTATGAACGACCCTTATACGTGAATCCTTTAAGGCATACTTTTCACATATCCTCAATGAGGCATCTGTACTACCATCATCAACCAATATTAGCTCCCAATAAATATATGTTTGATTTAAAACGTTATTCAAACATTCCGATATAAAATGTGCAACATTATATACCGGAATAATAATAGACACAACAGTATTCATTACGTTTTATTTAATAGTTTCTTTATAAAACCTATAGAACATCGACGTTCAATATTTAGTTTTTCATAAATATCATCATAATTTACAGGCTTAGAATAACAAGAATTATAATTATTAGGTGATAAAATTAATTTATCAGTTAAAGAAAATAAATCCAATAAAGAATTGAAACGACTCAAACCTCTAGCCTTGTTCCCCATAGCTAAAAATTGTTTTCCAAAAACAATAGAAAAAACACATCCATGAAATGAATCAGTCAACACAAACTCGGCATCGTCAAAACTACGAAGCCATTGTTCCACAGACATTTTTTCATGTTCCTCAAAAGGAAGAGTCTGGTTATCAGGATCATTATTTATCCAAAAAGGCACTAATCCCTTTTCTTTAGCTATACGCTCAACAAAATCTTCCTTTTCTTTAGTTTGATCTAACATATAGACCAACATATTTCCTTTTATAGGTTCCGTTTCGCCTTTTTTTATTAAGATTCTGTAATCATCAGCTGAAAGTAGTAATGTTGGGTCGAGCATTTGAACTGCTTTTATACCAAAACACTCTTGACAAAGCTTTATGCCAGATGATTCACGAACAGAAACCGCATCAAACTTTTTCAACAAAGAAGAACAAGTATCTATTTGTTCTTTTGTATATTCGCAATTATCCACACCAAATGAAGCAGCATAAGAAATACGTTTAATTTTGGCATCCCCTAAAAAAGACAGAAATGCTTCTTCTATCGGCTGAGAATATAGCGGACGCCACACTTGATCGCTACCAACGACAACAGCATCGAAATGTGAGGCTATTTTATCAGTCCATAACCTTTTTGAATATTGATGAATGTACTTATGTATAAATTTATCTATATGTTGTCCAACTATTTCATGAGGAGCCTTAAATATTGCGACATTCTTTCCTAAAATAAAACGTTTAAACAAACGTTTACACACAGCCATTGGATATATTATATAATAAGAACGCCCATATCGAGGTTTTGACAATACCCGAACTTTATGCCCCATACGTTCTAAAACTGTCTGCAATGCATAGCATTGCAAAATTCCTCCATAATTTGTATATAATGGTTGTGTCAATATTGCAATCTTCATAATCTTCTGTAGATTTTTCTTATTATCCGCATTAATATTGCAGAACTAGTGGAAGCATTATATGCAAAAGCAAGATTATTTTTATCCAACACCATGTAGAAAAAATTTCTGTTTACTGGTTCTTTTACAGGATGTTCTATACTTGGATTGAAAGGGATAACTTCATCCAACTTTTGTTCATATAATTGACAGTCCAGACTTTTAAGTAAAGCAAATGCATGTTCTTTATTAACAAGAATAAGCCCACAACCTTTATCATCATCAATTTCAGGATGCAGTCTGTCAACTCCCCAAAAGTCAGCCAAGGTTATATCACTTTGTACTTTATGGAGCTTTGCCGGACAGTCATAACAGCTAGGGCGTAATGACAAATCAGACAAAAATGCATTCATGTAGATATTTCTCTCAGCTGGAATCACATCCTTTTTGCCATTCTTATATTCTATTTTTACGTTATATTTTTTCCAACCATTCTCTTTTGATCTAAAACTTATACTATTTATCTTATCTGCAAAAGAGAAAGATGAGCTTCGTTTCTTAATATTATAAGCCTCACTCACTAATTCATACAAATACTTTTTCCATACTTTTTGACTAGGCACTCCATGACATACTAAATCTACAGTCAATAGATTTTGATATGGCTTCCGCAGAAAATTCCTCAAGCCTGCAATTTGGCAGGGCGTACCTGAAAATAAGACGAATCTTCCTTCATCCAAAAATCTTTTAGCTTGCAAGAAAGAATTACCTATATAACTTTGCACATATTTTGATCCACGGAAGCGTGAAAGTCCTTCTTTTGTTTCTGTATAGTCGTGCACAACATTCCATTGTTCATCAAAACAAGCTCCAAAGACAACTCCTTTTTTCAGAATAATCTGCTCAGCTATCAAGGTGAATATGCCGCCAGAAGAGCTTTGCAAACGTATATTAATATCATTATTTATACCTGCATAAGCCAAAGGTTCTTTTTTTGAATACTTTGGGTTAAGTACAGGACATACCTTTTCGCACAATTTACAATCGACACATTGCGACAAATCTACCTTAGGATATAAAAATCCCTCCTTGTCAGCCTGCATTGATATGCATTTCTTTGGGCATATACTACGACATGCTTCACATCCACAACATTTCGACTTATCAACAATCTCAATCATAAAGAGAATTTTTGTCTAACCAATGCTATTCTACTTTTAATAAAATATCGTTCATTGCTACTGCAACCTATAAAATAAATGGCCACAGAAGAACAAAGAGTAGTTAATATGCATATCAATATAAAGCGAATTACGCTATCTGGCATTTGAATATATAATAGTGTCGGTATAATAGCAGCAGTAAATGTAACCAGCAGAACATTACCACAAACTTTATACAAATATCGTTTCATTGAAAGTCCAACCATCTTACGCAAGAATAATAAACGAAGAAACAAACAAGCAACAGCAACCACCAAAGCAACAAACATAGTTGATTCAGGCTGAAGCCCAATTTTCAGGCAAATATAGGACAAAGGAAAGTTCATCAACAGCATGCCACCAACAGCAAGCTGATAATTACGAATTTTTCCTGTTGACACCTGCAAATTAATTAAGGTATTTGACAATATATCACACATCGATACAATCATAATAAGCCGGACAAAATTTACCGTATGCTCAGGGTAATGTTTTAACCACAAAGTCAGCACGAATTCAGCTTCGAACAGCATGGGCAAGGCAAACAACAAGAGTATGTAATAAGAAAACCTAGAGCCTCGTTCTACCAGTGAAAACATATAATCATAATCACCAGCTGCATACGATTTAGTAATTTGCGGATTAAGGGCTGTCATGAAATTATTAGAAAATGAAACCAAAACATTATTAACTGTATTGGCAATTCCTCTAGCTGCATTAATAATAGGCCCGATAAACATATTCAACAATATATTTACACCTTGATCCTTTAATAATCCTGCAGTACAGCCAATAAAATTCCAGCCAGCAAAAGAACTCATCTCTTTCCAATAGCAGACATCAATGTTCAATTTTAATTTACATTCCTCAAAATTACGAGTGCAATAACGCCAATAAATTGCCTGCATGATGCAAACCACTCCCACTAAAAGCAATGCATATACAATCAGACGATCGAAAGTTAACCCAGAATAAGCTATAAACAACACAATCAGCAGACGCAGGATGATGTCAAGTATACCTATATAGGCAAACGCACTCATACGTTCATGAGATACGATAGACGCACTGAACGGAACACTCAAAAGGTTTATCACAAATGTAAGCACTGACGCATGAAACACCCAATTGGCAGCATACAACCTGTTATCGGGAATTGTCATGTGAGTATTCAGGAACCAAAGGCCTATTGTTTCTGCAAGGATTATTATTATGCCTGACAAAACAAGCTGAATACTTAATGATGTGGAAAAAACTTTTTTGAGACCTTCCATATCTCCTTTTCCCAACTCAAAAGTCAAAAATCTGCTGACAGATGAAGACAAAGAACTGGAAACCATTGAAAACATCGCAACCACACCGCCTACGACATTATAAATGCCATAGTCTTCAACGCCCAAGGCCTGCAAAACCACACGCGAAGTGTATAATGATATCAACATGCCAAAAAGCATGCGGACATATAGCATCAATGTATTCTTTGCAATCCGTTTTGTATTTTCCTGTTGCGTGGTCATTTAATTTATTTACATCAATAATTTAGCCCAAGCCGACCGTTGGTCTGCATATCGTTTTATCTCTTTTGTGTATTTCTGCTTTCAGCCGTCTTTTTGTTTACTATTGAGTTCCGTATGTTTCTTCTTGACATAGCACGCTATGTTGCGAAAGAGCGAACGAAAGTCTGTTCAATATAAAGCGAAGATACCGGCTGAACCATAACGCCCGGCTCGGATTTTAGTATTTATATATTTTCGTTTTATGGGATTTACGAAAGTAGTTTCATCATAACAATTTCTGCCTGTTGGCGCCAGCAGAAACAACAAAATGGCATAAGATAAAGATTCGTTATTTCTTATAATATCTGTATATATTCAGGCTGCACTTCAATAGATGCAGTCAAGAGGTTAGACAATTCAATAAAGATGCGCTTCACTTTTGAGCCTTGCATCTTCTGGAGTTTTCCTACATAGTCGTTCAGAGGGCCGCCGATGATGCGCACAGTTTTGCCTATCATACTAGGAAGGATATCCTTTGGAGCATAAAACTGCGGATTGTCAGCAGCTTCAACAGCATGTATAAAACGCTCCATATCCGTGTCCCTTACCGTCATGGGAGTTCTAAATCCGTCGCGCAAATAGCGGTATTGCAGTGTACTGGTTCTCTCGACGATAGGATCAAGAATTTTTCTGGTGACATGCACGAACAGCAAGTCTTGCATAAAAGGAACTTTCTGGGGGATGCGTTTTTTCTCTTTGGTCACAATTTTCCACTTCATAGGAGTGAATATCTCGATTTTCATCTCGCTCAACATCTTATACGCAGGAAGCTTGGCATTGTTTCGCTTCAGGTCGCGCATAACGAACCATTGGGGCGCGTCACTCCTAGAAAAAGCTATAAACTGCTCTTCTTTAGTCATAGTCAGCAATGTGTTGGTTATAATATATTAATGCCTTAAAGGCATACTCTCTAGTCCTGCGAGTTAACGTAAATTGCAGTATAACAAGCAGTTATGAGTTTTTGTATCTAGACTTCTCTCATTCTCGTCAAGCATTATTAAAACGCTTTTTTAAATGACTTTATCAGTGTAAAGCTTATTTATCACCTAGTTATTTTTGCTTATCTCCTAATAAGAGA
>UMEZ01035637.1_pt1 | contig 22825 bp, 21 predicted proteins | sample 1964841 | NCBI WGS metagenome assembly UMEZ01 (sample SAMEA4836029, study PRJEB28245) | human gut metagenome | biome: gut microbiome; material: fecal sample | place: Denmark | collected 2008 | reverse complement strand
TACCGCCATAATTGTGTCTGTCTGAAAATCGGGGAGTATTATAACATTCTGGACATATCTTTCGCACGCTGATCTATACCAGTATTGCAAACGTAGATGGCCAATTGAAAATGAGAATGTAAAAGAGGACTATATCAAAGACCATTATTTTATATCAATGCAGTCTCGTATAACTCGTAATGCAATAGCAGCTCTTTGGTGGTGGGTATATTTCAGCAAGGAAGATGAACCGGGTAAAGAATATAGACTGACCGAGATTCTTTTCAAGAATTACTCATTCCGAGCTTTATGGTTCTTGTATTTTTTCCGCATTAGAAATGGTCTTATGGGAGTTCTTGATTTTCTTTATGAGAATCAGGATATTTTTGACACGGCCTTTGAGTACAAGGGTCGATATATAGCCAACTATTTTAATAGATTGGGTTCCACGAGAGAATTATCCGCTTTGCCAAGAGGGTTCTTCAAACAAGAATGCTATAAAATCAAGGATGTGCTCTATTCCATCAGAAATGAAGCTGACCTCAAACGAGCACAAGGAGTGGAGTAAGACCATCGTCAAACATTCAAATCCTCAACATAATGCCAATAAAAGTATATGTTATAAAAGACCGCACGGCCATTGACTTCATCGAGGACAATGACATTGATGGGTTCAAACAATACCTGTCAGAAGAAGAATATCTGATGTTTGATGACTCCATACAATTTGAAACAGAAACAGAGGCTTTGGCCTTCTGTGCTGGGTTGGGATATGGTGTTGATGATACACTCCCAGTTGCGAAATTTCCTCTTCGTAGCTTTGAGGAGTATGACCAACCATACATCAAGGCCATAGAAGGATATTAAATGTATAGGTTTGAGTTTCAGATTCATTTATGATTGATTTTTAGCTCCATAGATGCACGAAGTTTCAATATTTTTTGCTAACTTTGCAGTTAGTTAAGTATCTCTTGACAAGAGTGCCACATCAAAAAGACCAGTTATTATACACGACAATGAAATCAAACATCAAAATATCGCTGATTATCATGGCGGTTGTCGGAACGGTTATCGCGGCTGTCTCCGTCACCTCATGCAGCACGCCCAATACGCCGGTTGATACACAACATATTGATGATCTTCATCAGCGTACTACAACCCAAGATATAACACCAATAGAGAATGACAAGTTGGCTTTATATGTTGACTATTCCAACTGTATTGCAGATGGAATGCACTCGCCGTTCTATCAGAATATGGTTTCTCCACTTACTGCTGCAACTAAAGAATATTGGAGTATCAAAGGAAATGCTATTGAGAAGCAAGAAGGTAGTGTATTCTCTCTTTTGAACAATGTCGAGGAAGTGAACTATGCAGCATTGGATAAGGCCATTGAAAAGATGGCTGATTCCGACACTGAATCTGTTCTTCTGACAGACGGGGAACTGTTTACGCAGACAGCAACTAAAGATAATCCCAACAACCCTTATATGCACAATGCGTTCAAGAAGTGGTTGTTGAAAGGTCATGACATTCACATTATAGCAGAACCTTATCAAGAAGTTTACAAAGGTCAGACATTCAACAAGAAACGTTTCTATATTGTTTTCACAGATGACAGGATAGAAGGTAATATATATGACCGAATTAAGAAAATTGTTGATTTTGAACAATTCCCACAGGTTGACGAGTTTCATCTAAGCGGAAATTACCCATGGATTGTACCCGAAAATGGTCGAGCATCTATACCCAATGATATTTTTGGAGACAACGTCGTAACTCCCAGAGGAGAATATGAAATTCAAGACTGGCAGGTTGATTGGAAGAATATCATCAATTTGGTTGTTAACGCTTGCGATGAACAAGGGAACCCTCTTCCGAATGGAGATAAGATAATTGGAGGACTCAAAATTAACAAAAATGCGTTCGGAGCTTATCGCATCTCTGATATTGGAGTAAAAGTGACTAATATCAACGATGACTATTTCAACCTTTACAATGATCTCGAAGCCGGTCAGAAAGTTGGTAATATTCAGCTTGCATCCAATCCCATTGAGAATTTCATCATTGTTGACAAGGATGAGTTCAAGAAGCACGGAATGGCCAATCTCTACTTTGACATCAATAATTTTGCCCCCGATGCAGATTTGAATGGCAATCCGTTCAACTATTTCAAAATTGAAATTGTCATAACTGGATTGGAAGACATCCTTGGCAACAGTATAGATATGTTCAACTTTGATTCTCTTTCTCATCCCGGCCAGACTAACATTTCTATTTCTGAGAGTTTGAAGAACAGTGTCTTTGATCCTGAAATCAGGAACAAGCTTGTGGGAAAGACTCTCTATACAATCTACGTAAAATCAGACAAATATTAACACAATGAATACTGTCATCAGAACACTCCCTCAACTTCAGCAGGCTCAGGCAGACGCTTGGGTTTATGGACTTATCGTGACAGGTATAGCCCTTGCACTTGCGGTAATTATCGCTTTTCTTATCAACTGGAGAAGCGACAGAAAGGATTACATGACCCGCAGAATATGTTTCATCGTCATTGGACTTGTTATGCCTCTGGCATATTGGTTGTACAATATGCAGGCAATTGTTCCGAAGATTTCCAATGTCGGTTTTCAGAATATGTTTAAGCAGACCAATCTGTATGTTCTGATAACTTCTATCATAGCCTATGCAGTAGTAGGACTATTGCTGATGCTTGTTTTCCGCAATAGCAAACTTGGTTCTATACTCGGTAAGAAAAAAGACTAAGGATTATGGCTAATCAATTTTTTGTACTCGGAATCGGTGGAACCGGCATGAGATGTATCGAAAGCTTGATACATCTTTGTGCTATGGGTATGTTTGATGACACAGATATTCACTTGCTGGCTCTTGACACTGATAAAAACAATGGCAATTTCGGTCGTCTGAAAGAGCTGAAAGAAGCCTATGTGAACACCAAAGGGCTGTCCGCTGAAAAACGAGTTGCCCACAAGGATACTTTCTTTTCTGCAAACATTAAATATTACGAATTCTCCCCCAATTACGAGACTAAGAGCACATTTAAAGATGTGTTCAATTATGGGGACACTCAGTACAACAGGAGAGAAGAGACCGATTTAGCAGATTTGGTGCTTGACCGCAATGTCGAGGAGTTTAATCTTCAGCATGGTTATAGGGCACAGACTCATCTTGGATCCATGATGATGTATCAGGCCATTGTAGAAGCAGCACAATCGCCGATGCCTTCCGGGTTGAAGGACTTTTTAAGTGCCCTGATTACTGAAACTACCTCCGGTAAAGCAAAAGTCTTTATCATGGGCTCTGTATTTGGTGGAACAGGTGCTTCTTCAATTCCTATCATCCCCCAAGCTCTGTCAAGAGCCGCTCAAATCATGAGCAACGGCAGTGCTGATATTCTGAGAAACTCATATTTTGGTTCCACTCTTCTCACTGCATATTTCAACTTCACATTACCTGACGGTGGCCAGTTAAGTCATCAGAAAGTCATTGCTACCAGTGACAAGTTCGCTCTAAATTCACAGGTTGCCATGATGTTTTATGATGATGATGCGACTGTAAGAAGTACATACCAACGTTTCTACATGATGGGAACCAATGGATTGAACTGGAACCCCATGCAACGTGACAATAATGTCCAGAACCATACCCTCACCGGCGGCGCAGAACAAAAGAACGATTCACATTATATCGAACTTTTGGCAGCAAGTGCTGCTCTTGACTTCTACAACTGTAGCGAAGATATTTTGGTTCAAGACAAAGCTAACTATACGACAGAATATCTCTACCGCGCAATAGGCGAGAATGACAAGTTTGAATTCCAAGACTTCGTCGGGAAAGACCGTCAGGTTGAGTTCGCAAAGAAACTTGGTTGCTTGGTTGCATTTGCCCTATTCAACAATGGGGATGATGATTTCGTAGAGAAAGCTCGTTCCGGTGAAGATAAAGAAGTCGTAGGATTTGAGGAGATTGACCAGTCTCAGGTTAAATACCTCAAAGAGTATTTCCGGTTATTCTTTGCGAGAATGGTTGAGGGTGGCAAGTTGGAAGAAGGCTGGCTACGTCAACTTCATCGTTCAGCAGGTGGCAACGACAACTTCCTTCTCAATCCTAAGCTGTTTGCACCTCAGACAAAAAAGGAACTGATGAGACTTGACTGGAATAAAAATCTCTTCAGAAATGAAGGAATTGGCAAGGACAACCGCTATTCAACCGGTCTCATCGGCAGCAAATTCAATAGTTTCAAAAAGAAATTCTTGGAGGAACTTCACGGAGACGGCAGCAAAGCAATAACTAATAGAGGCGAGCAGATGTATAAAATCATCTACGACACTCTGACAAAGCTTTATAACTTTAACTGATTAAGGATATGTCAAAAGCACTTCTCATACAGAGTTATACGACTCTCAACACCGGCGTACAAGGTGACTGGAATACGCTTACTATGGCAAATTCCTATATTCAGGGTATTCAGACAGGTGATATACTCGGAACAGTCAATGCACAGACTCTGAGTTCACTTATATCAGGCGTGCCGTCGCCTTGGGCAAGAGCCAAACTCTTCAAATACGCCCTTGACACCATTAACAATCCCAATCCAAATATCGACAACGGCGGATTGCTGAACTTCTATGAAATTCTCCACGGAGAATGGCGTGGTCTCTTGGCTACAATAGCCCTCTATCCTGACAGAATCAGATTTTCGGCTCCTGTTCGCATGAACGTTAAGGGCGGAGATTATGACATCGCCTCAGCCTTTGGACGTATGTTGTTCGATGATAAAGATGTTTGGAGCGACCAACAGGAACTTGCTAAGAATCCTGATGCTCAACCCTTTGTGCATTTAATCTATTATCGCAACCAGTTGGTAGGGGGCACTTCGCCTTTGACGGGTGTATTTACCGGTGTAAATTATTCCGGGCTTGGCGAAACGGCTTCTGATATTAGTTGGTATCGAAATGGTAAGTTTGAGGATCCAACACGCTATCTAACGCCGCAACAACTTCAGAAGGTTTATCTTTTCATCAGAAACCTAAACCAAAACATTGCGCAATTTGAGACAATGGTAAATTCTCAACGCAATGGAAAAAAGACAATAGCTCTTTCAGGGTTCAAAGGGTTAGCTCGCGCATGGGAACAGGAATTGCAAAACAAAGGCAATGACTTGCGTCAAGTTGGCCCGGTTGCTCAATACGGGTCTCTTCAGCAGCCGTTCGCAGGTCTGTTCAAAAGCTATGTGCCGGTGTATAAGAAACCGGACTTCACCTTTACCTATGTCAATGATGGAGACTATGAAAGAATCTCTGATATTCAGGAGTTACTAAGTTCCGACGAATATGTTGTAGGCTGGATTGAGCCAAAAACACAGCGTCCCAAACTTTCTGAGGCTCCTGTTTACTACCTTTCGTTCAATGACATCGAAAGCGGAGATACTTTCTATTTCAGTGTTCCTCTTTCTGAACTTGGAATTGACATCTTCCGCAATAAGCTTGACACAATCTTAGGATATAACGGAAATGCCAACACGCGGCTTATGTGCCACATTACTGACGCCGGAATGCTAAATGTCTCTATGGTAGTAGAGATTGACGGCGAAAGTGTTACGCTCAATGACCGTGAGTATAATATTCACTGGGTTCAAAATCAAGGTAAGGTTATTGCATGGCCTAATTTTGTGTCAGAGAAGTGGAATAAGTATTATCTCTTCACTGAGTTTACAGATACTGACACTGAGCAGTTTATTCCACTGTTCAAGTCAAAGGATGAAATCCTGAAAACTATTGATGGTAAATTCCTGACTTCTCGCTACGAGCTTACTCCTGATGAAGAAAAGCAGGTTGACATCAAAAGACTTGCAACTTTTCCCGCCGGTCAAAGCGACAATCTGCCCAAGTATAATATCATAGCGGCCAATAAGCCTATGTGCGGTTTGGTGGCAAATGTCAAGGTTACAGGCAAAACCAAGACAGCAGGATTTTTAATGATGCGCCAAGACATCATTAAAGATTTAACGTCTGTAGATATGAATGCTCAGGCTGTTGTAGGTATTGACTTCGGCAGTAACAATACTTGTTTATTCTATAATGCCAACGACAGAGGTGCTAAGCCTATGGTGTTCGGTAATTACCGTGCTGTGCTTGTTGGTCGCGAAAACAATGACAAGAAAGCTGTTGCTGAGAATAACGAACTTCTGTTCTTTACCAACTACCCTTCAGAAAACGGGCAGTTCAAGTCTTGGCTCCATGAACATGATACCCGCTATGTCGGGCCCAACCAGTCGGAGGAGGTTGCAGGCGGTGTACCTGTTAACCGTCCTAATGTTCGTGTTCAAGAGATGACCGAATATGAAATCACTACCCAAGCAGGCAAACTTCATTACAATATGAAGTGGCTCGACAATGATAAGGGCCGTGAAAAGAAACGCGCATTTCTCAAATCAATATGGCTACAGGCATGTGCTTATCTATACACCAATCGCATTAAACCGGAAGAAATCTATTGGAGTTTCCCGGGCTCAATGATGCCCTCTGATAGAGATGAACTTGAACGGATCTACGAAGATTTGTGCAAGATAACTCCGTTTGGGCGTAGGCCGGAACTTCCTCGGGATTTCATAACAGAGGCAGAAGCGGTATGTAGCTATGCCATGTCGCAGGACTTCGGTTTGTCCGGTAACAATATGTTCCTTGGAATAGATGTTGGAGGTAGTACCAGTGACATTATGCTCATTGCAAAGAACCCACAGGACAGCAACAAGCCCTCTCTTTTCAGAGAAAGTTCTGTTAGATTGGCTGCTGGAGTCTTCTTTGATGCAGTCATCAAGTCTGAACAGTTCCGTCAGGCACTTGTAACATTCCATGAAGGTCATAACACTGATGTTCATGTCGAGAATATTAAGGATGTCCTTTCTCATCCCGATAAAGCGCCTTATTTCTTGAACAGCATCTTTGACCAGCTGAAGACACAAGATGACTATGATGTATTTTATGATTCACTGGCCTCTAATGCTAAGTTCGTGTTTACAATTCCAGCATACGTAAGTGGTCTGCTTTTGTTCTATTCAGGAATGCTGATCGGCAAGGTTATTAAGGACAACCGCCTTGGAAACATCGAGAAAGTTGATCTACTACCTTTTGGTAAGGGGGGTAGAATATTCCATTGGTTGCGCCACGCCACAAGCACACGTACTACCAATGAATTTTATAACAACTGCGTCAATGCTGGTCTGCAATTAATCCTTCCAGATAACAGTATCAAACTTACTTATCGAGAGGAGATTGAGAACGACAATAAGACTGAAGTTGCAAGAGGACTCTGTGACCAAAAGGAACTGGCAGTAGTGACAACCTTGTCAGATTCTGATATTTGCGGTGAGACAGGTGTGACATATCTTAAAGACGGTGTCACTACTTCCATCGCTCCTGATGAGGAAATATCGGGTGAACAGTTTGCAGAAGACATGAGCAATTTCGATTTCTCCGGAGTACAGAACTTTGAGAAATACATGGATTTGTTCATTGACTTTGTCAGCAAACGGACAAATCTATATAAGAAGGCAGATGAGTCACTTCGCGAAGAACTCGGAGACCTTCCCAATAGGATTATCCCTTACTGTACAAGCGACCAAGAGTATAAGAAGGCTTCTCGCAACAACAAAAATGGAGAAGGTTTCCACTATCATCAGCCAATTATTATTGCCGAGGGTGCTTGCTTCTTGAAGTCTCTTGTACGCAAGGTCTTTAACCAATAAATAATAGGAGAAATGAAAAGTCTCTCTCTATACGTCGATAAATGGTTTATCACAGTTGCTGTCAACATTGACGGCAACGTGATTCCATTGTCATTGCCTAATGGAGAGGATAGAGTTTGGTTGTTTTTCCATGAGGACACGGCCAATAGTAGAGTGCTGTATGGTAAATCTTTTGAAAACAACTATAGAGACAAAGAACTCCATTATATAGGAGACATATTCCCGTTAATTGAAACGGACGAGCATCATTTCACGAGATATGACAATCGTCCTGAGGAGATGAAGGAGATCTTCAAGGTCTCCAACATATTCAGCCATCTTCGAGAAGCCGTTCAAGAAGATGGGACGATTGATACTTACATCTCTTTCTCTGCTGATATATCTGACATCGCAAGACTGAAGTTTATCAAGGAACTTGAAGAAGCAAAATTCAATGTCGTAGTAAGCGTTGCCAGAATATCACATCTTGCACTTGAAGAATCAAGGAAACGAGGTGTGTTTACAGAGGATGGTATGTACCTTGTGCTGGTTGCTACTAATGACAATCTGCATTACTCCCTTTACCAATTAACCGAAAATCTTTTCGTTAGGAAAAAAGAGAGTGAGTTGCCCGGAATGGGTATAGATGTCAGAGAGAGGGCACTTATTGAAACGGTTGTTGAAAACATAAATCGGACAACCAGATTCCTGTCCACTCCAGAGGAGTATGCATTGGAATATAAGCGTCAAGAACGTTTCGCCGGTGAATGGCTGAGTCAAATCCAGAACCGTAAGTATAATTTACCGGTCACTCTATCCAATATAACTTTTGCAGTTGCTCCAAATAATCCGTATCCCGTTACGGTAAAGGCTACAGACTTAGACCAACGGACAGAAGGGCTTGTAGATGACATTGTCAGGAAAATAGCTGATTTTGTCAAAGCTAATAATGTGCTTCCTCATGAAATAAAGGGTATAGCATTCATTGGCAACACATTTACTAATAGTAAATTTTCAGCTGCGATAAATGCTCGATTTATAGTTCCTGTCGGCAAGTTGGTCTCCTATCGAGAAACAGAACTGCCAAAGGTTGTAAGCATATATTCTCAGATTGATTGTACCCAGTTTAGTGAGGCAAATGAAAAATTTGTCAAAGACGCTACAACTGCAGCCGAACTCAATCGGCAAGCTCGTGAGGAAGAGGAACGCCGCAGAGCTGCCGAAGCAGAAGCAAAAAGACAACAAGAGGAAAAAGACCAAAAACTCAAAGCTGACAAAGAATATGCCAACGCTATAGAGAATGTTGAACGTTTTGAAAGCGATGCTGACTATGAAAATATGATAGATTGGGCTAATATTGCCTTGACTCACCATCCCGACGATGAATACGCAAAGGAGAAACTATCATACGCACAACAATTATTAGCTGAACAACGTGCAAATAAAAAGCAATTTGACACTATACTTCAGCGTGTTAAAACTGCATTCAAGGAGGGACGTTGGAACGATGCGATTTCGCAAAGCGATATTGCTCTGGAACTCCGTCCAGACTCTGATGAAGTAAAGAGAATTAAGAAGGAATCTAAACGCCAACTTGATATTAAGGAGAAAGTATCTAACTACCTTAATCGGGCTGACATGTTCTTTGCTCAAAAACTATACTCAGAAGCACTTGCAGAGGTTGGTAAAGTGTTAAACCTTGACCCGTCCAATGCGGAGGCAAAAGAGATTCAGAGTAAAATTTCCTCTGTAAACTCAGAACATGAGAGAAAAATCAATACTCTTGTATCTCAGTTAAATGAGCTGGAAGCGAATAAGGAGTTTGTATCAGCTATTAAAGTCTGCGATACTTTAATTGATGAGGACGCCAATAACGTTGGTAAATGGACAAGTAAAAAGGAACGGCTAATTTCTCGACAACGCGAACTTGAAGAAAATAAACGCAATCTTGCTCAGCTAAAGAGCGAGATAAACCAAGCGCACTTTGATGAGGATTGGTCGACTCTTAAAGTTTTGTGTGAAAGATATTTGAACACAAGTGATGATGCAGATGTATCACGCTTCTTGACAAAAGCGAAGAAACGTCTCGAAGAACATAAAGTAAAGGAATCGAAGGAAAAGGCATTGGCTCTTATAAATGGACTTATTGTGGATCGAAAATTCAATGAGGCCAAAGCGGAGATCGATAGATTCGCTCAGAAATATCCCTCGGAACATTCTGTAGTGAAAGATTTAAGAAGCAAAGTCTTCTCATTCGATTCTGACAGTACTCCAAATTCTACCTCCACTCCCAATCCGCCTCGTAAACCGGTCGGGTTTAATCCTGGTGGTAAACCACCGGTGGGCACTGATGGTGAGGATGATTTCTTCGGGACTCCAACCCCTAAGAAACCTACTCATACACAACGTGGAACAGAGCAGACCAAAAGGGCTGCCCAGTCCAAACCGAAACATGATGAATTCTTTGATAGCGCATCCCAAGTCGGAATCGCACCATTAGGGAAGAAAATCACTAATGATGACTTTAATTTTTAATACATTAACCATATGGCAGAAGTAAAACTTAAAAAGAAGATTACCCTCCGCCGCAAGCAGGAGGAAGCCGCCTTTACTTTTGGCGGAAAACTGAAGGTCAATCTTTACTGGACTTCAGACACAGACCTCGACCTTTGCCTTTTCTTCCGCAAGAAAGATGGTGAAGTTGGTGGCGTATTCTCCAACGAGTATCGTCAGAAGAAGAGCGACCTCGGTTCACTCGACAAGTTCCCCTTCATGCTCCACCTTGGAGACAACAAAGAGCCGGCACCCGGCGGCGAAGAAAGCGAACAGATCAACATCGCCAAGCTTGACGATATTGACGAAGCTTTCGTGTGCATCGTCAACTATGGCGCAGCCATCGAGGGTGATGACGTAACTTACGCTGAAGAAGGTGGTCGTATCGAGGTTAAGAGCGACAGCGGTGACTATCTCGAAGTCCTTGCAGACTCCGCAGATGAAGGCCACGTGTACTGCGTATGCTCAATTAAGAACAAAGGTGGAGAGTTTGCTCTCAAGAACGAAAGCCGTGTAATGAGTCTCGGCAAAGCGTTCGATGAGATTCCCGGCTTTGCACTGATTTGCGAAGACTGATAATGGCTAACCAAGACGTAAAACTCAAACACAAGGTTCAGCTCCGCAAGAAGGTTGAAGAAGAGACACCTGTCATTCAACCGGAGGAGGTGAATACGCCTCATGCCGAAGAGCCTGAGGTTAAGAAGTCTTCCAAATCATGGATTTGGTGGATTATCGCCATCCTTGCTGTCATTTGCGTTATTGTTGGCGTTTTCGTGTCAAAATCTGATAAGTCAGAACCCTCCCCTGAAGTAGAGGAGGTAGTTACAGAAGAAGTAGTTGCAGTTCCGGAAGATTCTATTGCAGATGAAGATGTTTCAGCAAATGAAGCAGCATCCGCAGATGAAACTCCAGCAGGACCAGCTTCGGAAGAACCTGCACCCGTAACTCCTGCTGAGTCTCAGCCCACAGCTAAGGAATCCACACCTTCCGCAACTTCGGTTAACGTTTCAAATGACGTTGAGGCAGAGGCCATGAAGGTTATCCGTGGCGACTATGGCATTGGTCAGGAACGTAAGGATAAACTCGGTAATCAGTATCAGACAATTCAGAATCGTGTAAATGAACTTAAACGCGAAGGAATATTCTAATCACCTCAAATGATACATAGGTGGAGAAGTGGAGTCGCGAACGAAACTTCTTCACCTATGTCTTTTTCTCAATGAAATGAACATCGTTTCAATCATAATCGGACTGGTAATTTGGTTGGTTGTTCCAATCATCACCAACGACGTTGTCAAGAAAAAGGCTCACAAGAAAGCCATTGCCATGCTATGTAAAATATTCGGTATAGCAATAATCGCAGTGAGCATAATCAACTATTTATCCTCAATATTTCAATGAGAAACCTTTATACAAAGCTATTCATTACGGTACTTAGCCTTTTTGTCCTTACCGGTTGTGCAGGAGGAAGTGCGTCTTCTCAGGAACAGCCTGATTCTACGCTGACAGCAAGCCAAAATGAACTAATTAGTGAGGGTTGGTATATTCCAAAGACTAAACCGTCAGGCGAACTGTCAAAAGAGTATGGCGTTAAAAATAAATTTGGTCAGCAGGATAACTATTTCGATATTGAGATAGGTAAAGGATGTGATGTGGCCATTAAGATTGTCGATGCTGCGACAGACCAATGCATACGCTATGTCTTTGTGCCGGAAAACTCATCCATCAACATTCAAATGATTCCACAAGGGAAGTATTATCTAAAACTTGCTTACGGCAAGTATTGGATGGAGTATGATAACGGAGACGGAACAATAAGTGCCAAATTTACGAAAAATGTCACATACGATAAAAGTGTTGACATCTTTGACTTCGGCAAGAAAAATTCTTCCAATATAGTAAACTATCTTCTGCAAATCAATGTAGTGGATAGCGACTTGCAGAGTAATTTCGGGACTGTAGAAATATCAGAGTCCGAGTTTATGAATTAAATCTCGTGAATACCGCTAACCTTTTATTCCATGCAGAGAATTCACAAGACAGCAATCGCACGTATTTTTGCCGATCTTATTAAGGCCGACAGAATTGTTGATGTCGGTGAGATGGAATATTGGGAAAAGATTTGCCAAAAATATTCCATTGACAAAGAGATTGAGATTGAGTCTCAACAGATGTCCTTTGCAGAAGCAATGGATGCCATTTGCACTTCCGGAGTGCATGGATTAAAGGAAGATTTCTTAGAAGATTGTCGCTCCATGACTGTGAGTGACGGTTTCTGCGCCCATTCAGAGGCTCTGATTATGATTGCTTTGGTTCTTATGCTTGATCCGGAGCAACCGTTTAATGCTGAAGTTTTCTCTATTCCCAGAGCAAGTTTCAATATAGATGTCGCGACGGCTCTATATATTGAAAGTGAATATGACACCGAGACCAATGATGCTATCGGCAAGAATTATCGCGCTCTATTCAAAGAATTCCAGTTGGCAGGTTTTCATTTCGTTTATCCACCCAAAATCATAGAGCATTATCAGGATACTGACCCAAAACTGTTTCATCAAATATTGTCGTTCCTCGCTCCGTCCATGAGTGAAGCAGGTATAGAAAATGCCTATAAGTCGTTGATAAAGATGACTACGGACGTATTCTGTAAGGATTTGCTTTGTAATAAGTGTGGAATCACTGATTTGCGAACCACTTTACCATCGCTTTTGATAAAGATTGGCAACAGTTTTGTCGGAGAAACATCCTTAGCTAATTATCTCAAGATAGAGGTTGATGAAGATATTCTTTCAACAGTACAGACGTTTATAGATCGTTTCTGCGAGATGTTGAGCAGTGACGTGTACGTTGTGAACACCTCAGAAGAACGAGATAGCCAATTCCACTTCCACGGATTCTACAAGCAACTGCTCGATATATTCCTGATAAGAAAGAATATCCGTAGTCATATCTTGATAAATCCATATAAGGAGGAAATTTTCTTTCCCGATGTGGATGCAAAGGCGAATGGGTTGCATCGTAGGGAACGTGCACTCTATACATTGCTGCTATGTTGTGGAAAAGATGGTGTGAATTTCAATCAGCCAAAATCGGCTGACGGCCTTGCCAAATACGAGAAGCGCATGGAGAAGATTCAAGCAAGATACAGTGCCATATACTCTATGTTCGGTGGAGATGGTGAGGCTGCGCCAAATTTGAGTGTGCCGGAAATCAGACGCCCCATATTCAGTTGTCTTAAACGCTCATTGAAGAATATTTCGTCACTCTATAATCCCGAAGATTACAATATAACCAAGAATCGCGATGGTGTGTTCTCTGTGAATATTGATGACAATATGGTGTTTGTTACCGAATTGGATTCAGATGAATCAATTCCGTTAAAAGACTCTGAACTATTCAAACGGTTCAAGGAGATATAGGTTGCAACATTGCAAGATAAGAAAGCCGTATGGAAAGGAGATTCTTGAAACATTATGGAAATGATGCTTTGGTGAGCATCGGGCAGTAACTTTGCATCATCAAAAACAAACAAACAAACACTTAAACATTTCTGACGATGAAAAAGCTACTCACCCTCTTCGTTGCAATCGCAGCAACAGTCCTCTCCGTAAACGCTCAGTACAACTACGGCAGCACATACGGGACTTCTACCTACGGCACAAATACCAACTCAACCTACGTCAATGGCTATACTAAGTCCAACGGCACATACGTACAGGGACATCACCGTAGCACACGCAACAACACCAACCACGACAACTGGTCAACATCCGGAAACACCAATATCTATACCGGTACTTCCGGCAGTCGTGCCAAGGACTATTCAACCGGAGCCTACAACTATGGAAGCGGTCACACAATCCACACCGGCTCTCGCGGAGGTCAATACTATATCAACAGTAACGGCAACAAGACTTATGTCCCTAAACGTCGATAACTAAAATAACACACGACACAAATCATGTACAACAATAATAACAATCTCAACATAACCCCGAAGGTCATCAAAAGTGGCCTTTGGGTTATCGGCTGTATAATACTTCTCATTGTTGCCATGGCATTCATCCGCCCTTGGTATAACGTATGGTCGCAGGAAATGGAAGGAAAAGCCGAGTTTGCTAAGGCTGAACAAAACCGTAAAATCAAGATAGAGGAGGCGAAAGCTAATCTTGAAGCCGAAAAACTTAACGCTCAGGCAGAGATAGAGCGAGCAAAAGGTGCAGCTGAGGCAATCCGCATAGAGAATGGATCCATCACTCCAACCTACATTCAGTACCTTTGGGTACGTCAGCAAGGAGATCTCAATAACAAGACCGTTATTTACGTGCCGACAGAAACCAATCTTCCCATACTTGAATCAACAAGAGCATTGCAAACACCTCAGAAATAATAAAACCGATGGAAGAATTTAGAAGAACATCATTCTTAATGGAATTGATTCCTGATACGTATCAATTCTTGAAAGACCTAAAACCTATTGCATTATTATATGCTTTGGTTTTGGGATTGATGTTCATTCTTTCGATGTTCTTCCAATGGAGTTTTATAAAATTCTTCCTTGACTGCATGATGGGATGGACTTTGTTATCCATTCCATTTGTAGGGGTACTAATTGTTTTTCTAGACAAAGAATTTACGGTTGAGGACTGCTTATACTCGCATAAGGAACATCATAAGACCAAACGATTCAAGTTTTCACTGGTCTGGGGTATAATATTATGTATTGCTGGAATCGTAGGTCTGTATTACTCCTCAGTTTATAAGAACTATTATGGATTTCAGTGTCAGGATTTTTATCTTGAACAAACTACTGGTATATACCATATCATAGACGATTGCGACTATATAGGAATAATTGAGGATGATAAATCTATTGACAATCCTATTATTATCAAAATCAGTGGGAAGGAGTTAATGGAAACTGACTATAAATTATGTGAGGCCTGTGAAGAATGGGCTGAAGAAGCAGAGGCTGAAGCTGCCACCTTTCAATATCGACGACCTTGACAACAATTAAACAACAATCATATGTCACAAAAACAACTTTACACAGGCTTGACTGATGCCGAGGTATTGGAGAGCCGCAAAAAGAACGGGGTGAATGTCCTTACCCCACCTGAAAAGGATCCGTGGTGGAAAGAGTTCCTTGATAAGTTCTCTGACCCGCTAATCATTATCCTCTTGGTAGCCGGTGTGCTTTCCATCGGAATCTCATTCTATGAGTTCTTCGGTCTGGGTCAAGACTGGAAAGTATTCTTTGAGCCTATCGGCATTTTCGTAGCCATCGGCCTTGCAACCACTCTCGCATTTATCTTTGAGCAGCGTGCCAATAAAGCATTCCAGATTCTCAATCAGATAAATGACGATGAGCTTGTCGAGGTTATGCGCAATGGCACAACCACAACTATTCCCCGTAAGGATGTTGTTGTAGGTGACATCGTAATCATCAACACAGGCGATGAAATTCCCGCAGATGGTGAACTACTCGATGCTGTGACTCTCAGTATTGATGAGTCAACACTTACCGGTGAGCCGCTATGTGCTAAAACCACAGATCCTGCGCATTTCGATAAGGATGCCACTTATCCTTCTAACCACGTGATGCGTGGCACCAAAGTGATGGAAGGACACGGGGTGATGCGTGTACTCAAAGTGGGCGACGCTACCGAAATGGGTAAGGTATTTGAAGAGGCTCAGATTGATGACAGCGTCAAAACTCCGCTTAATGAGCAACTCGATGGTCTCGCAGATTGGATTACCAATGTCAGCTATGGTTTTGCAGGTCTTATCATCGTTGGCCAGCTTATCCATTTCCTTGGCTGGAGTAATTGGCAGGCGTGGACATTGATTGTTCCTGTTGCACTATTCTTCTGGCTTGTTATCAAGAAATTTGAAGACTGGTCAAAAGCCAAGTGTATTCTTACAATCGTAAGCTTCTTCATCTTGTTCTTCGCAATGGTGATTGGAGCATTCTCCATAATTACACCCGAAGCAACGAGTGCGGACTGGTCGCTTCTTCTCGCACATACGTTGAAAACCCTGATGGTTGCTGTAACCTTGATTGTGGTTGCCGTGCCCGAAGGTCTGCCGATGGCAGTTACGCTCTCGCTTGCATATAGCATGAGTCGCATGCTCAAGACCAACAATCTTGTACGAAAGATGCACGCCTGTGAGACAATGGGTGCAACCACCGTTATCTGCACAGATAAAACCGGCACTCTGACACAGAATCAGATGCAGGTTTACAAGACTAATTTCTTCGGTAATCCCTCAAATGAAGTTCTATATGAAGGTATCGCTGTAAACTCCACAGCCGAACTACACATACCCGAAGAAATTGACCCAATAGAAAGGCAAGATCCTAATTTCGTTGATTGTTTTTGGCCTGAAGATAAACTACAAGTGATTGGAAACCCCACTGAAGGAGCTTTACTGTTGTGGCTCAAAGAGCGTGGAGCAGACTATCAGCAACTTCGCGCCAATGCCGGTCGCATTGAAGAGTTGCCATTCACAACTGAACGCAAATATATGGCTACGGTTGTTAAATCTTCGACGGGCAAAAATATACTCTATGTCAAAGGTGCCCCCGAAATAGTATTCGGGATGTGCAAAAATACGTGTGGCGTCACCAAGCAAGAAATAGGTGCTCAGCTTCTTGAATACCAAAATCAAGCTATGCGTACTCTTGGGTTCGCATATCAGGAGCTTGGTGACAAGGATGCGACTATCGAAAATGGCAAAGTCGTTGCAAGCAATCTTACATTCCTCGGCATTGTTGCCATCTCAGACCCTGTCCGCGTTGATGTACCCAACGCCGTCAATGAGGTAATTGATGCAGGAATTAAGGTGAAGATTGTAACCGGTGATACCCCCGGAACAGCAAAAGAAATTGGCCGTCAAATCGGGCTTTGGAATGACGTAACAGACGGTGACCGCAACATAATCACCGGAGTTGAATTTGCCGAACTCACCGACAGTCAGCTTCGTGAACGTGTCGGCGACCTGAAGATTATCGCCCGCGCCCGTCCGATGGATAAGAAACGCCTTGTTGAAGCTTTACAAGCCAACAATGAGGTTGTGGCTGTTACTGGTGACGGCACAAACGATGCCCCCGCACTCAAAACAGCCCATGTCGGACTTTCGATGGGCGACGGCACATCCGTAGCCAAGGAAGCCTCCGACATAACCATCATCGACAACTCCTTCTCTTCAATCGGTCGCGCCGTGATGTGGGGTCGTTCACTCTACAAAAACATCCAGCGATTCCTTCTGTTCCAGCTCACCGTCAACGTGGCAGCCTGCTTCCTCGTCCTTTTCGGCTCATTTATGGGCACAGAATCACCGCTGACCGTGACGCAGATGCTTTGGGTCAACCTGATTATGGACACCTTCGGAGCAATGGCCCTTGCATCATTACCGCCATCAGAGAGTGTAATGCGCGATAAACCCCGTAGCAGGGAAGCCTCAATCCTATCCAAACCTATGCTTTGGGAACTTTGCAGCGTCGGTCTCATCTTTTTCGCCTTGACCCTCGGCTTCTACTGGTTGTTCAACCATGCAACAGTTACATCAATCCCACAGATGTTCCACACCGTCATTGGCGCCGCACAGGAAATGACTCCCTACGAAGCAACACTCCTCTTCTCAATCTTCGTGTGGACCCACTTCTGGTACATGTTCAATGCCCGTAGCTTTGAGACAGGAGAAAGCGTATTCAAACTTAAAATGAGCAGCGGCTTCTGGACAATCGTTGCAATCATTGTCATCGGTCAACTCTTCATCACCGAGATTGCCTACGAGTTCTTCAACGTAGAGCCTATGCTTCACACCCTCGACTGGAATTTCAATCTATCCGGAGCACTTGACCTCCTGATTATCGTGGGAGCATCATCTTTCGTTCTCTGGATCCGTGAGATCTACCGACTCTTCAAAAAATAATCGGATATGAAAGCATTTACGGTATTAGCATCGGTTGCGCTTTCCTTTATGACATTAAGTTGTAACTCCAAACAAGCGACCGAAAGTGGCAATCAAGAAACCTCGGTTTCTCCTGAATACTACGATACTTCGTCAGAGTCATATTCTACGCCATCATATTCCGGGAATTATTCCTCTCGTGATGAAGTGGATGAGATGTATGATGGCGTGGCAGATGAAACTAAAGCCGAACTCCGTCAAGCATGTCGCGAGGCCGGAGCTGACTATGATGAACTTTTCAACGATGCAGAAATAGATCAGCAAGTTGAAGAGCTCAAAGAAGAAACTCGTCAGCAACTTCGCGAACTCGGTTACTAAATTGAACTATTACCCGAAAGCACATCGGGGAATCCATCCTCGATGTGCTTTCTTAAAATTAATCACATGAAATTACAACACGCTTCATGGAAAAACGAATGGAGTGATGACATCACCAGATTCGTAAAGGCCCATGAAAATATGTACGATACAGCTTTAGCCGAGATTCAGAATAGTAGGAAAGAGTCACATTGGATCTGGTATATATTTCCCCAACTGCGAGGCTTAGGACATACTTATAATTCCAATTACTATGGGATGGCGAACGTGGAGGAAGCCAAAGAATATCTGAATAACCCTATTCTCAATGACCACATGAACAAGCTTCTTCAAATTCTTTTGGAAGGAGAAGAATGTGATGCTACTATTATATTCGGCGGACTGGATGCTGCAAAATTGCGGTCATCCATGACTTTGTTCGATGTAGCCAGACCCAACGGAATTTTCAATCAAGTATTGGTAAAATTCTTTGAGGGTAATAGAGATAACCGAACGTTGAAAATGTTACAGGCTCAATCTGGCAAAGAATAAATAACGCAACGAAAGAACTATACGCATGAACAATATTCGCAAAATTTTCTTGTGCATATCTCTGCTGATTTCATGCAGTTTTGCATATGCTGAAAGCAGTTACGACATATCGGAATTGTATTCAGTTGAGAAACCCACATCCGGGACTAAGGCCGTCGGCAAATACGACAAGCTCGTAGAAGTTGAATATATACTATCTCCAACAAGAGTCGATAAGGGAAAGTATATTGTCAAAGTAAAGAAGATTGGTGACAATCTTTATCAAGTAATTGACACGGACTTATGCGTGGAGACAAGATACTGTCATGAGTGGGCATCCTATTCAAAGGAAGTTGTCCTAATCATTGATTCAAACTACGGCTATACCAAGGGAAAAATCATCTTTGACTGATTTAAAGGTTCTAAATCATGAGAAAGACCAATAATCCGTTTATTCATCGTCCAACAAGATTAGGACATCAAGATAGAGCGAACACTAGACATCATTCAGCCGATTTCGGTAAGATATTCAGTGCTTCAACCAAGAGTAGAAAAACAACCTCCAAAAGAGGGGGTTCTGCAAGAGGGTCCTACAACTATGGATCCTCATACAACTCCAGTTCGTCAAATTCGAGCGACAATGCAGGTTGTGGAATTGTAATTGGCATTTTCTTTTTAGTCATTTCAATAGGATTGATGCTCTGGTCTTTTGACTGGGATTGGGTCAGTTATACTCGGAAGATGCACCAGAGAGTTGACTGGAGCTGGCTAAAATTTATCTTCTACCCGGGAACGGCTCTGGGCATAATATTCGGTGCGTTTTGTATCAAGACTTCATTACCTTCCGATGATAAATGAAAAACAGAAAACTTAAATTAGCTTTGTGGATATTCGGAGGACTATGCTCTCTGATTGTGCTTATAGTTCTTGCTTGCGATTTCATCGTAGTGAGAAATGCTTCAAGGGAGAATGCTCCCACAAAACTGACAGTATCATTGAAGGTCAATGCGGAGGACTGGACGAAGATGCAGGAAATGTTCGACAAGCATAACGCTGAGATTGAGGCCAAGATGCGCGGCCACATTAGAAGCGTCAATCAGATGTTTGAAGAAGAACGAAAGAAAGTCCGTGAGCGATATAGGGAGTATGACGGCATCTACCTTGGCTACTATGCCCAATGGATTGGTGAGTTCTTCTTCTTCATTGGAGTCTTCGTAGTCTTGACCGTGATCATCATGCTTGTAGGCAACTCTGCAGGTTGGTTCAAGCTATGAACGACAAACCGACTGACCATAGGCTTAACGCTCATAGTCAGTCGGTTATCCATTGGAAGATTGCTGCCTACAAACTTACTTAACGTTGATTTTGTTTAAACTTACGATATTTAACCTAGAGTAAGATATTCCTATGATAATATTTACAAGCAATAAAACTCAGGCTAAACATAAAAGCCTCTTTTAATACATCACATTCTTTCTTTGTCTTCTTCGTTGGAGTATGTCTTGTTGCGTTGGTTCGCACGTTTTGAGCCTGCTGAGAAATTATACGTGGTAGTGACACAAAACTTGCGTGAAATAAAATCAAACCGTGAATGGTGCTCAAAATCATTGTTTGTGAACACCTGATGATTCTTTCCTCTGCTGTTCAACAAGTCTTTGACACCAAACGTGATATTCAGTCTATCCTTACAGCAATTATAATTAACTTCCATATCAATGCCAATGTAATCGGTTTTTTGGATGAGATATAGCTGCTTATAGTGCCGTACATACCGTATGTTTGCCATCGCCGAAATGTGATTTGACACCCTGAAACGATTGAAACTGGATAGTACTACTCCCAAGTCGTTGACACGTTTGACACTATTCTGGTACCAACTCTCGCTTAATTCCACGTTATTCCTGCAATTCCATATTCCCCATGTGAAAGGGATACCCATGTATAGCGTCAATCTCTTTGTGGTGCCATCGTTCTTAAGCATGTAGCGTGTCTGCGTCTCTGCTACTTGCTCGTATATCTCATTGATTTTCCTGTCGATATAGAGTGCAGACAATGAGAATATGTATCTTGATTTCAGCACAAATTGTAAGGCTGCGTTGTATAGTAACTCGCCCTTCAGGTCGGGATTGCCTTCCTTGTAGGATGTCTCTGACAGATGAAAGACAAACGGATTCACCATCTGGTAGGATGGACGGTTGATTGATTGCGTATAGCTTAGTGACAATGCATTGCCCTTCTCCAGATCTCTTCTTATAGAGAATGACGGGAAGAAACGGTTTTCGTTGCTGCTGTTATGCAGTTGGTCTTTCACTCGTTGACGAGTGTTCCATTCTGTATATTCATCTCGCACTCCAACTTGAACATCCCAAGGATGTGATGAGAACCTGTACATTCCATATACAGCGAATCGTTGTTCGTAGTATTTGAAATCATCCCGTTGCTCTGCGTCTTCTGTCAACACTCCTGCTAAGGTCGTGTTGCCGAGAAACATTCGGCTATTATACCCAATGTCCGCATATACATACTTGGCACCAATGTTAAATTTATGCTGTTTTAGCGACTTCGAAAAATCCACCTGTGCGCTATAAATATCTATGTTCTCGTATGAGGGTTGTGACTTAGAAATGATGCTATCCGCTGGTGAGCCTAAGGTATAACGGTTCTCGTATTCCTGTAGGTCACGTTCTCTTTTCCCTGCATAGTCAGCAATGACTTGCAGCCTGCCGCCCAGCGTGTCGGTAGCCCACTCATAATTTAGGGTGGCGTTATTGGCATGATTCCTTAGTGAGTATGGTGCAAAACTCTTTATATATATGGGATAAGTATCGTTGTTGACAATTGAAGAGTTGACTAGACAGTCATTGGAATAGTCTCTGGAGTAGCTGCCTGACCACTCAATGCCTAAATATTGCTTGGAAGAGATGTTGAAGTCGATGCCCAGCTTAGGCATGTAGTAATGTCCTTTGTCTTTACTTTCCGAGTGGCTGTCAATAATGACGTCCTTTCCATAGTCATCCTCTTCGGTTTTGCTTCTGCTTGCTGATTGCCCGCTGGCCATATTGGCATATAGAGCCAGATTGCCCCACGAATATGTCATACCCGCAAATTCAGAAAATGAATTTCTGCTTTTGCGTTCATATTCGCTACCTACATAACCAGAAAGTCCATACTCATGCTTCTTCTGTCTGTTGATGACGAGTATCGCCGTGCCGCCTTCGGCGTCATATTCGGCTGTTGCTTGAGGTAGTATTTCCAGACTCTTGATGTCGTTGCCATGCAGAGAGGAAAGGTATCTTTTAAGTCGTGCGCCACTAAGGTTCACCATTCTTCCGTTCTCGTATATCTTTACCCCATTTCCCATGACGTTAATGCCGCCTTCGCCATCGTAATCTACATCAGGAATCAAGCTCAGAATGCTGGAAAGATTGCGTGATTTCAGTAATTTGCTATGTTCTACGCTTACTATCATGCGGTCCGCTTTACGCACAACCAAAGGCCGTTCGGCCAAGACAGTTACCTCAGAGAGTACTATGCTGTCTTGTACAGAGGTATGATTGTTTTGTGCAAAACTCGCTAGAGAGCATTGCACAAAACAAATGCAGAGAATATACTGATAGTATTTCATAGGCATCTAGGGCATTTCACATCAGGATAGTCCCAATTTTCTGCACCATATTTTCTTACTATATCTCTATATTTAGTAGATGACAAAAATTAATTTTTGTCAGTTATATGATT
>UMEZ01048030.1_pt1 | contig 23014 bp, 18 predicted proteins | sample 1964841 | NCBI WGS metagenome assembly UMEZ01 (sample SAMEA4836029, study PRJEB28245) | human gut metagenome | biome: gut microbiome; material: fecal sample | place: Denmark | collected 2008 | reverse complement strand
GGTATGGCAGCCGTTACGATGGCACTCCTGAACATTCTTGAATCAGGTGACGAAGTAATCGCAAGCGCAGGTCTTTTTGGCGGAACAATTGATTTGTTTGGAGATCTTGAGCCTTTCGGAATTGTTACACGATATGTCAACAAGGTGACAGCCGAGGAGATTGAACCGCTCATAAACGAAAAAACAAAAGCAGTCTTTGCCGAGCTTATCGGCAATCCCGGACTTGAAATTGCCGATCTTGACGCTGTATCAGAGCTTGTTCATTCACACGGTGTTCCGCTCATTATCGACAGCACAACGGCAACTCCGTATCTTATTCAGCCGTTTGAACACGGTGCGGACATCGTTGTTCATTCCTCGTCGAAGTACATTAACGGCGGCGGAAATTCAATCAGCGGAATAATCGTTGACAGCGGCAATTTTGAATGGAATACGGAAAAATACAAAGGTTTTGCAGAGTACAAAAAATTCGGTCGGCTTGCGTATGTTGCAAAGCTGAGAAACGGTATCTGGCGAAACATAGGCTGTTGCCTTGCACCGTTTAATGCTTTTATGAACTCTGTCGGACTTGAAACACTCGGACTTCGTATGGAGCGTCTTTGTTACAACGCTCTTGAGCTTGCAAAGTTCTTTGAAACACAGGACGGAATCGAAGTTAACTATCCCGCTCTTGAAGCTTCTCCTTATTACAGCCTTTGTCAAAAGCTGTTGAAGGGAAAAGGCGGTGCAATCCTCACAATCAGGGCAGGAAGTAAAGAAAGAGCGTTTAAGCTTATCAACAATTTGAAGTATGCAACAAATGCAACAAACATAGGCGACACAAGAACGCTTGTAATTCATCCGTCAAGCACAATTTACGCTCACGGAACAGAAGAACAAAAAAGAAACGCAGGCGTGTTTGATGATACAATAAGAATCAGCGTCGGCATTGAAGATATTGAGGATTTAAAGTCTGACTTCAAACAGGCTGTAGACAGTATAAATGTGAATGAATCGGAGGAGTAAGAGAAATGGCAGTTGATTATGCTACGCTTAAAAAGGGCGGCTTTATGCGTCAAAAACAGAAAAATAATTTTTCGCTCAGGCTCAGAGTTGTAGGCGGCAACCTCACAGCTAAACAGCTTGCGAAAATTGCCGAGGTTTCGGAAAACTACGGTGACGGTTATGTTCACCTCACATCAAGACAAAGTGTTGAAATTCCTTTTGTAAAGCTTGATGATGTTGAGGCAGTTAAGGACGCACTTGCCGAGGGCGATGTTGAGCCGGGCGTTTGCGGTCCGAGAGTAAGAACAATTACAGCCTGTCAGGGTGAGGCAATCTGTCCCAGCGGTTGTATTGATACATACGCTCTTGCAAAGGAGCTTGACGACAGATATTTTGCAAAGGAACTTCCGCACAAGTTCAAGTTCGGTATAACAGGCTGTCAGAACAACTGCCTTAAAGCTGAGGAAAACGATGTCGGTATCAAGGGCGGAATCAAGGTTTCATGGAAAGAGGACGCTTGTATCGGCTGCGGAGTCTGCGTAAAGGCCTGCCGTCAGGGTGCAATCACTCTTGAGGACGGAATAATTTCCGTTGACAATTCAAAGTGTAACTACTGCGGCAGATGCTTCAAGGCTTGCCCGACAGATGCGTGGGACACAATTCACGGCTACATTGTTTCATTCGGCGGACTTTTCGGCAACTCAATCAACAAGGGCGAAACAATTATTCCGTTTATCGAAAATAAAGAAAAACTTATGGAAATCTGTGATGCCGCTCTTAACTTCTTTGCAGAAAACGCAAAGCCGAGCGAACGCTTTAAGTTTACAATCGACAGAGTAGGCAGAGAAAAATTTGAACAGAGAATTTTGGAGGTTTACAATGGCTGATTTTGTAATTGACGATACAGTAGATATTACCGATGTGGTATGCCCGACAACTTTTGTAAAGGCAAAGGTTGCCCTTGAAGAACTTGACGAAGGTCAGATCCTTTCAATCAAAATGAATGACGGCGAGCCTGTTCAGAATGTTCCGAGAAGTATCAAGGAAGAGGGACACAAAATTCTCAAGCTCATTGACAACGAGGACGGCACATATGACCTGATTGTTGAAAAGGTTGGTGATTAAATGCCGCAGAGAGTAAGCAAAGACAATTTTCAGAGCGAAGTTCTTTCAGCCGATACACTCGTGCTTGCGGATTTTTATTCCGACAGCTGTATCCCTTGCAAAAGACTTTCACCCGTACTCTTTGAACTTGAAAAAGAGTATGAGGGCAAGCTGAAAATTGCAAAGATAAATGTTAATTTTGATTCCGAGCTTGCGTCGGAATATGAAGTACAGGCGGCACCCACACTCGTTTTCTTCAAAAACGGTGAAGAGAAAGAAAGACTCAGAGGTGCGGTCAAAAAATCAGAAATAATCGAAGTGACAGAAAAACTTATTAAGGAGTAATCGTTATGACAATCACAGTTGCAGGAAACAAAAAAGGAAGTTGCAGACAATCTTACGGTAGCACAGCTCATTATTGACGAGAATGTTGAAACCCCCGAGTATGTAACCGTTACAATCAATGACGAATTTGTTAAGAGCGGTACATTTGAAGAAACAACCTTAAAGGACGGCGATGTTGTAGAGTTCCTTTACTTTATGGGAGGCGGTCAGTAATGGCATTTTCAAACGAACAGCTTGAAAGATATTCAAGACACATTATTCTTAAAGAGGTCGGCGCAAAGGGACAGAAAAAGCTCCTTAATGCAAAGGTTCTCATTATCGGTGCAGGCGGACTCGGCGCTCCTGCCGCAATGTATCTTGCCGCCGCAGGTGTAGGTACAATCGGAATTGCAGATGCAGACGAGGTGGATCTCTCAAATCTTCAAAGACAGATTATCCACTCAACACAGGATATCGGCAAGCCTAAGGTTGAGTCGGCAAAGGAAACAATGGAGGCTATCAACCCCGATGTTACCGTAAAGACATACCACACATTTGTTACAAGCGAAAACATACTTGACCTTGTAAAGGAGTATGACTTCATCATTGACGGTACGGATAACTTTCCGGCAAAGTTCCTTATCAACGATGCCTGTGTAATGGCTAAAAAGCCTTTCTCACACGCCGGAATCATCAGATTTAAAGGTCAGCTTATGACCTATGTGCCGGGTGAAGGCCCTTGTTACCGTTGTGTATTCAAGAACCCTCCGCCAAAGGACGCAGTTCCAACCTGTAAGCAGGCGGGTGTTATCGGTGCAATGGGCGGTGTAATCGGCAGCCTACAGGCAATGGAAGCAATCAAGTACATCATCGGTCAGGGCGAGTTGCTCACGGGCTATCTTCTTACATATGACGCACTCAAAATGGAATTTCGCAAGGTAAAACTTCCGAGTGACACACACAATTGCGCAGTCTGCGGTGACCACCCGACAATCACAGAGCTTATTGACTACGAACAGGCAGAATGTGACGGTGTTCATTTATGATAAAACTTACAAAAAGTGACTTTAAAAAAATACTTGCTCACGCTGTAAAGGAGCTTCCCGATGAGGCTTGCGGTCTTATTGCAGGAACGGTTGAGGGCGGTGACAAGGAGATTAAAAAGGTTTATTTCCTTACAAATATCGACCACTCAAACGAACATTTTTCGCTTGATCCAAAGGAACAGCTTGAGGCAATCAAGGATATGAGAAAGAACGGATTTGTTCCTCTCGGCAACTGGCATTCACATCCCGAATCGCCGTCAAGACCGTCTGAAGAGGACAAAAGACTTGCCTTTGACAGCAAGGCAAGCTATATGATTCTTTCGCTTATGGACAGAGAAAACCCCGTTCTCAATTCATTCAAAATTACGGGAGATACAGCAGAAAAGGAAGAACTTGTTATAGAGTAAAGGAGGGAGATTATGTACGACATCGTGATTATCGGCAGCGGTCCCGCAGGACTTTCAGCCGCAATTTATGCACAGCGTGAAAACCTTAAAGCGGTTGTGGTTGAAAAAGAATTTATGGGTACGGGACAGATTGCCGAGAGCGAGAGAGTAGATAATTACCCCGGACTTTACGGCGAAACGGGCTTTGACCTCGGAGAAAAGTTCAGAACTCACGCCGAAAAACTCGGTGCTGAATTTGTTGAGGGAGAGGTTACCGAGGTTGAAAGAGTTAACGGTAACTTCTCCGTAAACATTGACGGCGGTGAAAGTCTTGAAACCAAAACCGTAATCTATGCGGCAGGAACACAGCGCAGAAAGCTTGGTGTAAAAGGCGAAAAGGAATTTTCGGGTAACGGAGTTTCTTATTGTGCGGTGTGTGATGCGGCTTTCTATAAGGATAAAATTACCGTGGTAACAGGCGGCGGTGACACTGCTTTGGGTGACGCACTTCTGCTTTCAAGATTCTGCAAAAAGGTTTATCTCGTTCACAGAAGGGATTCATTCAGAGCTGGCAGAGCATTGCAGAACAGGGCGTTTGCCACGGAAAATATTGAAGCTCTTACAAATGCAACGGTATCTGAAATTAACGGAGATACAAAGGTGACTTCGGTCACACTTTTACAAAACGGAGAAGAAAAACAGCTTGATTGCAACGGTGTTTTCGTTGCAGTCGGAAGTGTTCCCAATACAAAACCTCTTGCAAATCTTGTCAAAACCGACAAGGACGGTTACATTATTGCCGATGAAAGCGGAAAAACCTTTGCAGACGGTATTTTTGCAGGCGGTGACATCAGAACAAAAGCACTTCGTCAGGTCGTTACAGCCGTGTCGGACGGTGCAAACTGTGTGATTTCGGCAGAAAAATATCTTGACGAAAAACAATAACGGCAAGGGAGTGAAATCCTATGAAAACAGAAAAAATAAGCACCGATGTCCTCATTATAGGCGGCGGAACGGCAGGCTGTTATGCGGCTCTGACCATTTCCGAAAATTCGGACAAAAAGGTTCTTATCTGTGAAAAAGCACACATCAAAAGAAGCGGTTGCCTTGCCGCAGGTGTAAATGCTCTTAACGCATACATTGTTGAGGGCAGAAAACCGCAGGACTATGTTGACTACGCTAAAAAGGACGCCGACGGGATTGTCAGAGAGGATTTGCTCCTTACCATGTCCGAAAAGCTCAACAAAGTAACCGACAGGCTTGAAAAACTCGGTCTTGTAATTTTAAAGGACGAGAACGGAAAGTATGTTACACGAGGCAACCGAAACCTTAAAATCAACGGTGAAAACATAAAGCCGATTCTTGCGGACGCAGTCGAAAAGGCAAAGAATGTAACGGTTCTCAACCGTGTCAATATTTTTGATTACTCGGTAAAGGACAACAAAATCAACGGTGCATTCGGATTCGGCATTGAAAGCGGAATTTTCTACACAATCGAAGCAAAGGCTGTCATAATTGCCACAGGCGGTGCGGCAGGACTTTACAAGCCGAACAACCCCGGATTTTCCCGTCACAAGATGTGGTATCCGCCCTTTAATACAGGTGCAGGCTACGCAATGGGAATCAGAGCCGGTGCAGAGATGACAACCTTTGAAATGCGTTTTATCGCACTCAGATGCAAGGACACAATCGCTCCCACGGGAACTCTTGCACAGGGTGTAGGCGCAAAGCAGATTAATTCACTCGGCGAGGTTTATGAAACAAAGTACGGACTTACAACTTCCGAAAGAGTTTACGGTACGGTAAATGAAAATCAGGAGGGCAGAGGTCCCTGCTACCTCAGAACAGAGGGAATCACAGCCGAGCAGGATGAATCACTTTTAAAAGCCTATCTCAATATGGCGCCTTCACAGACAATCAAGTGGATTGAAAGCGGAAGAAATCCTTCACGGCAGAATGTTGAAATTGAGGGAACAGAGCCGTATATCGTAGGCGGTCACACGGCAAGCGGTTACTGGGTTGACACAGACCGTGCAACCACAATTGAAGGACTTTTTGCAGGCGGTGATGTTGCAGGCGGTTGTCCGCAGAAGTATGTTACGGGCGCTCTTGCAGAGGGTGAAATCGCAGGGCTTTCGGCAGTTAAGTATATTGACAGCAAAGAAAGCTTTGAGAAAATCAGCGATGAAGATACAAATTATCATCTCAGGGAAACCGAGAAATATCTCACAGACCGCCATTCACTCTACACCACGGAACAGCTTGAAGAGGCAATGCAGACGGTTATGGACAGCTACGCAGGTGGTATAAAAACAAACTACCGTTTCAACGAAAAACAGCTTGACATTGCCGACTGCAAAATCAGACAGCTTGAAACGCTCACAGATGACCTCTATGCAGAAGATTTTCAGGAGCTAATGTATATCTGCGAGCTTAAAGAAAGGCTTACGGTCTGCAAAAGCGTAATTGCTCACCTCAGAGCGAGAAAGGAAACACGCTGGCACAGCTTTGCCGAAAACCTTGACTATCCCGAAAAGGACGACAGGAACTTTAACAAGTATGTTAATTCCCGTCTTGAAAACGGCGAGATAAAAATTATTATTCGTGACCTTGTAACGGGAGGTGAAAAGTATGAGCATAGTAATTGACAAGTCCAAGTGCATAGGCTGTAAAAGGTGTCGCAATGTCTGCCCCGGAAGTCTTATCAAGACTGACGAAAACGGCAAAGCGTACATCAAATATCCCAAGGATTGTTGGGGCTGCACCTCCTGCATAAAAGAATGTCCCGCATATGCAATCAACTTTTTCCTCGGTTCTGATATCGGCGGTATGGGCAGTAAGGTTCACACCGAAAAGAACGGAGATATCCTCTCGTGGTTAATTGAAAAACCGCATGGCGAGGTCATTAAGATTGATATAAATCAAAAAGAATCAAACAAATACTAAGGAAACACTTTGTAAGTATTTCCGTGAAAAGGAGATAAGGTATGAGTCAGCTTTCACATTTAGATGAGCTTGAAGCAGAAGCTATATACATAATCAGAGAAGTTGCGGCAGAGTGCGAAAAGCCTGTTATGCTCTACTCAATAGGCAAGGACAGCTCGGTTATGCTCCACCTTGCAATGAAGGCGTTTTATCCCGAAAAACCGCCGTTCCCGTTCCTCCACATTGACACAACATGGAAGTTCAAGGATATGATAAAATTCCGTGATGACACAGCAAAAAAGCTCGGAATTGAAATGCTCGTTTACACCAATGAAGAAGGTGTTAAAAAAGGCATCAACCCGTTTGATCACGGTGCGGCTTACACAGATATTATGAAAACACAGGCTCTCAAACAGGCTCTCAACAAATACGGCTTTACTGCGGCATTCGGCGGCGGCAGACGAGATGAGGAGAAGTCAAGAGCCAAGGAAAGAATTTTCTCTTTCAGAAATAAAGCACAGGCATGGGATCCTAAGAACCAGCGTCCCGAGATGTGGAAGCTTTACAACACAAAAATCAATAAGGGCGAAAGCATTCGTGTGTTCCCAATTTCCAACTGGACAGAAAAGGACATATGGCAGTACATTCAGAGAGAAAAAATTGATATCGTTCCGCTTTACTTTGCGGCAAAAAGACCTGTTGTTTACCGTGACGGCAACATTATTATGGTTGATGACGATCGTTTTCCGCTCAAAGAGGGCGAAGTACCCGAATTGAAATCGGTTCGTTTCAGAACACTCGGCTGTTATCCTCTTACAGGCGGCATAGAGTCAACTGCAACAACTCTTGATGAAATTATTGACGAAACCCTCAGCTCCGTTTCTTCGGAGCGTACCTCCAGAGTAATTGACAACGAGGCACAGGGCAGTATGGAACGCAGAAAAAGGGAGGGTTACTTCTGATGAAAGGTTTACTTAAATTTATTACCTGCGGCAGTGTTGATGACGGTAAATCAACACTCATAGGTCACATACTTTATGACGCAAAGCTTATTTATGCCGATCAGGAAAAGGCTCTTGAGCTTGACAGTAAGGTCGGCAGTCGCAGCGGTGACATTGACTATTCGCTTTTACTTGACGGTCTTATGGCTGAGCGTGAGCAGGGTATCACAATTGATGTTGCTTATCGCTACTTCACAACCGACAATCGCAGTTTTATCGTTGCCGACACACCCGGTCACGAGGAATATACAAGAAACATGGCTGTAGGCGCATCTTTTGCAGACCTCGCAGTTATCCTCATTGACGCATCACAGGGCGTTCTTGTTCAGACAAGACGGCACGCAAGAATCTGTAAGCTTATGGGTATAAGACATTTTGTCTTTGCCGTTAATAAGATGGATTTGGTAAAGTACAGCAAGTCACGTTTTGACGAAATCGTAAAGCAGATTGAAGGACTTAAAAACGAGCTTTTACTTGACGATATCTACATCATTCCGCTTTCCGCAACAGAGGGCGACAATGTTACCGTAAAGTCCGAAAACATTCCGTGGTACAACGGTGTTCCGCTCCTTCAGTATCTCGAAACTGTTGATGTTGATTCCTCGGAGGAGGAAGAAGGATTCTATCTTCCTGTTCAGCGAGTTTGCCGTCCCGACCACACATTCAGAGGCTTTCAGGGACAGATTGAGTCGGGCAGTATCAGCATAGGCGATGAAATCGTAACACTCCCGAGCAATGAAAAGGCTCATATAAAGCAGATCCTTATGACAGATAAGGATGTTAAAACTGCTTTCAAGGGACAGCCCGTTACAATCACACTTGACAAGGAAGTTGATGTATCACGTGGTTGTGTAATTACAAAGGACACAAATCTTGCGTCCTATCAGGAGCTTACAGCGTCAATTCTCTGGATGGATGACGAACAGCTTACAGCCGGAAAGGATTACCTTGTAAAGCTCGGCACAAAGACTATTTCGGGTATCGTTTCCGAAATCAAGTACGCTGTTGATGTGAACACAGGCGAGCATATTCCTGCCGATTCACTCACAAAGAACGGAATCGCAGTCTGCACAATTCTGCTTGCAGAGCCGATTGCGGTTGACCTTTTCTCAAAGCATAAAACACTCGGCGAGCTTATTTTGATTGACCGTGTGTCAAATATGACATCAGCCTGCGGTGTTGTTGATTCGGTTGAAGAAAAAGCCGATGATGCAAAAAAGGCATCATTCGTACTCGGCTCACTTGAGGCAAGAGGCGACATCTTTGAAGAGTTTTTCTATGACACTTCAAGCCTTAATGTTCTCAAATATCAGCCTGTTAAGGAAACCTATACAAAGGGGGACACAATCCCTGTTGAGGGCGAAAGCTATAAGTATCCCGACAGCTTTGATATTATAGTTCTTCGTGACAGCGTTGCCGTAAAGGTTCGTGACCGCAAGATTACCGATATCGTTCCGACATCGGAGTACAGCTACGGCGGTGTTCCTGTTGTAAACGGCAGAGGCTTCGAGGTTCTTGCCGACAGCAACGAAAAAATTCAGCAGTTTCTTTCCGAGTATTCAAATCTTAAAAGCATCAACGATGCGGATTTCTTTGCAAAGTGGGTTAAGTTCGATACCTACAGAAAAATTGCAATTCAAAACAGATAACAGGTTTATTCATTTTAACTCATTCGCAGAGGGCATTGTCATTTGGCAATGTCCTTTGTGATTTTATGACTTTCTTGCCGAAAAACTGACCTTGCTGCCAAATTGTTGCATTTTTGAATTTTATTCTGTATAGTGTACTCAACAAATAAATTTTAAGGAGTGCTTACAAATGAGCAAAACAGCAGCGGTACTAATCACATTTTTTCTCGGTGAACTCGGTGTTCACAGATTTATGACAGGCAAAATCGGAACAGGTATCATCTGGCTTTTAACTTGCGGTGTTTTCGGTATCGGTTGGCTTGTTGATTTTATTATGGTTCTTACAGGCAAATTCACGGACAAAAACGGAAATGTCTGGGGTGCTAATTAATCTGAAAGGAAGTTACTATGGCATTCGGAGTTAAAACCAAAAACATTAAGACACAAAATTCTTATACGATTGAGAGCTTTTTTGATGCAATCAAAGACAAAGAGTTTACGGCAGGAACTCCGTCACTTACAAAGCATGGAATGGCTACCGTAATAACATTTCCCGCTCTCGACAGTCAGAATCAGGTGTGGATTATGAAGAGCGGTTTCGGCAAGGAAACGCAGAAATTCTCAATTCAAAAGTCCACTCAGGCGGGTATGGACAATGTAGCCAAAAATGCGGCATTGGATTCAATCACAGGCGGGCTTTTCAGCGTTGGCGGAATGATCAGCGAAAACACAAAAAAGTGTGAAAAACTTGTTGATGCAACCGCAAAAGAACTTTCAGAAATGAATCTGTAACCAAAGTCGGCACGATTTTCGTGTCGATTTTTTCTTGTCAAAAACTGCCTTTAACGGTACAATTAGGTGGGGTGAGATTATGTTTTTTAACGATTATTACAATTCTCCGATTGGCAATATAACTATGGCATCTGACGGTGAGAGCCTTTGCGGTTTGTGGTTTGATGGACAAAAGTACTTTGCGTCAACCGTAAAAGGTGAAACTGAGGATAAAACCCTGCCTGTTTTTGAACGGACAAAAAAGTGGCTTGACATATATTTTTCGGGCAACGAACCCGATTTTATGCCCAAACTTTCGCTTAACGGCTCAGAATTTCGCAAGGCGGTGTGGGATATTCTCCTGACAATTCCCTACGGCTCAGTTATGACCTACGGCGAAATTGCTAAAATTTTGGCAAAACAGCGTGGCGTTGCCAAGATGTCCGCACAGGCGGTCGGTGGTGCTGTGGGTCACAATCCGATTTCGATAATCGTGCCGTGTCACCGTGTTGTCGGGACAAACGGAAACCTTACGGGTTATGCGGGCGGCATAGACAAAAAAATCAGCCTTCTCAAAATTGAAAAGACTGATGTTAAAAAGCTTATTCAAAAATTCCCGGAAAGAATTAACTAAAATTATTAATTACCCAACCAGTGGTTATTGCAAGTCTGTCATCCGACAGGCTTGTTTCAATTTTACCGCCGTTTTTTTCGGCAAGATTTTTCAAAGTTTTATACGCAAAGCTGTGGTGCAGAACATTGTTCTGTGCCTTTTTTATTTCATTTTCAATCGGAAAGCTTATGCAGCAAAAGAGAAATCCAGCCCTTGTTTCCGCTTTTAAGGCGATAATCTGTTTTCCGTTTCCGCAAAATTCCTTTACATTTTCAAACGCAATGTCAATCATATTGTTAAACAAAACGCAGATTTCAAGGTTGTCGGCAGGCACATTTGCAAGCGAACCCTCAAATGTGATTTTAATATTTTCATCTGCATTTTTCTGCTTATCGCTTAAAATCGCATCAGTAAGGTCATTGCCCGTGTTGTACAAAATCTGAAATGAGCTTATAATCTCGCTGTCATATTTTTGCAGGAGAGGAAGAACCTCATCATATTTCCGACTGTTGATAAGCGACTTCAACCCGATAGAAAGATCGTTATAATCATGCCTGATTTTTCTCAGTTCATATCCCGAAGTCGTAATGCTCTTGTAATAATTAATCTGTGCGTTAAGCTGTCTTTCGTAGATATCGTTTTCATGCATATATCGGCTCTTTTTTATCTGATTGTACAATAGAATCGGTATTGAAAACGAGAATACAATCGACACAATCAAGGTCAGAATTTTGAGTGCAATCGTTCTGTAATCAGATGACGGAATTATGTAGTATGTGCCGAAAGTCGCCATACTTCCGCCGAGATACAGAAAAATCAATATCATAATTATTGTCGGTTTGGTAATTGACTCAACCACAAGCTTTGTTTTGATTTTCAGCGGACTTGACAGGATTATAAATATTCCGAAAACAATCAAATTAGAAATAAGTTCAAAGGCGGCAGAGCTTTGAGAGTTTAACTCTATATGTAAAATTGAACATACTAATTGATTTATGGAATAAATAAAAAATGTCAATCCGAAAAAAAACAAGGAAGAGAATATTAACATTATCTTTCTGTCATGTCCGAGTGAAAGAGGAAGAAATGTTAATGCAATAAAATGCAAAACCGGCAGAATCACATATTGTTGTTCATCTTTTAAAAAACAAGCAACCGAAGCGGTTAATATTATAAAAATTAAAGACAGGGCAAAATACATTTTATACTTGATAATTGAAAATACTTTTGAAGTAAAGTAAAAAACTGCAATCAGTCCCACTACAAGCTCCGCATAGCTGTAAAATAGCATAAATTATAACCTCACATAATTTTTTTTAAGAAAATTCATATATGATGTCCGAAAGGATTTTTGATAATTTTTACTGAGATAAGCCGCCTCTCCGTTGCTCAGATATACAGTGTCGGAGGAATACGATTTTACATAGTGAAGATTTACCACATAAGAACGATGAGTTCTTACAAAACAGTATGCAGGCAACAGCCTTGTAACCCCTGAAAGTGTTTTTGAGCAGTGCATAATCTTATCGGACAAATGAATATTTGAATACTTTCCGTCAGCCTCAATAAAGCAGATTTCATTTGAGTTAATTTTTTTCAATTCCTTATTTTGAATAAGAGTTATCGGATAATTTGCATCTACAATTTTTACATAGTCGTCAATTGCCTTGAAAAATTTTGATTTGTCAATCGGTTTCAAAAGAAATCTGAATGTGTTTACTTCAAACGCATCAATCATAAAGTTGGGGTAAGATGTCAGAAAAATTATGCAGGAAAGCACATTGCGTTTTCTGAGCTCCTTTGCAACAGTCAGTCCGTCTGTACTGCCAAGCTGAAAATCAAGCACGATTATATCGTAATTATTCTCGGAATTTAAAAGCTTTTCACCGCTTTCAAATTCATCAATATCAATAATTATACGATTTTCCTTTGCATATGTCAAAAGCAGCTTTTTTAGCTCTTCGATTATGTATTTATCGTCATCACACAAAGCCGCAAACATATTTTCACCCTCTTACTCTCAAAATAGAGTATCTTGCTCCAGACTGTATTTATATTGCCTTTTTTGTTTGCTATTGTAATCCCATACAATAGAATAAAGGGGGAGCAAAAAGTGTTTGGTACAATTTTCAAATGGCTTTTCGGTTGGCTCTGATGCCTGAAAAATAAAAGGCAATCGTTTGATTGCTTTTTATTTGCAAAGTAATTTCACTCCCGAAAACCGCACTTTTGCTCCTATTCATTATAATTCTTTTACACAATAAATTATAATGTTTCTGCACCTTATTGTCAATATATGGCATTGCCGTTGCTGAAATTTATTGTATTATTTTTTTGATATTGTATGCAGTGTTCATTTCACTCCCCAAAACCGCTCTTTTACTCCAAGGTATATTTATTTTCGACTTTGAGTATTTAAAATGTAGACAGAGATTATTATTGAAATCTTGTTTATTAATTTGACAGTAAGTGCATAATTTGACAAGCATTTAACTTTACCGTCCTTGTTCTGTTTTTTGAAGAGCAGGGGCGGTGCTTTTTATTCTTGCCGTTATTATAGAATATAAAAACAGCGGACAATCCATTAATTCGGAATGTCCGCTGTTTTGCCTTTTATTATGACTTGATTTTGTATTATTAATCGAAGAAGCCAAGACCTCTTAATGCGTTGATGAATCGTTTCATATAGTCAAGCGAGGTAACGGGCCACACAAATCCCATTCTGTAAAGAACCTGCATTGTATATGTGTTGCTCTTGCCGACTGTAAATGTCTTTTGACCGTGAGCCATGTTCTGATATGCAATCATACTCGAAAGAATCTTTGCTTTTTCGGGATCCTGCTCGGCTCTGTCAAGTGCAATCATATATTCCTCGTACTCTGCGCCCTGTGAATGAAGTCCGATTTTGTTCATCTCGGTGTAGAGGTCACCCATAATGAGAGTATGGTTGTTGAACGGGTGGAACACGGTGCAATCTTTCGGAGCTTGTGCAAGCAGAAGAATTGCCTTTGCCACAAAATCAATCGGAGAAAGCTCAAACGGCATTTCCATTGCTTCGTACGGATATTTGCCGATAAGGAGTGTAGATTTGAGTCTGCCCATAAATGTGTTGGTGGTGAAATTAATCTGATATTCACCGTCGCTGTTTCTTGCGGCAAGTGTGCCTACACGCATAATCTTTGCGTTAAAGCCCTTTGAAACCTCTTCAAGAATTGCCCGTTCCGCAAGGAATTTTGACAGGGTGTACTTTGAACCCTCATGCTGACCAAAGTAAAGTTGATTTTCTTTGAGCTTGTCAACAGAACCTTGTTTGCCCACAAACATACCGCCTACGCTCATTGTTGACACATGAACAAGCCTTGCATTAGCCTTTTTGCAGAAGTCAAGCACATTGAGAGTACCGTAAAGGTTTACATCTTCAATGTCTGTACCCTTTGAAAAGTGCTTAACATTTGCGGCACAGTTGATGACCGTGTTAATCTCCTTGTCAATAAATTTATCGAATGATTCACGGTTTGTAACATCACCGCTGATAACGGTAACTCTGTCGGGATATCTTTCTTTCAGACTTTCTTCAAAGTAGTAATAGTAGATTGAGTTCATTCTGTGTTCGGCAGGATTATTGTTCTTGTCACGAATCATACAGTAAACCTTGCCGTTATACTTGTGAAGAAGTTCGTAGAGAATGTGTACTCCGAGGAAACCGGCAGAGCCTGTCAGAAGAACATTGCCGAGTTTTTGAAGCTCACCGTTTTTGAATGTATCAATATTATTCTTTTCAAGAACTTTATTGATATTTGTATAATCGTAGTCCGAAAGATTTTCAAGGTCGTCTTCGGCTGAATCATACTTGCTCACAAATTTTGCAAGAGTCTGCGGAGTAGGATTTGCAAAAATGTCGCTGTATGCAACCTCAATGTTTTTCTTTGATGCGGAGATTACAATTCTTGTTGCTGTAAGCGATGTTCCGCCGAGGTCAAAGAAGTTATCGTCTGCAAAAACATTGTCAAGTTCAAGAATTTCTGCAAAGATATCGCAGAATGTTTTTTCAAGTTCATTCTTCGGTAACCGACCTCTTTCGGATTTGTTGCTTTTAGGTTCGGGAAGAACCTTTGTGTTGACCTTGCCGTTTGGTGTGAGAGGCATTTTGTCAAGCTGAACATATGCGCTCGGAACCATATAATCCGTGAGAGATTTTGCAAGCTCAGACTTAATTTCATTTGGCTCAATCTGTCTGTCGGCTGTATAGTAAACGCAGATTGCGTCAGCCTTGCCGACCTTTCTGATGAGAGCAATTCCGCTCTTGATTCCGTCAATTGCGGTCAGGCACTTTTCAATTTCGCCGAGTTCAATTCTTAATCCTCTCAGCTTAACCTGATTGTCTGTTCTGCCGAGAATAATAACATCGCCGTCTGTTGTCCATTTTGCATAGTCGCCCGAGCGGTAGGTGCGTTCACCGTTGAATTTGATGAAAGCCTTTGCAGTTTGTTCGGGAAGTTTATTATAGCCGAGCGCCACACCGCATCCCTGAATGAGAAGCTCACCCACAACTCCGATTGGAAGGAGATTGTTGTCTGAGTCAACGATATATTCCGTGTAGTTGCGTAACGGCCTGCCGATTGAAATTTCGTCTGCATTCGTAAGATTTTTTGCGTTTGAAGAAACCGTGATTTCAGTCGGACCGTAGGTGTTGATTATTGTTGCGTTCGTCTTTTCACGCAGTACCCTTAATAGCTTGTCGGGATATTTTTCACCCCCCGAAAGTATAACCTTGCAGTTTGCCATTGCTTCTGCAAATTCGTCAAGCTCCATATATTGCAAAAGTCTTGACGGTGTAGAGTTGAACGCATCAACATTGTTTTCTTTAAAGAATTCTGCAAGTAACATCGGGTTTACCGTCTGTTTTTCACTTGCAAAAACGAGAGTAAGACCGTTACAGAGCGACAGCATGGTTTCCTTTAGCGACATATCAAAGCTGATTGTAGTTACAGAGCCGTATGCGTGACAGTTGTCAACAACCTCTTTAACCTGAATGTTTGAGTCGCTGTATGCAAGGTAGTTTGCAATGCCGATGTGGCGGAGCATAACGCCCTTTGGCTTGCCTGTTGAACCCGATGTGTAGATGAGGTACGCAAGGTCATCAGGCTGTACATCAACATTCGGGTTTTCTTCATTATTGCCCGAAAGAAGTTTTGAAACATCAACCGTGCGGTCATATTTATTGAGCAGTTCGCCGTCTGTAATTACAAAGTCTGCATCGCTGTCCTCAATAATACTGTCGATTCGCTCCTTCGGATAGTCGGGACATGACGGAATAAACGCACCGCCGGCCTTGAGAATACCGAAAAGTGATATGAAGAATTTTGAGGTTCTTTCAAGCAGAATAAGAACCTTTCCGCCCTTTTCAAGACCTTTTTCAATGAGTGAGTTTGCCGTGATATTTGCAAGACGGTCAAGCTCTTTATAGGTCAGTTTGCCGTCACAAGCCGAAAGTGCAATTCTGTCGGGAGTTTTTGCAACCTGCTCCTCAAACATTTTGTGAAGAAGTTTTGTCTTAACGGGAGCAATTTTGGTTGACTTAAAGCTTTCAAGCTGTGCAATTGCGGCGTTGTCAAGGAGTGAAACCTTTCTGATTTTGCCGTTTGGATTTTCGATAATATGTTCAACAGCGCAGAGAACGGATTTTGCAAGCGTTCTCATAAGCTCACCGCTGTAAAGTGCGTCATTGTACTGAACCACAACGCTCGGCTTGCCCTTGTAATCCTCAATGTGAATGGCTGTTTTGAACTTTGCAGTATTCATTTCAAGGTAATCACGGACAACAGCTTTGCCGTCAATTTCAAGGTTATCAACAACACCAAGCTGATATTCGTACATAATGTTCGGTGCATAGCCGTATTTTGCACAAAGCTGTGCGTAGGGGTAAATTTCGTTTTCAATTGAATCCGTGAAAACAGCCTTGCTTTTTTCAACAAATTCAAGTGAGGTGATGTCCTCAATTTCAATGCCGAGCGCAAGAGTTTTTACAAACATACCAAAGCAGTTTGTAAGCCGCATATCGCTTCTGCCGTTGCTGATTGTGCTGATGTAAACATTTCTGCTGTTCACAAATCTTGAAACAGCGTAGAATGTGCCGGCAAGGAAAAGGTGGGCTGGAGTGATTCCGTGCTGTGAACAGAAGTTTTCAACCCTTGCCATATCAACGGGGACTGCCTGAGATGCAAGAGCACCGTCCTCTGCATGACCTCTGAGGTCAGCCGTGATTTCGCTTGCAGATTCAAAATTTTTCATCATATTGTCGAAGAACTTTTCAGCATTTCTAAATTCATCACTGCTTTCAGCCTTAATTTCATTCTCTGCATAATCAAAGTAGGTGTAGCTTTCAGGCTCAATGTTACCGCCCTCGTACAGCGTTTTAAGCTGTTCAAAGAAAAGTGCAACGGATGCACCGTCAAAGATAAGGTGGTGGAAATCCGAAAGCAGATATACCGCCTTTTCGGTTTCTGCAACCGAGATTCTGAACAGCGGTGCTTTCATAAGATTGTGCGGTTTTACAAAATCCTTTTTGTAGGCTTCAAGCTGTTCTTCCGTAAGCTTTTCAACGGGAACATTCGGTTTTGCAGAGTCAACATATGCCTGCTCAATATCATCGTTTTCAAGTGAAAGGTGAGTCATAATATATGGGTGAGCCTTGATTACCTTTACAACGCAGTCGGCAAGCTTTTGTGCATCGACTGATTTTGAAAATGTGAGAATTGACGGAATATTGTAAAGTGTGCTGTACGGATTTTTCATACAGTCAATATACACGCCGAGCTGAGTTTTTGAAAGGGGATAGAGAGCCTTATGTTCTTTCTTTTCTTCTTTTTTGACAGTTTGCGGATTTGCCGTACCGCTGAACATAAACTCCTGAAGTTCGTCCTCAATCGAAAGAACCGAACAGCCCTTCATCATCTTTTTAACCTGTGCCTCAAAGCCGAATGCCTTGTTGAGCTCAACTGCAAGCTTGATAACCGAAAGCGAGGTCATACCTGCGTTGATGAGATTTTCGGAAATATCAAAATCGCTGTGTCCGATAATCTTTTCGATAATTGCGGAAATTTTCTTTTCAAGGAATGTTAGTTCCCTCGGAGCGGAATTTTTCTTTTTTGAAGATTCTGCCTTGATTTCGGGAAGCTTGCGCTTGTCAACCTTGCCGTTTACATTGAGCGGAATTTTGTCAATCTGCATCGTAGCGGCGGGTACCATATACGGTGGCTTGTGTTCAAGAATAAATTCGTTGAGCTTTTGAATGTCAATTTTTCTGTCGGCAACAATGTATGCGTTAATGCATTGTCCGCCGCCATCAAGCTTTCTTGCGATTACAGCTGTGTTTGTAATGCCGTCATATTTGCGGATAATCTTGTCAACCTCGGAAAGCTCAATGCGGAATCCTCTGATTTTAACCTGACCGTCATTTCGCCCGATAAAATCAACCTTGCCCTCATCTGTAAGGCGAACAATGTCACCTGTGTGATAAAGCCTTTCGTAACCGTTTTCATTGCAATACGGGTTCTTTTCGTATGCCTTTGCAGTCTGTTCGGGACGGTTAAGATAACCTCTTGAAACCTGCTGACCTGATACACAGAGCTCGCCCAAAGCCCCTGTCGGAAGCCGTCTGCCGTATTTGTCTGTTACATAAAGCTTGATATTGTCAAGCGCCTTGCCGACAGGAATTCTGTGATAGAGTTTGTCAACGGGTTGTGCTGTGATGTAAACCGTACATTCTGTCGGACCGTAACCGTTTATGAGTTCAAAATTCTTTGGCGGTTCAAGGGGAACAAGCCTTTCACCGCCCGTAAGAAGATATTTGAGCGAGTGGTTGTCAATTTCGGTTGCAAACTGTCTTGCAACCTGCGTTGTCATAAATGCGTGGGTGATTCCGTTATCTTCAAAATATCTGTTCAGTCTTACAAGGTCAAGTCTGATGTCCTCCTCAATAATGTGAAGTTCGGCACCGCCGATAAGCGCAGGATACATTTCACTGAGGCAGGCGTCAAAACCGTAGCTTGCATATGCCGAAACAACGCTGTGTTCGTCAATGTCAGAGTTTCTGATATGAAAATCGCAGAATGACCGAACATTTTTGTGTTCAAGCATAGCACCCTTTGGAGTGCCTGTTGAACCCGATGTATAGATAAGTATAAACAAATCATCGGGTGAGGGTTTTGCAAAAACTGCGTCTGATTTCGGAAGATTCGGAATATCCTTTGTAAGAAGAATATCACCGCTGTAATCGGGCAAAAGCTCAAGCAGATTTTCGTCCGCAATAAGAAGCGTTGCGTTTGCGTCCTTAATCATAAACTGAAGTCTTTCGGGCGGATATGACGGATCAAGCGGTTGATATGCCGCTCCCGATTTCAGCACACCGATTGACGCAATCGGCATATATTCGCATCTCGGAATCAGAATTGAAACAACCTCTTCTTTACCGATACCCTTTGAGTGAACATAACCTGCAATTCGGTTTGTAATCTCATCAATTTCAGCGTAGGTGAACTTCTTTTCTTTATATACAACCGCTGTTTTGTTGGGAGTTTTTTTGCATTGCTCCTCAAACAAATCAACAACGGTTTTGCTGTCGTCAAACGGAAATTCCGTTTTGTTGAAGTTATCAAGCTCTGCAAGCTGATTTTCGTTTACAAGCTCAACTTCGCAGAGCTTGGATTTTTTAAGAAACTGCTCAACAATCTTTAAAAAGCTGTCGGCAAACGAACGAATAGTTTCCTCTTTGAATAAATCGTTTCTGTATTCAAAACGCAATTCAAAATCTGTTTCTGATTCAAATACCATAACATTCAATTTTGAAATGGCACTTTTTAACGGAACAAGTTTTAATTTTAGAGCCTGACCGCCTATTTTAAATGTGTTGAATATGTCAGCCTGATAAGCCAGCATAATGTCGGCAGAGAGGTCATAGTCAGACGCAAGTTTCATAAACGGAAACCAATCGTTTGCAACTGTTTCCTTTATGTTCCTGCGTATTTTTTTGAGGTAGTCCGAAACTGTATCTTCTTCGTCAATATTTGCGTGGATAGGAAGTGTGCGAACCATCATGCCAACTGTGTTTTTAAGTCGCTTGTCAAATCTTCCGTGGGTAACCGTGCAAACCGTTGTTTCACTCTGATTCGTAAACTTTGCAACTGCGTATTCATATGCACCGAGGAAAACAGTGTACGGCGTAATTTGGTTTGCTAAGGCAAAATTGCGAACTTCCTCAACGGAAAATTTGCCGTTCGTGGATAATTCAAAAGAACCGTTCGGTTTATCCTCAACCTCTGAATTCTCTGCAAAATCTTCCGTTATTTCCGACTTTGACTCAACAGCCGAAAAAATGCTGTCGTAGTAGTTCTTTGATTTTTGATATTCTTCGGTTTCTTCAAGCTTTTCTTCAAAAACAGAGAGGTTAAGCTGAGAGATTTTTTCGGGTTCAAGCTCTTTTCCGTCATACGCAAGCGCAATGTCATTGCAGATAACCGAAACAGATGTGCCGTCAGATATTATGTGGTGAAGGTCCATTGCAAACATAGATTTGTCACCGCATTCAAAAATTGCAAATCTGAACAGAACATCTTTTTCAAGTTCAAACGGCTTAACAAAATCTTTGCCTGCCTGTTCAAGGTTATCAACCTGTACAACAGGAATGTCAAAATCAACGCTGTCACGAAGTTTCATCATCGGACTTCCTGTTGAATTGTCAATGAAAATTTTCATAACAGGGTGATTGTCAACAGTTTTTCTTACGGCATTTATCAGTCTGTCGGTATCAAGACTGCCCTTGTCAAAAACATAGGTGCAGGGAATGTTGTACATTGTGCCTTTTGGGTTGTGCATACACGAAAGATAAACACCCATCTGGCTTGGTGTAAGCGGATAAAGCTCTCGCTTTTCACCTTTGTATGTATCAAGCAAGTTGATTAAATTATTCATAATATTCGACTCCGTTTGTTAAAGTTTAATTATTGTGCGGTTGAAACCAAGCGCCCTTGAATATTCAACCTTATCCGAAATCGCCTTCACAACTGTGAGAGGACTCATCTCAAATTCCTTGTCGTCATTGAGCGGATCAAATTCGTCACCGTTGTCACGAACAGAAATAATGGTTTCTTTTTTATCGGCAAAAATTCTGATGTCGATGTCTGCAAACTTCTTTTTGCCTTCCATTCTTTCGGCACAGTTTGCCGCCATTTCTTCAACGGCAACTGCAATCCTGTTTGCACGGCTTTCTTCAATTCCGTTTTTTGAAAGAAAAGAGGAGAGGTAGAGCGAAACGCCTGCCGCATTTTCTTTTGTTCCTTTGAACGAAAGGGCAAGAAGCTCGTTGTCCTCGGTTTCTTCAAGAAGGTAAAAATTTTTATACTTTCCGCCCGATTTTCTTTTTTCGGCAAGGTCAATAAAATACACAACTACAAGTGTTCCCACCTGTGCAACCACGAGTGAATACCATACGCCCGTGATGCCGAAAAATTTGCCGAGAATTAAAGCTGACGGAATGAGTATGACGATTCCGTTGATGATTGAAATTGCAGTAGAAATAGCTCTTTTCTGCGTTGCCATATAGTAGTAAAGCAACAAAAACGAGAATGAAAGTCCGGGGAATGACAATGCGTTGATTCTCATTGCCGGAACTGTGTTTGCAATGTCTGTGGGTGAAGTAATTCCGAAAAATTTAATTATCGGTTCAGGCTCTATACAGATGAAAAGCATAATTACAACGCTTGAAACAGCAAGCACCCTTGCGGCTCTGCGGAATGCATAGCGCACACCGTCATAGTCCTTTTCACCAAGACAAACCCCGATAATCGGAATCATTGTCTGACTTGCACCGGTGATGAACATTGACATAAAAATTTGGCTTGACGAGCATACCGAATATGAAACCATACCCGCACTTCCGCCTATGCTCTGAATAATTGTGTTTAAAAACAGCATTTTAACTGTTATCAGCATTGTACCTAATGCTCCCGAAAGTCCGATTGTAACCATTTTTCCGAGAAACTTAAAGAACTGAACGGGATTTCTGAGAATTGAAAAGTCAAAGTGCAATGTGCTTTTCTTCATGATGAAGTGTGTTGACATCATCACAAACCCTACCGCATAGCCTGTTACGGTCGCAATTGACGAGCCTGCAATGCCCATTTTGAAAGCACCCATAAACAGGAAGTCAAGTCCGAGATTTACGGCATTTGCCACAATTACAATGTTTGATGCAAACGCAGGTCTTGCGTCTGCTCTTACAAAGTGAATTGAACACATAAGCAAAAGGTAAATCGGTGTGCCGATTATGAACGGAACATAGTATTGATACAACAGCGATTTAAGCTCTGCGTCCTTTGTAAGCAACGAGCTTATCGAGTCGGCAAGCGGCAGCTGAATTGCAATAAAAATTACGCTGAGTGCGATAAGTACAATAAATGTAGAAGTAAAAACACGGTTAGCCTGCTTTTCGTCACGCCTGCCCTTTGCAAATGAAATTATCGAGGACGCACCGAGTCCGAAAAGTATGGTAATCGAAAAATAAAACTGCGAAATAGGGGACATAAGGTTGATTGCCGCAAGTGAGTTTTGCCCCAGAAGATTACCTGCAATAATTGAGTCCACAATCATCGCAATGTTTGTAGCCATAGCCGTCAGAACTGTCGGAAGAAAATATTCCGTGTATTTTTTGTTGACGGTAACGGCATTTCTGCCAAGTACGGTACTGCTCATTTTAACTCCTTATCCCTGCTCAATGTCAAGGTAGTCAGACATCCCTGTCATTGAGAACAGCTCCATAATTGTGTTGCTTACATTGACAATTTTAAGATTTCCGCCCTTGCTTTTGAGGTTTTTATAAAGTGCAAGAATAACCCTCAGTCCCGAGCTTGAAATGTACTCAAGGTCTTTAAGGTTGAGAGTTACGGTTTCAACCTCGTCAAAATCAATGCTCTTTGCCTCGTCATCAAGCTGCGGTGCTGTCATTGTGTCAAGACGGCCCTTGAGTGTGATAATAACATTCTGATTGCTTATAGCCTTATTGATTTCCATAGTTAGTTCCTCCAATAAATTTTATTCTTAATTTCAATCGTTCAACATTTCCATTATAGTGTCAATACCGTGACAAAATACTGACAATCGGATTATTATAACCTGATTTTGGAAACATTGTATTATTCGGTTTTGAATTTTGAGTGAAGAATAATTGATTTTTTAA
>UMEZ01085247.1_pt1 | contig 23114 bp, 30 predicted proteins | sample 1964841 | NCBI WGS metagenome assembly UMEZ01 (sample SAMEA4836029, study PRJEB28245) | human gut metagenome | biome: gut microbiome; material: fecal sample | place: Denmark | collected 2008 | reverse complement strand
AAGCCGAAATTCGATGTGTTCAAATTTTTGTCATGTACTTAAGCCGTAGGCTATAAACAAATGTCTGCCGTGGGCTGATAATGAAGTCGGTTGTTTCCTTTATGGGTGGGAGGAACGTGTTGTGTGTATGGCGACCGCGCCCATTGGAGTTCGGAGAGCCTCACACCGGCATTGACGGCTCGGAAAGAGCAAGTGCAGGGTGCCGTGCATACCTCCATGCAGATGCGCCCGACACCGTAAGGAACGCGCGGTGTCGGGATTAAGCATCGGAATTGAGGTATGAGAAGTTTGTGGTCGCAGACGTAATGGAACTGCGCGACAGCCGGAGGCTTTGCCGTAGGTGTCGCGGCTAAGTGAAATGAAGTTGGAGGGCACAATCTTCGCCACGGCAAACCGAAACGGTCATCAGCCATAAGTGTAGCAACGCGAAACCAATGGGTGAGGATGCTTCGGAGGCGGCAATGTTTGGGGTGAGGATTGGAGAATGGAAATGGGCGGTAAAATGCCATTGCGCAACACGTTCCGGGTGGGGATAACAATGACAACCGACTGCATTATGCCCAAAGGCGATAAATCCTTACTGCCGTCAGGCAATATATAGATGTGCCACCGGCTAACCCTGTGCGTTCATCAGTCCTCTATTGGGTGGGAGGATTGGTTGCGCATCATCGAATGTGCCGACTAAGGAGGGAACGCAGCAGCTTGACCTTTAAGAAGTCGGAAGTACAAGCGAGGTTGTCGGATAGACCGTCAGCATAACGCGCCCGACACCGGAGCACCGAGTATCAGTGCGTAGGTGTCGGGATTAAGCGGGATGCCGTCGGGCTAAGGAGTTTGTGGGCGTAGATGCAATGGAGCGTGCGACAGCCGGAGGCTCTGCCGTAGGTGTCGCACTGAGCGTAAGGGAATTGGAGAACACAATCTCCGTTCCGGCAAGCCGAAGCGGTCGCTATTCATAAGTGGAGCAACGCGCAAACTATGAACAGCGATGTTCGGACTTCAAAGGTCTGAGATACAAGCGACTGACGAGGGAGGTCAGTATGAGATGATGCGCACCAAGCCGGGAGGGTCAATAAAGATGAACGCTATATATAAATCAAACGACCGACTCTCACGAGCCAGTCGAATGACAATTTATGAAGATTACGTTTCAACTATGTACGAATTATTTTTTTCGGAAGAAAAGATAGACGAACACGACGATGCCGGCAATGACCATTGCGAAAACACCAATGGCAGTGCCGTTAGGCGGATTATAAAGGCGCGTTGTGGCGGTGTGTTCCGTTGAAGCCTCAATAGTCGACTGTTTATATGCCACCGTGTCAAGGCTGTTGTAGGCTTCAACGCTGTCTCTGAACACTCGCCGCCGGTCTATCACGCGCCCTTTGACGGCCTTAAGGCGAATGACCTCCGGGGCTTCGCCGACAGATGAAGGGCGTTGGATTTCGACTTTCAGGGTGTCGAAGCTAAAGTCGGAATGTCGAATGGCAGAGTCTATCACCGCGATTGTGCGGTGATGTTCACTGTGGGCGAACGAGTCGGTGGCAACCGATTGGCTCGTAACGATGTTTTTCTGCGACTTACAACCGATTAGGGCGAATGTCGCGAAAAGGATAATCAGATGGCGCATAAGTCGGGGTCGTTTTTGAAGATGAACGATGGACAAGCCTTGTTTGCGAACTCGTTGTGGCCGTGGAGCGTAGCTCCGGGATAGCGGCTTTTCAACTCTTTGCAGAGTTTGATTATGGCCGCACGTTGCGCAGATGTGCGCGTGTCCTTCCCCTTGCGATCCCAGTCTTTGACTGAGCGCGGAGGACAGCCGCCGCAGTAACAAACTCCGATTGAGTGGGCGTTTTGCCCTGTGGTGTGGGCACCGACCTTTGACTCGTCGCGACCCTTGAATATTGTGCCGTTACGCCCGATATACCAATGATAACCTATATCCGTAAATCCGCGTTGCAGGTGGATTTGCCGGATTTGCTCGACTGAGAAATCCTCCCCCTCCGGCGTAGCCGAACAATGGAGGATTATTTTGTCGATGCGGCGAGCGTTGGTCTGTGAAACGACACCGAGCGCAGCCCAAGTATTCGGGCCGACGATGCCGTCAACCGTCAGGTTGTGGGTTCGTTGGAAATCGCGGACGGCTTCGTCAGTGATTGGGCCGAAGATGCCATCAGCAATGAGGTTGAGTTTCTTTTGGAGCGCTACAACGTCCGCTCCACGACTACCTTTCTTGATTGTTGTCATGGGAAATAGAATTATTGGGTGAATTATCAATATGGCGGTTGCCGTATTGATAGTGATACTTCATACCGAAAACCGCGCCCGCGAAAGTGAGTATCTCACCGAAGGCCACAAGCACAGAGTTGTGGATTTCGCCGGGCGGCGGCACGATAAAGCCTGCAATAAGCAGTCCGCAGCCTATGGCGATTAAGAAAATCGCGGCAAGGAGCGTGATTGTTGGTTTATGTTTGCGAATTTCCATTGTAATATGTTGTGTATGTGGTGAAAAATGACTAAATTTGCGTATTGAAACAGTGAAACCATATTAAGTAACCCGGGAACCTCTGCTTGCAAGTGAAACCACGCTGAACGAATTGGAAACCTCTCACTGTGAAACCATATTAAGTAACCCGGACACCTCTCACTGACAGTAAAGCCGCGCTAAACGAATTGGATACATCTCCCGGATGCGTGATAGCTTCTCCTGCGCCTTGTGCGTTGGGCTATCGGTGTCGGTGCATTATTGATAGCTTCTCCGCAGCATAGGTTTCGGCTGATTGCTTCGGGCTATCAGATACGAATAAAAGATAGCTTCTCCCTTGTAGCTTCGGCTGCGAGGGCTATCTTTTTTATAGGGGTTACTTTCCGAAATACCATTGATTAGTGTCAAATATGAGAGAAAATTCTGCCATCGAGCTTACGAGATTGGCAGGGGTAATCTGAGATTTGCCGGGTTCTATCTTCTTGGCGAAGCCAACGGCAAATCGAAATCGCAACATGCGGAACTTTTTCTTTCTGTTTGCAACACGCATATCGTTGAGATAAACCATCGACCTGCCCCATCCAACCAACTTGAAGCCGGCTTCATTGGTATGGATATGAACTAATGACATAGGCGATGACGAATAAACTTCGCACGGCATATGTAGAAGTCTTCGGCCATTGGTCGAGAACTTCAATGTATTACCCTCAATCTTGACGGCGTGGCATGAGCCGTAAAGATGCCAACCCTTAGTATCAGGACAATAGCGTTTGTCCTTATCAGATTCCGAACGGTAATCGGCTCTATGATGATACTGGTTTCGCTTGCGAGTTAGCCGAAAGAGATATGGCACATATCCGGCGGCAACAAGTTTCTGCGCTCCGAGTATGCGGAGAGTGCCGTTGACCACTTGACAAGAGATTTGGGCTGTGTTGATTACATTGGTAATCGAACTGCCGTCACCGATGCCCAATGCTTTCTGCATTGTGGCGAGGATTTCCTCAATGGTTGCGGTCTGCTTCTGCAAATCCGTAACCCCTTTCTTGGCGGCATTGAGATCAGTAACCTGCTGCGCCCTCATTGCTCCGGCTCGTTCGGTCGTGGCTTGTTGGATGAAGATACCTGAAGTGGAGGAAGTCTTGCCGTCGGAAAGACTGACCTTTCCGATATTGGCATAGATATGATTGCGGTCGGCAGAGCCTTGTGCGATAGACGTTACCGCATACCCTGCCGCCTTGAAGCCATCAAGCAACTGTTGGATCTTCGTGACTGTGTCAGAAGTTCCGGCAGTTGCGAGTAGGTCGGCAATCCGTTGGAGGATATAGCCGACAGTTTCAGGCGAGATTGCATCTTTCGCCTGTATAGCACGAAACTCAGTGATGAGTTGAGTGAGTGATTTAGTGTCAATAGCCATATTTATGCGCCGGAGGCGCGGTTTATAGTTGATGGTATATAGTTTATTGAGAGCAAAAGTATGGCTATAATAAGGTAGGCGAAAAGACACGAATAATGGTCAACTGCTCGGATGTCGCGAGAGCGAACCCGCCCGGAAGCCCTCACGGTTGTAGGGTCAGTTGACCTTGCGTATTGAGCGGTGTGTTCTCGGATGTCAGCTCGGCTGAACCGCCCGGAGGACGTTGTAACCGCAGGACAACACATAGCGAGATAGCATTGACAAATCTACGGAGTTCTCGGATGGCCGCGAGGCACCGCCTGTAAGCCTCCTTAGCTGAAAGGCAACTTCGTAACTCCTATTGAAATAAGTAACATAAGGGATAGGAACACTTCGAGGTCGTTGACTTTGAAGATGCAGCAGTCGCGGATTTTGCGACATGCACCTGAGGTGAGCAACTTAATGTTGCGCCAACCTCCGTAAAAATTGTATCTGAGAGAGATGCAATTTTTAAGTTCGAGGATAGAGCCGTCAGATTTCCAGACGGAAATATCGACAGGGTCGCCGGAATTGAGCATCGTGCGAGCGGTGCTGATATGAATAGAACGTGCCATGAGATTATGAGTATCTGTAATCGAATGGAGATTTGAATATGCCGCGAGAGGCTGAGAAGCGGACGATTGGTCGGTTGTCGGTGTATCGCCATGTGAATTTGACTGTGTTCGGTTTCTCGTCGGAGTCTGAGATTTCGCAGGTCATATCCGTTATTAGGATATGCTGCAAGATGTAAGGGTCGGTATCATCGCAGTCGTTAGGCTCGAAACGGAATACCTCGTATGACGTTAAGAGTTGGTCGAGCCACTGAGCTTCGTCTGCCGTGAGTGGACCGGCTGAGACTTCATATTTCTTCTCGACCGACTGATTGTAGAACTGCGACGCACCGTTGACTACCGCCGTAGAGCGGTCAACGGAAGTTTTGGCGGTGGTGATGTGAGGCAGAACTGCCACATCCCACACATTGAAGCAGTTGCGGAAAGCGAATGACTCGGTTTCTCCAGGCAATGAGCGGTCAACGAAGCAGGTAACGGCACGTTGACCGCAAGTGACTGTGAACGACAGCAGTTCTATCTCATTGGCATTAGCTCCATAATCGCCACCGACATTATTTATAATGTCCGATGTGCTGATGTTGATTTGCCTGACATCCCAGCCCAAAGCTACTCCACTGCCGGACTTATACGAGCCGCGGACGGTACGTCCGTCTGCAAGCCGTGCGGTGTAAGCGACGGTATAGGCGAGCGAATCGCCATTGAAGGAGAAGAAAAAAAGTGAAGTGGTGGAGCCATCCGCGACACGCCGATACTGGAGAGTGGAAAGAAAATTCTCACGGAGGAAAGTTTCAACATCGGTGCAGACCGTAAAGCGGTCGCAGTATAGGATGTTGAAAGTCACGGAGTCAGCCTTGTTGGAGGTTGAGTCCGTATAGACTCGCAAGGTGAAGTTTGCGTATGATTGACCCGACTGCCTCATGTCGGACTCAATCAGCGATGCGAGGTCGTAGAGCGTTACCCTGCCGCCATAAGCATAATAACGCTCCGTCAGGATTGCAACGTTGCCGGTGGCAATTAGTTGTACATCCACATACGACCCGTCGACATCGATGCGGACTTCACCCACATTCGACGAAAGGAGAATACCTTGTGGTCTGTCTAATATTCTGTGTGCCATTGTTAAAGGAACGAGTTAATAGGTACGAGGAACGAGTTCTCGACGATGCAAAGATATAATGGCTCACAGTCAGCATAAAAGACATAAATAGCCACCTGCAAGGTAATAGCGTCAGCGGTGCTTCCCACCCGGAGGGTATCAGCGACAAATGGAGCGGTGCGCCACCTGCAAGGTTTAAGGGAGGCGGTGCCGACCGCGCCGACACCGTAGGTATAAGCGACAGCGAGCCACAGCCACCTGCAAGGTATCAGCGTCAGCGGTGCTTCCCACCCGGAGGGTATCAGCGACAAATGGAGCGATGCGCCACCTGCAAGGTATAAGAGAGGCGGAGCCGAGCGTGCCAACACCGTAGGTATAAGCGACAGCGAGCCACAGCCACCTGCAAGGTATCAGCGTCAGCGGTGCTTCCCACCCGGAGGGTATCAGCGACGAATGGAGCGGTGCGCCACCTGCAAGGTATAAGGGAGGCGGTGCCGACCGTGCCGACACCGTAGGTATATGCGACAGCGAGCCACAGCCACCTGCAAGGTATCAGCGTCAGCGGTGCTTCCCACCCGGAGGGTATCAGCGACGAATGGAGCGGTGCGCCACCTACAAGGTATAAGGGAGGCGGTGCCGACCGTGCCTCACCGTAGGTATAAGCGACAGCGAGCCAAGCCACCTGCAAGGTATCAGCGTCAGCGGTGCTTCCCACCCGGAGGGTATCAGCGACGAATGGAGCGGTGCTTCAAGCCACCTGAAAGGTATAAGGGAGGCGGTGCCGACCGTGCCACACCGTTGGTATTAGCATCAGCGGTGCTTCCACCCGGAGGGTATCAGCGACAATCGGAGCGGTGCATAAAGTTAGCGGCCAACCTCGTATGAGGTCAGCCGCGCGATGTGCGGTAGTGAGCCTCACTGCCGGAGCATTGACTCCAAGTCGGCTATCTCCGCGAGGATGCTACGACCCTCGGCATCGGAGATGCGATGTTCAAGTTGGCGGCGTAGCTTCGAGATGCGGTTGAAAGCGTCAATGCGCTCTTGCTTTCGGCGCTCTATCTCGTCCACAATCGCATTGTGGATTTCGTGGATACCGATATAGACAGGGTCTTCGGTATCGTCGAAAGCGTTATAGACGAAATCGTCGATGAACGCAAGGAGCGATTCGCGGTGGAACTGAAGTTCCTCGTTTGTGAAGTTGGTGAGATTGAGATACATAGTTCTGAGAATTAAAGAGTTTGAATTGAGTTAGTTTTATCTATTTTGCAGAGCCGAAGCGTATAGGGCTGACCACCGAAGTTCGAGACTACCTTGATGAAGTCCTCGCCATCACGCCAACAATAAAAAAGTGCGAGTCTTACAGAGTCGGCATCTGTATCGGCATAGAACCGCCAACTGCCTTGTTTAGTGTAACATACATATTCGTACATGACTGTGAAATTTAGAGGTTTGACATTCGGGTGAAAGCGAAAGAGGCTTACGCCTCTCTCGCTGCCTCGAACTGGAGGCGTTCGTAGATGTTTTGGGAGATAGTCGCTCCGTAGCGGGCTTTGAGCAAGTGCATGTAGCGCATCGCACTCTTGGCTGTCTTGCAACCGCAGCCCACATTGTCCTTGGGGGCCACACCCTTGAAATACACATACCAGCGGTCAAACTTGCGTTGAGCCACGATGAGCTTGGGAGTTGTTGCCGGAGTAGTCTCGACGGTGGGAGCTGCGGTTTGAGCTGTGATGTTCTCTGCTGATTTTTTAGTTTTCTTTGCCATGATTCAGAAGTGTTTGTGGGTTAAACGATGTGGGCCGAAGCCCGATTTTTACACTGCACAATCAGGTAGGCTGAGAAAGTGAAGTGAAGCAAAAATTTCAAGAGAATTTTAAGTCAAGTGAGAGCAGAACCTCAAGCTTGCTTGAAGGTTATGCCGAGCGCAGATTAAAATGGCCGTAAGGAAATTTTAAGGCTCGCCCGGTCAAAAATGAGGCTTGTACCATTTTTTATAAAATTCTTGAAGAAATCCTCCGGCACGTTTTGCGCTGAACGGTCAGCACTAACTTTGCAGATGGAAAAATGGCTCGGCTTGCAGCGTTCCACAAGCAATTCTTGGCAAATAGAAAACTAAAGCAGAGAACATCGCCAAACCGCGCCCCGTCGTTGAGCCCGGCCACAACTCCGTACTCATCGGGGATAGCAAGTTTGCGGTATGAGTATCAAGGGAGGGGCAAGGACAATATCGCTGTGGATGAAGCCAAGAGCGGTGCTACCTGCACTCTGCGGCTCGATACGGCAAGCGACACCCTTAACACTATGGATGCCGCAAGTTTGAGGTAAGCGACGGCGGTGGCTGTTGCGCCCGAATGTCAAACCGAATGAACAGTCAGGCACAACACCATTTGACGCAAAACAAATCAGTTGGCTATGCCGGATGAATGACGATGCCGACTAAGGCTTAAATTATAGGTTGGCGTGATAGCGAGGACATAGGTAGTCAACGGAGGTGTCAGCCACGCTTCGGCTCGATTGATAAAACTCAATTCCAACTCTCCCAAATCGTTACAATGTTACCAACTTACGCAACGCATCCGACGTGAGCGCATTGGAAATCGCCATCGCACACTGCTTGCCGAGATTATCCGCATAGAACTCTTGCAGATTTTTGAACGAAGCGAAATATTTTCGGGAGAACCACCGTCTGCGTCTGCGATTGTTCGGGCCACCGATATCGCCGCCGTTGCCGCGAGGCGTATTCCCCCCGGTATCCCAATCAACGAACAGACCGTAGGTGTTGAACGATTGCGATAGCGATATTGAAGTGAACGTGCCGTCGGCTTTCATGCCGATAGCGAGTGTTGAGCGGTATAATGCCCCTGTGTCAATGACACAGAGCAGGGCGATTTGCTCACGCCATATCTTTATCATCGTGGCATTGAAAGCACGGACATATTTCTCGCGCTCTTGTTGGGCGAGTTTGGGGTCAGTTCCACTCATCGGCATTGTATCTTAAATCAGTAAATACGTCGACCGCTATCTGAAAATATGCACAAGCACAGCCGGAGAAGAAATATCGGTCTATCTCGTTGAACGATATTCGGGGGTCAAGGTAGATGCAGTTCTGCTCAAACTTGACGCGCTCCAACGTGAGCACTGACATGAATTGTCGGAAAAGCTCACGCATGGTTTCCATGCACTCGTTGCGAGCGTCCATATCTTCGGCAGCGTGACGCATGGCGAGGAAAACAGTTTTGACTCGCCGCGTCCGGGGCGTATTGTTGAGTTCAGTATAGCCGTCGGCAATATCTGAAATACAACAAAAAGCAGTTGTAGACTGCATAGCTTGCAGTGCTTCCTCGAAGCCTTCAAGCCCGGAGCATTGAGTGAAAACAAAATGCTCCGACTGAGCGAGTTTGTTTGTGGCGCAGAGATTTCGGAAGAAATCGGTTGCGCACCAGTCACTTTTTAGCATTGAGTTGGTCGTTAAGCTGTTTATACTCTTTTGCTTGGGCATTGAGTTCGGTCAATGCTCGCCACGTGTCAAGGGCGAGGACTTCTGCCTCTTTCGTGGCATCCCCTTTTGTGAGGGCGCGGATTTGAGCGTTCATCGCTTCTTCAACGCTGGGTGCATAGCTACCGAGCAGATTGCCATCGGTGGCGGAATTTATGGGTTGAAGAAAGTCGGGGAACTTACGCGAGAAGAAATCTTTGAGCGAGGCGACCCAGTAGAACACCGCGATGCGCTCCCAAGGAGCGAGCGGCAGTTTGATTGTGGGATAGAGGACGCTTGCGAGTTCATCGAGAAGATCGTCCGACTGGGTGGAGAGATAGCCTTGATAGAGGTTATCTACCACAATGTAGGTCTCAAACGGCACTTCGGAGAAGTCGGCGGCGATAGCCGGACGATGTTTGAGCTTCACCGGGCGAGTTGGCATTGTCGGCATAGCACCGAGCCAAGCAAGGTGCGGAAGGAGTTCGGCAATGGTGAGAGGCGTAACCTCGAACAGCACCTTACCTTTCTTCAGAAGGTAAGAGCCGGAGTCCTGACGGCCCACGACCTTTGTGCTGCTCCAGTTGAGCAAGCACAGGGTTTTCAACTCGTCCGAAGTCATATCGTCGGCAATGAGCTGATAAACAGAACGAAGTTGTTTATCACTAAGTTCCGACCACGAAGCCGGAATCTGAAAATTGATTGAGATGGTTTCCATAAAGAAAGAGTGCTATCGTACTGCTGCAAAAGTACGGTAACACTCTCTATGCGGAAAAGACGTAAATACTATCTTCGTTTTGGTTTCTTATTCTTTAATGTTACTTGGAGAGTCCCATTACAAGTTGGGCACGTAATCATTATATCACGACCTGTTCTTAAAGAGCGTTCAACGTCAAGGATTTTCCCTGTTTGATTGCATCTGGTACATTTTACTGTTTGGTAGGTCCATTCATCATCTTCACGAACATTCAATATATTAGATTCTGTGCTGTGATTTGATGTGTTTGTATTATTTGAATTATTGCTACTACATTTGCCATCGGCAATAAGAAGTACAAACATCCAAAGAAAAGCACCTATACATATGATCGAAAAAAATCCTCCAAAAAGTTTCCCCCAATCAATGCCCTTGGCAACTTCATATAAAAAGCGTAAACCAAATACAGCAATGACAATACCTAATATAATCAAGCAAAATGTCGTTAACGGAGAAAAATAGGAGCCATCCGACGCCGGTCTATCACGAAAGGCGAATGCAATTAGCGGTATGTTTAGAAAAATAAAAATTGCTTGGACTTTCTTCAACATAATAACTTTATTTTGTGCAAATTTACGAATTTCCTATGACATACAAAAGCAGCCCCCGGAGTGGGAGCTGCTGACTTTGAGAGGCGGGTCGTTCAATACTCGCTTTCCTGAAGGCTGTAGCCGGTAACATAGTCCATACAGTCGATGAACTTCTGAAAAACGAGGATGTTGGCGATTTGGCGGCTCTGAGCGAAGATGTTGCTCCAAAGGATTTCCGAATCATCCTCGAAGCGGATGAAGCAGAAGAAGGATTTGCACCCCTTGGGGCATTTGCCGGTCAGAGAGTAGTCGGTGAGATTGGCGAAGTTCTCTTGTTTGATTCTATTTTCGGGTAGTATCATAATGATTTTGTTTAAAAGGTGATGTGCCGGAGCACTTTAGATTTTACGAACAAATCAAACAATGTGCATAGGAGGCCGGTATGTCAAGGGTCAGCGGGGAAATACTCTCCGTAAGGAGGAAGATTTTCAGAGCGGACTTGCCCTGCCCTTGACAGGCTGACGCACGTTGTAACTTTGTGAAGTCAAAATCAGTGCTCCGTGCCGTCGCCCAAAATCTTATGTCCGAAAAAAGATAAGAGAACGTAGCCCCCGACTGCGACCGACAAATGCATCAAGACCTTAGAAGAAATATCCTTTTGCCGCTTTATCGTTTCGGAATACGGGTGGAGCAAAAAGCGCAGCGGTTGCCGACTGATGCCACTCGTCAAATTCAGACGGAGACTGCCGGATGTAGTTTACAATATCGGCCAACCTCCGCGAGTTGAACGACCCTCCACGAAGATAGCCCACGATTTGGGCTTTGACTTGGGCCACGACAGTCTTCCGCGTATCTGTCAGATCTGAGCGCAGGTTTTCTGCGCGAAGTGCTGACATCAGTTCCGGCGAAAGCCATTCTTCCGAGAGCGATGCTTCAAGGTCTATGACCTGCGGGCGCAACTCGCAATATTTATCCCATAGTCGTTCTGTTTCCCCAATTTGACGGCATATGTCAAGGGTCGGAAACAGCGTAGACCCGAACCACTGCCCCTGCGGTGTGTTCGTCCAGTCCACGACGGAGGGTAATATGGAGAGCAACTGCGCCAGTGCCTTATCCCTTTCCGAGAGCAGACCGCCAACCAGTCGGTCGACGCGCATCTTCGATGCCGGAGAGAGATTTTGCGAACCGACTGTGGCGAAGCCGTTGGGGGTAAGAACGAGGTCGAGTTGCGGAATGGCGAGGCGATAAGCCTCCACCGCAACGATGTGGGCAGCGGTGTCGCTCACACTATCAGCCATTTCAGCCGGAACGAAGTGGCGAAAGAGCCACTGTTCGGCTTGGTCGAGATATGGAACGAGTTTGTCAAAGAGCGAGGTTTCGCCTTTGACATTAACGAGTTGGTTGGGGATGAGAGCGCGGAGCTGCTCATCACTGGTTATTATCTTTGGCATTGGTTGTAACTTGTTTAGCGTCTTGGTGTTCGTCTAATGTTGTAAGCTGCATGAAGGGCACATCGACTTTTACGCCCTGCCACTTGTTGAAGCGAATGATAATACGATGCACGGTGAAAAGTAGGTCGTGATACGGTTTCTGAAGGGCTTGGGCGATTGTATAGAGTTCGCGCTTGTCTGACCCAGAGTTGTTGGTCTGAGCCTTACCGGGCACAGAGCCGACAAGGTTGGAGTGAACGCGCATCGTGAAGCATATCATGTTGATAGCCTCTTGAATGTCGGTTTCCCAATCGCCTCCCTCTTTGGCATCATCGATTTTGCGGATTACGACATCATGCTGCTCCTTGCCGTCGGGAGTGATGTAAAAGGTGGAGAACCATGCTTTGCCGGAGTTCTCCGCACCGGTCAGGAAGTCAAGGATAGACTGCTTCTCCTTGACGATACGCTCCTGTTGCTTCCGACGGTCGGTAATACCCTCGGCACGAAATATTGAATCCCAATATTTTGCCGATACCTCTATGTGGTATTTTATTGGGGCAGAGTTTTTTAACTTTGCCTCCTTAGCCATGCCGATGAGTTGCTTAATGTTGTACCATTTACCCTTGAACAGAGCGGCATAATATGGGATTGGATAGTAGGTACTATCCACCGTAGGGATGCGCGACACGACTGCGAACTTACGGCACTTTGTGCGTTTGGCAAGTTTGGCTTGCAGATCTTGCCACGGTGAAGCCGGGTCGAGAAGGTCGATTACCTCAATATCAGAGGGTGAAGAAACGCACCGCCGCCAGTTGGCGTAGAGAATAGACGGTATACGGCCATTTTCGTCAGCCGGTGCGAAGCGGCAGTAGCAAGCCTCCTTGCGTAGGACGCGCACAATCTTCGTGCCCTCTTGATTGAGGATGATAACGCTGACGGCGAAGCCGAAATGTTTGAAGTCCTGACAGACACCGAGAAAGTATGAGGCGAGGTCGTTGTCAAGAGTGAAATCCTCGACTTCCGACTTGACAGCTGAGGTTGCGGCAGAACAGTCGTACTGGAGGCCGCTGCCGAAGCAGACCTCCGCATTGAAAAGTTGGCAGGTGGCCAACGTTTCATCTTTCTCGATAAGGTCGATGATATTGAACGGCATCAAGTTGTCGCCGCCCCACGGCACATAAGACAGATGCTCGTTGACGATAACCGGCACGATGTCAACATCCTCGCGGAACACCGTAGAAGAATCGACCTTGAAGACAGCCTTGGCTTGCAGCCCCGGCAAGTCTTCAACAGAGTTGAGATTGAGTTCAGAAAAAGAAAAGTCCATAACTGAGTGGTATTGTTTACCACAAAGTTACGGACAGTATGTCGGTGTCGAAAAGACGAGGTTATAGGTGTTGGGAATTATTAGAAAGACCTATTTGTTTCAAGTCAGCGATAAGTCCTTCATATCTTGTAATTGGCCATGCGCTTTTTAACTCGTCTAATAAACTGCAAATTTGAGAATGAAGTACATTAAAAATAGGGATAACTCTGTTAGTAACATCAGAGAATCCTAATTCATTGTCATTAAGAGTTGCACCAGTCGAAATAACAAATCTATAATCAGATTCAACGTATTTTACAGACCAAAATGTCTGCTCTCTTAATAATTTAGATTTATATGTGATTTGATAGTTCCTAAGAAAGTCCGTCGATTTTTGCTCTATCGTGAGAGCAAATTTCATAAGGACAGTCGCATTTACAAGCGAACGTTTAGTCTTTTCGATGTCTGCTAAGTTTTTGATACGTATTTTGGAACTCCCATTATTTATAATAGCGACTCTTGTGCAATCTAAAAATGCGTATGGTCTGATAGGTAAAATTGAATACGGAAAAGAAACATCAGTACCATGCGGATCCAGCTCATAATAGAACATATTTTCCGATTCGATTTTTCTTTTTACCGAATCAGCATATTCTTCATTAGTTATGATATCTTCTTTACGCATAATTATGGTATTGAATCAATTGCTCCTATAATGATTAGCATGGAATCTCCTTGTTCATTGACAATTGTATCAAAACAATCAGGATGATTGGGGTCATAATCCACATTCCATGGCAAATCTTCTGCTTGTGCATTCTTATTGTGATTACACGAGCAAAAAAATGCGAATATTATGAATATATAGAGTAGGTTTCTCATATTGCAAAGTTACGAATTTTCAGCAAGGTACACAAGGGGCTAATGGTCAACTGCTCGGATGTCGCGATAGCGAACCTGCCCGACAGCCCTCACGGCTAAAGGGTCAGTTGACCGTTGCGGCTATGCGTGAGGGAAACTTGGATGGCCGAGAGGCACCGCCCGGAGCACAACGATTGTGGAGGGATTTTCCGAGCGATTGCTGCATAGACAAATGTGAATGGAGACGGTTGAAAGAGGTTGATGTGCCGGTGGCACAACAAACAGCCCCCGGAAGGAGGCCGTCTGTGGACGGAGGTGAGCCGGATTTACCAAGCCATCACTTCGTAGATGTTCATGTTGTAAACGTCGCCGTCAAATCGGCTTTCGGCTATCTCGGCGGCTTCGGATGCAGAGTGAGCCTCGATTTCGTAGGATTCCACCTCGTTGTCGAAATTCTCTACATCGACCTGATACATACGGAGGCTGTTGTGGCTGATGCGACGGGCTTTGCGATTGTTGTATTCGTTGGCTGCGAGAGCGAAAAATGAAGTTTGGAATGAAGCTGTCATGATTTCAGAAGTTTTGGGGGTTGAACTTGTGGGCCGAAGCCCGATTTTTACACTGCCAAAACAGGTAGGCTGAGAAAGTGATGCAAGCAAAAATTTCAAGAGAAAAATTAGCGTAAGCGACCGAATACTACCCCGAAGCATGAGGGTGTGGAGATTCTGAATTTTTGTCGCGGAAATCCGTAGGCGTGTTTTGCGATGAACGGTCAGACCTAACTTTGCAGTCGGAAAAATGGCTCGGCACACGAGGGCAATCCACGGAGCTTCCATGGCACTTAATGCAGAACTTTCTGCTCCCGTAGACTGAATACAACGCAAAGACCGTCAGCCCCGACAGTCTCTGTATAAGGTCGGTGGAGAGCGACAACGAGGTGGAACGGAATCTGAGGCCACTCACGAAGCCACCGGGTAGAAAGCCTGTTGGCGACACCACTGCCGTATGAACATCGAAGTGAATGGCGCACGGTCGGCTCACCCCACAGACGGCATCCTCCGAGGTAGCTGTAACTTTCAACAGCCGTAATGACCTACCGCTTTCCCCTTTTGAGCGAAGGGAGGTGATGGGTGTCAATAAAAAAGGCTTCCTCGCGGAAGCCCCTCTTGGAAGTGGTGAGAGCCTTTAGGCTGCCCAGCAACCCTGTATCATTGTGTAGTCGGCATCGGGAACTTCGGCTGCGGCTTTCATCTGAGCCTCGTCATCGTTGTAGGCTTCAACATAAACGATTTCGCTCTCGCCGTCGAAAGTGATAACCTCGACCATATATTCCATGAGGCGGTTGTTGTCGTTGAGAGAAGAGGCTGCGGTATAGTTCATTACGTGGGTCATGATTGTTTGAAGTTTGAAAGGGTTTTACTTGTGCGCCTGAGCGCGTTTGATTTTTACACCGCCAAATCAGGGAGAGATGAGGAAGTGAGCGAAGCAAAAATTTCAAGTAAAATTTTAAGGCGTAAGCCGGTCAATACTACCCGGAATGAACATGGAGGCGTGGAGATTTATAAAAATTTATGAAGACAATCCCGGAGGGCATTTTTTGCGCTGAACGGTCATCCCTACCTTTGCGGATGTGAAATATCATATGTGCTAAAGGCAACAGCCACAAGTCAATCGCTTGCAAACGCCTCGTCAAACAATAATGCACCACGTAACCCGCAGGGCAATACCGAAGCCGTGGAACGGTACGACACCGGCCACCTCATACCAATCTCCCCCGTGAGGTTATCCTCGACTGCGAGAGCACCGAAATAAGTTGAAGCCAACACCGCAGACCGAGGCCATCAACCCAGTGCCGCAGCCCCCGATGCCACTCCACCACTGCCACAGTTGCTCGGCGGCTTCAGCCCTCACCACCCCAAGAGGTCATCCACCGGCAAAGCCTCTCCCAATAAATCCATCACCTCCCGAAGCGAAAAAAGAAATGAGCCTCGGATCCAACTCTAAGTTGGTGCCGAAGCTCATAACCCTATAGATTTGGATATCTGTTTAATATCCCAAATAATCCATCATATCGTCAATACTGCCGCCGTTTTCTTTAAAACGGTCATAATCATCACCACCTAATGCATAGTAGGTGTCGCGGTCATAATCATAATCATCAGGCTCGTTATAGTCATGGTAGCCATCTTCCTCATCCTCTATCTTAATAAACTCATTTGCATCTATATCGAATTTATATTCGTTATACCCGCAAGAGAATGTAGCCGCGTCCAGTTCTTCAATATCTTCAAATTCATAGAGAGTTCCATTGCCATCGATGATTGCATATTTGCTTTCATCATTGTAGAAGCAGATTAAACGTTCATTAGGATAAGAGGACTTTTCTGCAATCAAAGTATATCCTTCAGAATTAAAAAGTATGTCACATTCACTATTTATGATGGTGTCACCATGAACAACATAATTACGATATGGGAAAATAGATGAACTGCTGAATGGAATAATAATGTCCCCTTTATTATTAAGCAGACTCTTTTGGCCTAAGTCATTCATAACAAGGAATACAACCTCGAAATCATCATCGAATTGATTTCCAACTGTTGAGAAATAGACTTTGATATTTTCATAAAAGTCAATTATTTGGCTACCCTCAAAATACAGCGTTACTTGACCATCTTTGAAGGTGGGTACGACAATACCACCTGTTGAGCCGGGCATACGCTGCATATTTCGTAAAACGAAAGGGGCGGCAATGGAGTCAGTCTTGCCGGTGCGTCGCCCTGCGACAATAACGGTAGTGTTCGCCGCGATGAGCTGCGTGAGTCGTTGCGGCTTGTTAAAGTAGATTTTCTTCTGTTCGGAGGTCTTCATCTTCGTAGGGTGCGAAAAGGTCATCTTCTTCAAGGTCGGCTTCCTCAAACTCCACGTCTTCGATGTCGAGAGTTTCAGCCGAATATTTGTCGAGCATTGACTGGATTTTCTGCTCAATGCCGGGAATGGGTTTGATGCCGAGCACGGAGGGGTCGGCAGTGGCCACGAAAGGTTGAACGACAATGAGGTGGAACGGCACAGCCTGAACATCCTCCGCGTCAACCTTGTTGAGCTTGCCGTATGAAGTGGCGGCTCGTTCCATAGTCTTGGTGTCCTTGCGAGCCTTTGCCATCTGATATGTCTCCATAATCATCTCGTTGTACCGCCAACGGTGGAAGTCGCGGCTCTTTTCGGAGAGTTCCGGCAAAAGAGCGTGGACGATTCGCAGATACTCCTGGGCGGCGTTCTTCCCCATCGGGTAGCGACTTTTGAACTCATCGACAAACTGGCGGTCTTTAGCGTCAGGGTTGGCAAGCCGCCACATATACATGTCGCGGACGCGCATGACGCGCTCCGCTGCGGCTTCACCAAATTGGGCGATGATGTCCTCTTGGGCGGTAAAGAGATGCTGACGGCAAAGATCGAGAGTGGAGATATTAGGCATAGGTGCGAGGTGCGAGTTAAGAGGAACGGGGTTTACTCGTCATCCTCCATGTCAAGGAGGTTATGGCGAGCGTTTTCAAGGGCAAGCGGTGAGCCGACCTGCGCAAGCATCATTTCCTGTGAGTGAAGTTTCACTTTGGAGCCGGCCTTGCCTCGGCGATACGCCTTTGAAACTTCAGTCGAGCGGTCGGCAATATCGGAACGAAGAACATCAGCCGGAATATCTAATATTACGGCGATGTCTGAGATTTTGAGATATATGCTTGCACATTTCTCAATCTGCGTTAATTCGTTGGCTGAATAAGTCATGGAGGGGCACTGAGTGATTGGTGATTAAATCGTTGACTTGAGCGTATAGCCCGGCAAAGATTGTCGGGTCGGTGGAGATGAAAGCTGATTCGTGGCGGTTGCCACGAGTCAGGTTTTGAGAGGTGATGACGGAGACGGTATCACTGGATTCAGATTTAACCAACAGAATTTTGGAGTGGTTATCGGCGAGGTATGTGCGCTCAATAACTTGGGTAATGAACGCCCAAAGTTTGAGCGTTTTGTTCGTGGCCTTATGGTCAAGAACAAGGTTTATGCGAGAGACCTTGTTTGCCTTGCAGATAAAGAATAAGCGTCGCAGAAATTCCTCGGAGATGGAGAAGGAAGTCTGCCATACCTCGGCAATGCCGACTTGACTTAAAATCCATTCGAGAATGTCGGCCACTTGGACGGCATTTGAAAGGTAAGCCTGATTTGGCGTCTCTTTCAACGGACGAAGGATTTGGGAAATGTCGGTTGTGCGCTTCATTTGGCTGACTTCTTTTTGCTCCCGGCGTTCTTGGCTGAGCCAAGCGACTTCGTCGATGAGGGCGTGGCAGAGGTTTTAACCGAGGGGTCGGGAGCAACATAATGGTCATACGCCTCCCAGTTGGCGTGAAGTTTCTTGTCAAGCGTTATAAGTTCTTTGAGGAACGGATAACGCTCTGAGTCCGGGCAAGTGGAATCTTCAAGACTGAGAGTGCGTAAACGAAGATGCAGCTCTCTCATTCGTTGGAGAATCGAAAGGTTCTCAACGAATTTCGCCTTGATGTCATTCGGCAGAGAGTCGTGGTCGGCTCGCTTGCCGGTACGCTTCTCATCGTCGGAGGTGTCCGATGTGAGAGCGTGTTCTTCGGCTATGGTTTCAACCTCTGCCGACATTTCCTCCACTTGGGCGTGAGTCAAGGCTTGAACGCGGAAGTTGTAATATTTTTGAAGTTGATACTCCAAAAATTGCTTTCGGGAGTCAAGGCAACGGATAATGTTCTTATACATTATCTGGTTGCCACTCAATTTCAAAAGGTATAGCGCACCGACTGTATAGTCGCGCTCCGCTTCCGGCTTTTCAAGCCAATCTTTTATCTGTTCAGTGAATTTGTGGTCCATATCTACAATTTATTGGAGATTGAAGTGAAGAATGTGAGGTTGTAGCCGAGAGGCTGCAACAGCTCGCGCATTGAAATCATCGTGGCACCGGTGGTAACGAAATCGTCATAGACGATGATGTTACGTTCACGCGGTGGCTCTGTGCCGAGAGTGAACACTGCACCGACACGATGTTTGGAGTGGCACTCTGCGAGGTCTTCATGGAACTTTATGCCGAGAAGTTCAGCGAGCCGTGCGCTGATCAGCGAGGCAAAGTTCCGGTTCTTGTGGCGACGTTTGGGTGAGGTTACGATTGCCCAGTCGCCATTGCCGAGGCTATGGCCGAGAATTTGTTGAATCAATTTTGCAGTGTTGACTGCAAAAAATTCAACCATACTCTCATCAGATTTTATATCTGTGAGAGTGCGTCCATATAAAGACTTCTTCCATAACGAGATAATACCGAACTGCGGATTGCGGTAGGAAATTCGCACCTTGTTAGGGGCGAAGTCGCAACGAGCCTCGGCTTGTTGCACGTCTTTCCATGCCGCACGTTTCTTCTCGGCAAAGAGGTCTTTGGATTTGTCGGAGACAAAAGGAGCGTCAAAGTCCGGCACTTCGACTGAAGGAACTTCGATGTCGTTCAACATCTCGTCCAACAATACTGCACCGGGTCTGACGCTCCTGTTATCCATGAGTTTGCAGAGAATGGGGATTCAATCAGGCGGCTTTGCCACATTCAATGTCGCCGTCCTCAGTTTCGAGAGTACCGACATAGAAGGGCGCGGGCACTTCGTCGGTAGCTTCGACGTTGATTGTGGTCGAGGTAGTGCCGGTGGCACCCTGACCCAAATCCTGAGCGACAGTGGCTTTGGTAGACCACTTGTCGTTGCCGAGAACGCGGAAGTTGCCTTTCATGTCTTCGATGACGAAGACATTGTCGGTGTTGTTGATGTAGGCGGCAGCAGCCGACGCATCCGCACCGACACCGGGGTGAACGGCAACGAGCTTGTTGAGTTGGGTTTGGCTTGGGAGTTCACCCTGTGCCTCACTGGTAAGCTGCGACTTGTCGGGCAGAATGTCAATGTAGCGCCACTTGGCATCAGCGGCAAGTGTGAACGAGCCGTTGAGAATTGCCGAAGTGGGGCGACCGAGTTCATCACGAGGGAGTTGTGGGAAGCCGACTATCAAGCTTTTGGCGAGATAGTAAATGCGACGCTTCACACCGGGAAGCTCGGGGGTGCCTTGACACCAACCGAGCGACTTCTGAATGGAAGTGCATTTATTTGTGGTAGTAGCCATTGTAGGAACGAGTTAAGAGTTAAGGGGAACGAGGATTACACCGAGGGAGTAAGCTCGATGGCTTTGAAGCGTCGTTTGTCGATAGACTCGAACTGAACGCCAAAGAACATCGTGGCGATGTAAGAGAGGATGAAAGGTTCATACTCTTTGACGAGGATGTTCTCGACATCGCCCATCTGGTCGAAGCCGACGAGCATGTTGGCCTTGGGGCAGACATGGATGAACTTGGAGTCCATCTTGTTGTAGAGGGGTATCAGCTTCAGGCGACCGTTAGAACCCTCGACAGAGGTTTGGTCGTACTGGGTATTGTAGGCAATACCGCCGTGGGTGAGCAGATAGCCCTCGTTGTATTTGTCGGCGAAGTCCTGCGAGCAGAACATATACAGTTCCTCCTTGCGGAGGCGCGGGTCGAGCGAGAACAGAATCGACTTGGCGATGTCAACGGCATTGGCCGAGGTGATGGCCTCGTCAATCTTCATGTAGTTGCCGAGATCGGCGGCAATGTTGCCGTCGGCAATCTCCTTTTCGGTGATGGTATCGAAACCATCGAAAAGGTCAGCGGTGGTATCGCCGCCGGGATTGCGCCTGCCGCTCCACAGAGCATCGTTGAGATGTTCGGAGAGGCCCTTGGCAATGAGTGACAGCACATGAAGCGCGGTGGGCGTTGTCATCTGACCGTCGCCTTTGGTGGCACCGGTGCCGAGAAGCGTGGAAATAGCCGAGTTAGGCTCGAACTTGGCGACTACCGAACCGAAGAACGTTTCGAGGGTGCGGAAGTCGAGATTGAGGTTGAAGTCCTGACTGCGTGAGGGCTTGTAGGGAGCAAACTGGGCGTCGCCGGAGATGGATGCGACCTGCTCCTTGTATCGGATGCCGGGGCGACCGGTCATATATTGCAGCGACTCCTGTATGCCGATGATGGGCAACATCAAAAGGTCTTTGCGGTAGATGGTCGCGGCTTCCTGATACTGTTGAAGGGTGAAAGTAAGTTTACCTGCCATGGTGGATAAAGTTAAGAGGTGCGAGTTAAGAGGTACGGGGTGGATTAAATCGAATTGAAAAGTTTGCGAGCCGAATTGACTGTCTGACAGTATGCCTCGGCATCGGTCAGCGGCTCGGACTTGGAGCCGGGCTTGGAGTCTTCGACTACGGTGGTAGTGGAAGCAGCGGGCTTGGCCGCGAGCTTCGCTTCAAGGTCGGCAATCTTGGCATCGCGGTCAGCGATAGTCTTGTCCTTGTCGGCAATCGTAGCTGTATGGTCTTCGATGGTCTTCTTCTGCGAATCGTTGAGAGCGTTAGCCTCGGTGAGCTGCTGACTGAGGGCGTTGTATTCGTCCTCGGTGTAGGTCTTGGGCGTGGGTGCGGAATTTTCGGTGGGCATGGGATTATGAGATTTTGAATTAAAAATCGAAGAAATGGCGTTAAGAAATTTCGCGAAAGCGGAATCCTTATCGCTCTCGGCAAGAGGGATGTTCGGTATCGGCATACCCTCGTTGGCCATTGCCGAAGCGAGTGCATCGGTGAGCTTCGGTGCGGGTTCGTCGGCAAGGTCGGTAATTTCATCAACGAAGCCCCAGTCTAAGGCTTCCTTAGCCGACAGCCAGCCGCCAACTTTCATCAGGGTGAGCAGTTCCTCCGGCTTGCGTTTGCAACGAGCCGCATAGAGTTGGGCGCAGTTCTGATCGAGCTTGTCAAGGTCAGCCTTGACTTTCTCGCAGTCGGCAATGAGCGTGGCGAATTGGTCGGCATTCAGACTGCCCCACTCGAAGAAAGCCATCGAGCACTTGTGAACGAGATACATAGCTCCGGCATCAATGGAGATGTGGGCCGCGCCGAGCGAAGCGATGGTGGCGGCAGAGGCATTGAGTCCGACGAAATGCACGGCTACATCGCCATGCTGTTTGAAAGCTGCGGAGATACTGAGGCCGGTGGCCAAAGAACCTCCGAGGCTGTCAATAAGCACGTTGACGCGCTTGCCCGACTGGTTGGCAAGTAGAGAGTCAACAGATTTGCGGTCGAAGTCTTCCCCTCCGACGTAGCCTTTGAGCTGAATGTGATATGTGGTTTTGGGCATAGCGTTTGCGATATTTACACAGCAAAGTTATCCCTATATAATATGGTGGTAAAAGACACTGAAAGTCAGAAAAATTTCGTAAATTTGCACTCATTATGGGAAGTAAAGCCATTACACTTGATAAGCAAATTGAACGTCTGCGCAGCAGAGGTATGAATATAGGCGATGTCGAGAAAGCAAAAGAAGTTTTGCTCGATGTCGGTTACTACCGTCTTGGATTCTACTGGTTTCCTTTTGAAAAAACATACCCGTCCAAACGTGGAAGAACGCATGAATTTATTGACGGTACAAACTTTGACGATGCAGTCAAGCTTTACTACTTCGACTATAAGTTGCGCAGCATCTTATCGTATTATATTCAGAGAATTGAAATAAATTTCAGGAACTTCCTCACCTATACCTTATCGAACGATTACGACAGCAATCCACAATGGTTTGTGGATAAAACCTTGATTGATGAGAAGTTCGTAGATAAATTTGATACTGCGGTATATACTGCAAGCTTCAAATTGAATTCTGTCATCAAAGAACATCATCGGAATCATAGAGGTGATGCTTATGCTCCGGCTTGGAAAACGACCGAATATATGACATTCGGAAGCGTTATCAATCTATATAAGGCTATCCTCGATAGGCGAAAGAAAATCAATATATGTCAGCATTATGGAATCCGCTATATAGAAATATTGGAAAACTATCTTGAAGTCATTCGAGAACTGAGAAATTATTGTGCCCACGGTAATGTCTTGTTTGATTTTGTGCCATTCAAATACATCAGACGTGGCCCGGCTAAAATTACCGGCGCAAAAAATTTCAGAAATTTGAATGGAGCAATAGCAGTAGTATTATACATGCTGAAGCAGGTTTCTGAAAATCGATATAAAGATATATTACTGTCCGCTAAAAATTTTTTGAGCAGTTGAAAAAT
>UMEZ01005585.1_pt1 | contig 23503 bp, 20 predicted proteins | sample 1964841 | NCBI WGS metagenome assembly UMEZ01 (sample SAMEA4836029, study PRJEB28245) | human gut metagenome | biome: gut microbiome; material: fecal sample | place: Denmark | collected 2008 | reverse complement strand
GTGTAGGCTTTGAGGCTGCCGCTCCGAAACTGATAATAGAGGCTCACCGCATGCTCGAGAAATATACGTTGAGCAAGTGGCAGCAGTACTGGAAAGACCAGGTTGCCAACTGGTACGGAATGTTCCTGCACGAGAGTCAGTATCTTGAGCCTGTAATGCCCGACATCGAGGCTATGCTCACCAGCAGCCAGCGCAACGTAAACGGTACGGCCATACTGAAGCTCCGTCCGTTAGGTTTCGAGTGCGTAGGCGTTGATTCGCCCGACGATCTGCTCAAGTCGAAGTTAGGCGAGTATGGCGAGATGCAGCACGGCTGGACAGCTGAAGAGGCCAAGGGCTTCATAAAGGTGCTGAGCACTCCGCTGAGAGTTTATTACGGAATACACGAGGACGAGGAAAGATAACGGTATGATAGGCCGAAAATTATATTTGTCGGATAAAGACCGCAAGATTGCGGGCGTATGTGGCGGCCTGGCCGAATATTTCGGAATAGATTCTACCATTGTACGTATATTATGGGCTTTGGCCGTAATGGTGAGTTATGGCACAGGCTTCATTCTTTATCTCGTCTTTTGGCTTATCGTTCCACGAGAAAGAAATATACTTCCTTGAAAACTGCAATGATCAGGGTTGAGTGAATTTAGATAGAGTGAAAAGTGAACAATTCAAATGCTGAGTTGCTCTATAACGACAATAAAACTACAAAGCTATTGTTCTGTCGGATTTGTAATCCGACAGTATAAAGTATCAGGATCTGTGATCCGAAACTCATACCTATTAATAAAAAAATAGGAAGTAGGCAAATTGAATTTAGCTTCACAGATTGTTGGCTCTTTATTTATAGCAACAAGGCATTTGACTTTAACTCCTAGCCAACTTGTTGGCGATAACTCCTCTAACTCCTTTAACTACTTTAAAATGATAAAAATCGGAATACTTGGTGCCGCCGGATACACTGGCGGCGAACTTATAAGATTATTGATAAATCATCCGCAGGCAGAGATTGTGTTTGCCAACAGCGAGAGCAACGCAGGCAATCCTGTTACTGATGTTCACGAAGGACTTTACGGTGACACGGATATGTGCTTCACGTCGGATATGCCGTTTGATAAGGTAGACGTTGTGTTCTTCTGTTTCGGTCACGGCAAGAGCCGTCAGTTTCTTCAGGAACACAACATACCGGCCAACGTCAAGATAATAGACCTCGCGCAGGACTTCCGTCTGGCTGAGCCGGGCAACGACTATGTTTATGGTCTGCCCGAAATCAACCGCGACAAGATAGCCAAGGCCAATCATGTGGCTAACCCGGGATGCTTTGCCACCTGCATACAGCTCGGTCTGTTGCCTGCCGCCGCCATGAAACTTATCAACGACGACGTTGCCGTTAACGCCATTACGGGCAGCACGGGTGCAGGACAGAAACCCGGTGCGGCAACGCATTTCAGCTGGCGCAACAACAACCTGAGCATATACAAGCCGTTCAGTCATCAGCACGTGCCCGAGATTAGGCAGAGCCTGACGCAGGTGCAAGGCTCGCTCGATGCCGACATCGACTTTATTCCTTATCGCGGCGACTTCGCCCGCGGCATCTTCGCCACTTGCGTAGTGAAGACCGATGCTCCGGCTGATGAGATAATAGAGGGCTACAAGTCGTTCTACAAGGACGCCCCCTTCACTCATTATGTCGACAAGTCCATCGACCTGAAGCAGGTTGTAAACACCAACAAGTGCCTCGTTCACTGCGATAAATTCGGCAACAAGCTTCTCATCACTTCATGCATAGACAATCTCCTTAAAGGTGCCGTAGGTCAGGCCGTTCAGAACATGAACATCATGTTCGGCATTGACGAAACAGAAGGGCTAAGATTAAAGCCGACGGCTTTTTAAGTGAAGAGTGAAGAACGAAGAGTGAAGAATTCAATTGTATAATTTATATAATGGCATGGGAACTAAAATAATAAACGAATATAACCGCAGCGATTCACCTTTACATCGGAAAAGTTATGAATTTTCGATACGGATAGTCAATATGGTGAAGTATATCAAATGTTCTGCCAAGGAATATGCGCTTACCAATCAAGTGCTTCGCTCTGGTACGGCAATTGGCGCATTGGTGAGAGAAGCCGAATTCGCTCAAAGTTCTTCTGACTTCATAAATAAGCTGTCAGTAGCATTGAAAGAATGTAACGAAACTTTTTATTGGTTAAATCTTCTTAGAGATACTGATTTTATCAATGACAAGGAAGCCGAAAGTATGTTGCAAGACTGTAACGAACTGACTGCCATATTGGTGGCATCAGTAAAAACGGCAAAACAAAGAAATAATAAATAATATGGTGAAAAACGAGGTGAATCAATCATAACAAAGCAATTGAATTCTTCACTCTTCGTTCTTCACTCTTAACTTAAATAAAATGACCCTATTCGACGTTTATCCATTATTCGACATTAACATAGTAAAAGGTCGTGGCTGTTCTGTTTGGGACGACAAGGGACAGGAGTATCTCGACCTTTACGGCGGTCATGCCGTTATAAGCATTGGCCACTGTCATCCGCATTATGTAGAGAAACTCACAGAGCAGCTCAACGCTCTCGGATTTTACAGCAACTCTGTAATCAACGACCTTCAGCGTCAGCTTGCCGAAAGGCTTGGCAAGGCGTGCGGCTACGACGACTATCAGCTGTTCCTGATCAACAGCGGAGCCGAGGCTAACGAGAACGCGCTGAAGCTGGCTTCGTTTAAGACGGGACGCACGCGCGTGCTGTCTGCCTCAAAGGCGTTCCACGGACGCACCTCGCTTGCCGTTGAAGCGACAGACAATCCTAAGATTATCGCGCCCATCAATGCCAACAATCACGTAACTTATCTGCCTCTTAACGACCTTGAGGCATGGGAGCGCGAACTGGCTAAGGGCGACGTCTGCGCCTGCATCATAGAGTGCATACAGGGTGTAGGCGGCATAAAGCTTGCCACTGAGGAGTTTGCCAAGGGACTTCAGGCTGCCTGCCGCAAGTATGGTGCCGTGCTGATATGCGACGAGATACAATGCGGCTACGGCCGTTCGGGCAAGTTCTTTGCTCATCAGTGGCTCGGCATACGTCCCGACCTTATCACCGTGGCCAAAGGCATAGGCAACGGTTTCCCCATGGGTGCCGTGCTCATCTCGCCCGACTTCAAGCCCGAATACGGGCAGCTCGGAACAACGTTTGGCGGCAACCATCTGGCGTGTGTTGCAGCTCTTGCAGTGCTCGACGTTATTGAGAGCGAGCATCTTGTAGACAATGCGCATGAGGCAGGCGAATATCTCATGGCTAAACTGAAGGAACTTCAGGCCGAGGAGCCTCACATCAAGGAGGTGCGTGGCTGCGGCCTCATGATAGGCATCGACCTCGACATACCTCACAAGGCGCTGCGTCAGAATCTTGTTTACACCCAGCACTGCTTCACGGGCTGTGCCTCAACAAACATTCTCCGTCTTCTTCCGCCCCTGTGCTTCACCAAAGCCATGGCCGATGATTTCATCGGACGTCTCAAAAAGGCGTTCGCCGAGATTTAGGCTTAATGTGGATTTGTGGTTAATCATTATAGTAATAAATGCTTCATCCTAGGGCAGCCGACATTCTCGGCCGCCCTTTTTTTGTTGAAATAAAACAGTGCTGCAATTTTTTGTAAGAGGGGAGTTAAAGGAGTTAGAGTAGTTATCGCCAACAAGTTGGCTAGGAGTTAAAGTCAAATGCCTTGTTGCAATAAAGTAGTTTAGCAATTAGATTTTTCACTTTTCATTTTTCTTTTTTCACTTTCACGAGACGGGAGTTAAAGTCAAATGCCTTGTTGCAATAAAGTAGTTCAGCAATTGGATTTTTCACTTTTTGTTTTTCTTTTTTCACTTTCGTCAGAAAACACATTGATTTACGATTAAAAAACGGCCCACTTTTGCATCAAAAGTGGGCCATTTACGACCCGTAAACGATAGGTTAATGATTTGAAACTAATACGCATGATTTTACTTACAGTTACTCTTTAATCTGTATTCTTTTTGCGTTTATGTTAATCATAATCCGTGATTTCCCTTTCAGTTTTTGGACCTTGTCAAAATTTATTCTACTTTTTGATGTCGCCAAATTTGATTTGATCTTAGCTGACTCACCATGTCAATGTTCTTAAATCTTTACATTGTGCTGATTTACTGGCTTTGTAATGATTTGAAAATCTGCTTGTTGTAAATATCTAGCGTGATGTCTAGCGTGTTAAAATTTGCATTCCCTTTCAAGATGTGTTATCTTTGCATAAGATAATCTGCATCTCGGCATAACATTCAAGCAAGCTTGATGCTTCTGCTCTCGATTTGCGTTATCTCTGCATAAGATAAGCGTCCGGCTATATAATATTATAATGTCAGCAAAAGTTGCTTTATGATTAAGCCAGATGGCGTAAGCAAAATAAATTAGGATAACAAACAAAAACATAAATATCATGAAAGATACACAGACACAGATTGAATTCAGGATTCGCGCCTATGGCCGCACAGAACTAGCCCAGCTTTATTGTCCCACACTTACTCCCGGTGCCGCCTACCGCAAGCTCCGCCAGTGGATAACCCTAAGTCCCGGCCTCACCGCCCGTCTCGAGACGTTAGGCAGCGGCAAGTCGCGCACATGGACACCCGCCGAGGTAAAAGAGATTGTTGAGGCGCTGGGAGAGCCGTGAGTAAGATATTGGTATTATAATTTAATTTATTTCTATATCTTAATGTTTCTTTGTTAGTCATGCAAAAACGCATTGATATAAATATTCTGTTGGAAACTCTATTTAATGAAAATTGTGTTTAGCAGATAAATTAATTATTATATCAGTACCAAAATGTTTAATTTGTTTCTTATAATTAAAGATTTTCATAGAAATTCTCTACCTTTGCATTTGGTTAGAGGCGACTCTTTCCAATGTTTATGAAAAAGAAGAAGCGTTATGCTTGTCTTGTCGATGGAAACCTGAGAAATTTCTAATTAGATACAAGGATGGCATGATGGTTCTCACGCATAGCGTGGGTTGCTATCTGTGCATCTGTATCTAAGGGTTTTCTCAGGACCTCCATTGAAGATGTCGCATATTAGCCCCACGCTTCTATGGTTTATAATATGACATTTTGGGACTGAATGTCACAAATTTTGTAATAATGAAAAAACATTTTTTATTAGACATTTCTTTAAATGTTGGATGGTGTTTCTATATTATTTTTGATAGTCCCTAGATTAAATCAATAAGGTAAAATTTTTGGCATTAATAGTTTATGATTTATGAAGCTATAATTTGTTACAAAAAGAATTATATTCAATGAATTTATAGAATGACTAAATAGTTATATTATTGGGAAGATTGTATTTTTTTTTATTAAATTATTTTTTTGAAATATAAAATTGTGATTATTATGAAAAATGTAAATAGATTATCTATTTGTTTTAACGTTGGAGTCTTGTTTGTTATTCTTATGTTATTTCAAGCTTGTTCAAAAACTGATGATGATAGTTCATTAGATGATTCTTTAAATAAACAAACCTCTTTAGAAACTTTAGACGCATTAGATGTAACTTTTTTTTCAGCTACTTTACGTGGAAATATAGATAATTTGGATAATGTATTGGAATGTGGTATTTACTTATGGTTATCTTCAGATGTAAATAATAAAATAAAAATTATATCAAAAAATATAGATAATGATATTGAGATTAATGTAGATGATTTAAAACCTAGAACAAGTTATCGTTATAATATTTATATAAAAACGAAAGATGGAGAATATACGGGTGAACCAGTCTCATTTACGACCAAGGAAAATCCATTTTCAAAAATAATAATTGAGCATGAAGAAAGTAATAAAATAAATGTATCTTCAATTATTAATAAAAACTCTTGTTCAAAGATCTCTGATTCAGGATTTTATATTTCTTCTTCTAAAGACGCGTTGTATAATCTTAGTAATAAGATAAGTTCATCAATAACAGATAATAAAATTTTTTGTAATTATGAAGTGCCTATAAATGAAGTATTGTATATTTCTGCTTATGTCATTTGTTCTGATAAAGAATTTCATAGTGAAATTACTAGTTTAGATGCTTTTACGGATATTGGAGCTAAAGTAAAGGCTGTGGATTTAGGACTTCCAAGTGGCACAAAATGGGCTGAATTCAATATTGGTGCAAAGTCTATTTTAGATTATGGTGGGTATTATGCATGGGGAGAAGTTATTGAAACAAGTGAAGCGTATAGTTTTTATACGGAGTCATATACTTATGTAGATGAAGAGGGATTTACTGTGACAGTGCCAGAATCATATGATGATTTGGGTACAAATATAGCAAAGACTGAATATGATGTGGCATATGTAACTTGGGGTGGAAAATGGCAGATGCCGTCACAAGATGATTTTTATGAATTGTTTGCAAACACGACGAAGAAAATTGTGCAAAAGAATGGCGTTTGTGGTGAGTTGCGTATAGGTAGAAATGGAAATAGCATTTTTTTGCCTTATGGAGGAAATTATGGTAAAAAAGAGAGTCGTGATAATATACAGGCTTTTAATCGTATTGGATATTATTGGGAGTCAACTATTTATGATCCTAAAGGTGAAAAAGCCAATAATGAATATATATATGATATGTCAAAAAATTATGGAACTATTATAGTTGGATGTGAACGTTATCATCATAATAGTGTGAGAGCTGTTTGGAAATAATATTAGATAATTTTGTCTTTTCCCGTAGGATTTTTATAGCTTTTAGCAAAAAGAAAAATCCTATGGAAAAAGGTAATTTTAACGTGAGTTCGGTATAAGTAAACACTTTAAAAATTGTGGAAGTGAAATGCTGTTAGTATCTTTATATGTGACAGTCAATAATTTACATAAAATATTTACTCTCATGACGGATGTAATCTTAATAGAAATTTTCTGTATTCTTGACAAACTCTGCAAATATTTTGCACCCTAGTTGAAAAATATACTCTTGACACCTCCGGCAAACGTCGTCGTTATCGGCAGTATGTGATGTCCGACTGTAAGATTATGATTATCTTAGTCATGTTCTATATTGGGTATCATTGATAAAATTAGGCTGCATGATAATGTTATATCGAATGAACGTTCTATGACAACATATACCCAAACATCCAAAAGCTACCGAAGATTTAATTGAATATATTTTATTACAAAATATCCACCATTTCATACTGTTGTTCTGGTTTTATTTGCTACCTTTGTATCTGTTGGTCAACTTATTGGACTTGAATATCATAAACTTATAAATCCATTTTTATGGGTAAGATATCTAATTATACAATAGATGTATTAAACACTCTTTCTTGTGAGAATGTAGCGAAAAAGTTGGGCGTTGAGGTAATAAAACATAGGGCTTTATGTTTTATGCACGATGATCATCATCCAAGCCTGTATTTTTTTGGAAAAAATAGGGAAAAGTGGTGGTGTTTTGTCTGCAATAAAGGAGGAAAAGCCATAAATTTGGTAATGGAATATGCCAACATAGGTTTTTTAGAAGCTTGCCAATGGTTAGGAGTACAATTTAATATTGATGTGGGTATTGAAAAAAAATTAATTTGGAAAAAAGAACCAATCAACCAAAAGAAAAATATTTTCAATGATAAAGAAAATCCATTTTCAAGGGATATTGCCCAATGGATATTAAACAATAGTGGCTTGACAGAAAAAGGATGTCAATTCCTTTTCCGAGAAAGAAAATTGCAGCCTAAGGTAATAGAAAAATTGCACATTATATCTATTGACGATTCTAGAATATTAGTTGACAGACTTAGTAATGCGTTTACTCCTGAAACATTGGAAAGTAGTGGTCTTATAACAAGGACTAATAAAAAAATGTATTTCCGCATGTTTACTCCGTGCCTGTTATTCCCGTACTATGACAAGTCTGGAGTGTTAATAGGATTGCAATCGAGGTATCTTGGCAATAATAAGGAAGCTCCACGATTTCAGTTTGTTTCGTCTCAAAAGACGAGGCTTTTTAACTTGCCGATTATCAACACTATGAAATATTACGACGATCTTTATATCAGCGAAGGTATAACAGATTGTCTTGCTTTGCTGTCGGCAGGCAAGAAGGCTGTAGCCATACCAAGTGCCACAATACTGCCAATATATGATTTGATGTACTTGTCAAAATTTAAGTTACATATGTATCCAGACAAGGATGATGCAGGCAAAAAGGCTTACAACAACCTTAGACGATATTTCATCAATCATTATGCGGTGTTGAAAGAAGAGCGGTTACCTGATGGCTTCAAAGACTATAGTGAATATTATTTAATGAATCATGGAAAATAAAAACAAAAATATTTTGACAGAACAGGAGAAATGCTTTTATTCTAAAGATTCGTTCTTTAAACTCCTATTATTAGAAACTGAACGAGATGACAACAATTTTGAGAGATATAAGCAATTGCAACGAGACTTTCTATATAAAATAAAGGTACTACAAACTATCTTATTTCTAAAAGTGCCAGATTTGGCTCTTAGTGGAAACTGGATAGAAGCGGAAAGAGACAAAGAACTTATAGAATCCAAAGTACTAAGTGATGAATTGCTGTTTGGTTATACATTCCATGTTTCTTCAAATTCAGAGTTTCAATATACGTGGAACTATATGAGAAAGCAATTAGACAAGTATGTGGATTTTTTGTTTGGAACAAAACGCTTCTTTGAATTTGTATTTAGTGATATAACTGCCTTAGACCACGTGTTGAGAGACATAAAAGACATACATATTGTGTTTAATGAACTTATAGATGTAAGTTACACAGACGACGCTCCATACATAAATGCAAGAATGTTATGGGAAAATTTCCATAATTTAGCCAATGTTGGCCATAATTATAGAATGTCTATAATGATTAAAGCATCGACTTTGATGGTATGCAATTGTTCTTACAAAGATGGGACAGATAATCTATGTGAAAAAGTAAAAAATGTAATGACTAATTTTGGACTATTGAAAAATGGAGAAAACGGGAAAGTTTACAATCAAGGATAGAATATTTGATGAAAAAAATATTTATAGCGCGATATTATGTTTGGAATCGTATGTGTTTGACAAAGGATTGCTAGACACGGACGAGCCTGTAGTCATAAAAGATGACAACGGCAAAGTGAAAGAAGTCATTGCCAAAAACGATTTTGAGCTGTATTATGCTTTGTCGGATAAGCATAATGTGGTCTTGATGGAAAAAGTAATAAAATTATGCATAAAGCGGTTGAGATGTTTGTTTGCCGATAAAAATGACCTGTTCACAATAAAAGTATATTTCAAATTGAAATCATGCGATGATGAAGAATTGAAGTTCAGACCAATGCATACAGCACGATTGACAGACCTAATATGCATGGTAAGTATTCTGATACCTCTAATGTATGATGATGATTACACTACAGGAAAGCGCAACTTGTCTGATTTGTCAAAGTTGTTGCCGCATAATTTTTATGGTAATATTCCCAGTACGAACGTTCAATATCTATTTCATAAATGGCGGACAAAGTATAAGGAATATACCGACAATGTAATTGAGCATTGCCGGGCGTATCAAAACAATCACAATTACATGACAGAAGTAAGCCTTGATATCAAGAACTTCTTTCCATCTATATCTCCGAAGTTGCTATATAACTACATAGTAGAAAAATTGTCATTGACTTACAAAGATGACTCGAACTTCTTGCAAACGGCTATAGCCAAATTGTTGTTTTTCAATATGGAGAAAGACAATGTTGGACCTTGGCGTGAAAAATATTATCCTGATGAATGCAACGTGATAGATGACGGATTATACATGAATTGTGGAATACCACAAGGGCTGCCACAATCGTATTTTTTCGGTAACTTATGTATGATAGAAATAAAGAATATCTTGATGAAGGATGAATGCTTCAAAGGTGATGCTTATTTCTACGTGGATGATTCTGTCATATACATCCAAGCTGCATTAAAGGAGGCTGAATTTAATAAAAGAATCAAGACACTGAATGAAAAAGTGGCTGAATGGTGTCGCAATTCAGAAGAGCAAAAAAGAGACATAGACAAATATGTGTCCACCAACCATCTTGACTTTCACAAGAAAATAAACTATAAGATAGTTTTTCATGAGAATGGTAAAAGTGTGTTTACACCTATAGATGAAGCAGACACACGCTATGGTTCAATAGGAAATTTAGCAAGAGAGGTCTCCATGTCGTCAAATCTAACTTGGAATATAGATGAAATAGATGACCAAGTATCATTAGAAAAGTTGATAGCGTTGGATGAGATTATTGCAAATGAAATAAAGGAGTTAAAGAAGCAAGAAAATAAAGATGATAAAAAAGAGGAATTCGTCTCCTCACGGCTGAAAAATTTACGAAGATTCAAGAAATTCTTTCTATATAGGAACCGTTTGCTAAAGATAAAGGACAAAGGCGGTCCAGATGACGAGATGATTGACGATTTCAAGAAAAGACAATTGTCTGATGATAAAAGTATTGAAGATTGGTTTGAACAAAACGATGAGGATATATTTCAATCAGAATATAGGCTCATTATTCAAAAAGTCTCAAAGGACAAGGCTGAAAATCTATGCAGTGATGTACAGCGTTTTGAGAAGTCAATTTTGGAAAAAGCCGGCATTAATGATGAACAAAAAAATACAAGTTTATATTTCGGTAAAGATGTACGAGCTGCTGTACTGATGAAATCTCTCACGTATGATTCCTATGCATATCTTGTGCGTTGGGCAAAAGAGAATTTCAGTGGTTTGAAGGAACTTAACCATGATGCACAAATGAATAAGTGCCGTGAATTCTTGGCGAAAAAATCAGATGTGAATATTTACAGGATGATAGATGAAGGATTTGAGAGAAAATCATTCACGCGATTTGTAATGATGGCATCAACAGAATATAAACGAAGGATTCTAAATGTTTTCTATTCGGAAATAATTGGGGTGTCGCCATCTGACGCATTGACATTTACGAAACTTAACTCCCGTAAATTGCATTACACTGAATTGCGAATTATGTCAAGGTTGAGGAACAAAAATTTTGATTTGGAACAATTTGAATCTTTTGTAAATAATATTGATGACAGAGATGTTTCCAACCGAATGGTCATAGACTTGGGACTGTTGGATGTGCTCAACAGATTTATCTTGCAAGTGAAACGACCCGAATGGGTGGACGATTTAATAATTACGCATCGTTTGGTAAAAGGGTTGTGGTACAATGGTTCAAAGTTTCTCAACTCATATACGTTGCACAACGAAGAACATGCAGTGACACTGATTAATAAATCTTTAGAACTAATTAATCGTATAGACTACTTTGTTATAAAAGATGTTGACTACTACATACTCTTTCTTGCTTGTTATCTGCATGACATCAGTATGGTGATACACCCTGATTTAGGTCTGTTAAACTCAGCAAAAGGAAAAAATGAGGAATTGATTTCAGACTTGATGGTAGAAATGAAAAAAATCGTAATTGCTTTCTTTAAATTGGATAAAGAGGATTTGACAGACTCAAAAGTAAAATCAGCAGGAAAATTCATTGTGAATGTGTTCAATAAAGTTTACGAATATTTCGAGAATGAAGTTAGAACAAATCACGCATATGATAGTGCCAAGTTTATTTTGGAGCATTCAAACACATTGTTATCATACCTTGAGCCTACACTTTTGTCATTCGTAGCCGCTGTCTCAGAAAGTCATGGCAGTGATGTCTTGGATGTATATGGGGTGAAATCACGTGCCAAAGAAGATACCGTTAGTTTGAAGTACCTAATGATGTTGATAAGGCTTGCAGACCTGATGGATGTGGCAAATGACAGGGTGAATTACCACTTGTTGCGGCAAAACTTGACACATTTGTCACTGACTTCTAAATTCCATTGGATTTCTCATTTGGTGACAGATAGAATGGATTTGAGGACAACGTACAATGTTCCTAAAAAAGAGAATGGTGAGTTGGATGAAGAACGGATAACTGAAACCATCAACTTTGACCTGCATTTGAACTTTAAACAACTGACGACAGTCACGAATACAAAGAAATGCAAATGTTGTAAATGTGTTCTTGAAGACCATTGCATAAAAATAAATATTCTCAATAGCATGAAGCCTTACCCAACGTGTTGCGAAAATTCATGCACCATTCTTTGCCTATGGATGACCAAAAAACATGAGTGGTTAATACAAGAGCTTATAGCTCTAAATGAATATCTTTTCTCAGTCGATAACTCAATGTTCAAGACTCGTATCAGGCTGAATATATACTATCGTAATGACATGAAACTTGATCCAGACATGTTTGATAGTGTACAGGAGTTTTTAGGGATTTAACGTGAATTCTGTATAGGAAAATACTTGAAAAGTTGTGGAGGTGAAATGTTTGTGTATATTTATCGCTAATAATTAATAAGTTACATGAAACATTTGCTTCCATGACAAATGTAAATTTAATAGAATTTTTCTGTGTTCTTGACGACTTCTGCAAATATTTTTCTGCCGAGTTGGAAACATACGTTTAACACCTTCGGTAAACGTTCTTACGACTCGACTTCCGAAACAACTGTTTCCGAAATGGCCATTTCGCTACTGCAACTATAGTGCATTTTTCTGTAATGCTGTTATTCGGTATTTATAATACTATGAAATTCCACAAATGGCTTACGTCTTGTAAGTAGACAAGCTGCTGAAATATTTATAATAGGTGTTAATCGAAGAACGAAAATTTTTCGTGTAAAAGCTCAATTTTTATGAACATTTCCATGCTTTCTTATCCTTTACAACCAACAATCCTCTCTAACCTTTCGTAACCTGCAGCAATCTGCAAACGCGAAATTGGTTGTTGTATCTTTGCAATGTCGAAAGGAACAAGGCGGCACGGACATTAAAGCCACAGCCGGCAGGCGGAAATGAACGTAGCGGCAGTTCTGGAAGGCATGAGAGATAATAAACAAATAATGTATAACAACCAAAAAGAAAGGAAAGAAACATGATTAGGTATAAACTTTATCAGAACCGCAATTCAAACAGTAACACAAACGGTAAATGGTATGCACGCGCGGTGTGCGAGGAAACTTATGACACGGAGAAGCTGGCGGCTCACATGTCATCACACAGTTCGCCGTTCTCGGCCGGTGTTATCCACGGCGTGCTGAAAGACATGATAGCATGTATCAAGGAACTCGTGATGGACGGCAAGAATGTTAAGCTGGACGACTTGGCCATATTCTCGGCAGGCTTGAGAACATTGCCGGCAAATAGTCCCGAAGAGTTCACCGCCTCTGCCAACATTGACAGCGTACGCCTGAGAGCACGCTCAACAGGAGTGTTCCGCTCATCAGTGCTGACACGCGAGGCAAAGACCAAGCAGTTCTCACAATATACGGTAGGCGAGGGCAGCGAGGTAGAGATGCCATAATGCAGTAGAGTGAAGCTGCCATAAACATTAAGAAGCTTACTTTCATTGTGTTAACCCAAATCTGGAGTTATGATTCTGCCTGTATTTCTGCCTTGTGTAGAGCTGATTTTCGTTTGATTTTTCGCAGACATAGTGGTCTGTGTAAACGAAAAGACGCTTATAGGATACAAAAAGACGGATGGAAGTAGAAATACATAAAATAGACAAAACTATATGCGGTCTGATGATGATTTGGGTTTTGTAACGTTGACGGGCATTGGTCATGCAGATTTAAGCTGGCCGATGTCTGTCAACTTTGTTAATAAAACGGAAGCATGTTGTGAAGTATATCTTATGACAGTCAGACATTTAGCTCCTGCCTTGGCAGCCCAGGGCTGTTTGTGCACCTGAATTTTTTATCGGTGCATTGATGTTGTTTACATCTATTTTTTATAAATTTGCCAATTGAAACACAGACAATTTTTATGATAAAGTTTAAGGATATAACAGAAGACGACAAGGAACTGATACAGAGTTTTACGCTTTGGGGCGAAAGACAAAACTGCGACCTGTCGTTCTCGAACCTGATAAGCTGGCGCTTTCTTTACAACACACAGTTTGCGATAGTGGACGATTATCTTGTGTTCCGTTTCTACATGGGACATCATCTGGCCTACATGATGCCTGTGCCGCGGCCGAAGCGGCAAGAAGACGGTACGTTTAAGGTGGAGCCGTGTGACGAATGTTCGGTTAGCGTGATACGTGCCATACGCGACGACTCGATAGCCATGGGGCATCCGTTTCTGATGCTTGGCGTATGCAACTATATGCGCGACATCATTGAGGAGCATTTCCCCGACACGTTCGACATAAAGCCCGACCGCGACTTCAGCGACTATATCTACACACGCGACAAACTGATAAACCTTTCTGGAAAGAAACTGCAGAGCAAGCGCAACCACATAAACAAGTTTAAGAACCTTTATCCTGACTACAGATACCGCGAGCTTACGCCAGAACTTATTCCGCAATGCCTCGAACTGGAACGGCAGTGGCGCCGCACATCGAAAGATGACAACGGAGATGTGCCCGATGAAGACCTATCAGAGGAACTGCGCTCAATGACGCGTGCGTTTAACAGATGGGATAGGCTGGGACTTGTTGGCGGAACAATATTTGTAGGCGACAAGCTTGTGGCCTTCACCTTCGGCTGCCCGATAAACCAGTGTACGTTTGACGTGTGCGTTGAGAAGGCCGACGTAAACTATGAAGGAGCGTTCACGATAATAAACCAGGAGTTTGTGAAGCATCTGCCCGAGCAGTATTATTACATCAACCGTGAGGAAGATATGGGCGACGAAGGACTGCGACGCGCCAAACTGTCGTATAAGCCCGACATACTGCTTGAGAAGAACGTGATAATGGAGAAACATCCGCTGGCGGCATTTGAAGACCAAGACCGCATAAAGGAAGAAACGCGCGAGATATGGAAACAGGTGTTCAACGATCCCGACAAGTTTATCGACCTTTACTTCTCGCGTGTCTACCGCAGCGAGTATAACGTGTGCTGCCAGATAGACGGAAAGGTGGTGGCTGCGCTGCAGACATTGCCTTACACCATGCTTTATGACGGACGCGAGGTGAAGACCGTATATGTAAGCGGAGTGAGCACACGGCCGGAATATCGCCGTCAGGACATAGGCAACAACCTGATGCGGCAGGCCCATTTCCGCGTATATTACAGGGAAATAGTGTTTGCTTCTCTTATTCCTGCCGAAGACTGGCTATATGAATGGTATGAGAAGTGCGGATATGCCCGTGTGATGACATGCACGCCTCCGCCTGCTGATGCCATGGCTACGTCGTTTGAAGAGTTCGACCGCATTCAGCGCGCAAAGCGTTGTGTGCTTCTGCATGATGAAGATGGCTATGAGGTTATACGCGAAGACATACGCCTGGCAGGTGATGAATATCGTCCGCAGGCCAAAAACATTCAGGCCATGTTGCGCGTGATAAACGCCAAGAAGGCTCTGGAATTGTATGCCGAACTGAATCCTGACAAAGATATGGTGCTGAGGGTTGAAGGTGATGCCGACATTCCGATGAATAATGCCTACTATGTAATAAAGAACGGAAAGGTGCGCCAGACGGATGAACCTTATGCCGATGCCTTGAAGCTGACAATAAACGGCCTGGCAAAATTTCTGTTTGATGGCGTAGGGGCGGAAATGAACCTGATGCTGAATTAAGTTAAACCCAAATCAGTCATTAGACCGCATATAGCTTTATCTATTTCGTGCATTCATGCTTTCAGTCCGTATTTTTGTTTCTATTGGCGTCTTTTTGTTCGCTTTTTCTTGACATAGCCCGCTATGCCTGCGAAAAATCTAACGAAAATCCGCTCAATATAAAGCAAAAATTCCGGCCGAATACTAATGCCAGATTTGGGTTAAAAGTGAAAAGATAAAAGTGAAAAATCCATTAGCTATCTTGCTTTAATACAATGGCTAATGGATTCTTCACTTTTCACTTTTATCTTTTCACTTCTTAGAGTTTCGTTTTCAGCTCGTAAAGTTTTGTAGAGTTGCTGCCTTTGATGAGTATGCAGAAACCTTCTGGCTTGTTCTCGTCAATGGCTTGCTTAACCTCTTCAACGTTGTTGAACTTGCGAAACGGGCAGTCAGTAGATTTAAACTCATCTCCTACGAGCCACACCTGCTCGATATCTAAGGCTTTCAGCATGTCTGCAACCTTTTGGTGTTCCTCGTCGCTCACTTCGCCAAGTTCCTTCATTGCGCCTATTATGGCCATCTTGTGGTCGGCCTTAATCTCTTTGAAGTTCTTCAGTGCGGCCTCCATGCTTGTCGGGTTGGCGTTGTATGCGTCGATAATCAGTTTGTTGCTTGCCGTAACCTCCAGTTCCGAGCGGTTGTTGGTAGGCACGTAGTTGGCAAGTGCATGGCATATCTGCTCTTCTGTAACGTCGAAATAAAGACCGATGCATGCTGCTGCGAGCATGTTGTATATGTTGTAGCTGCCAATCATGTGTGTCCTTACCTCGTTCCACTGGGCTTTGCCGTGGCGCCATCTGAAGTTGAGGAACGGGTCGCATGACAGAAACTCTCCGCATACGCTAAGTTCATCGCTGTCCGTGGTGCCGTATTTTATAAGGTTCAGTCCGCTTGAAATCTTCAGCAGATGTTCGTTGTCGTTGTGTATAAACACTTTGCCGTTGTGCTCGCGCAGATAGTCGTAGAGTTCTCCCTTGGTGCGTATCACACCTTCAAATGAGCCGAAACCTTTAAGGTGAGCCTTTCCCACGTTGGTTATTATGCCGTAGTCAGGCTCGACGATGTTGACCAAAGTCTTGATTTCGCCCGGATGGTTGGCTCCCATCTCTATCACGGCAATATCGTTTTCGGCCGTGAGGCGCAGCAGCGTCTTGGGCACACCGATGTGGTTGTTAAAGTTGCCCTGAGTGTAGAGCACGTTATATTTTTCGGCCAATACGGTTGCCACGAGTTCCTTTGTCGTGGTTTTACCGTTGGTGCCGGTTATTCCAATGATTTTAGTTCCTAGTTTGCGGCGGTGATAGTTGGCCAGCTGCTGCAGCGTGGTCAGACAGTCGTCAGTAAGAATATACCTGCTGTCGCCTTCAACGGCAAACTCTTTTTCGTCGATAACGGCATACGAACAGCCCTGTTCAAGAGCCTTGGCTGCAAAGGCGTTGCCGTTGAACGATTCGCCTTTCAGCGCAAAGAAAATAGAACCTTTAGGGCAGTCGCGGCTGTCGGTGGTAACCTGCGGATGCTCGGTGAAGATTCTGTATAATTCTGATATGTCCATGTGTGATAGTTTTATTGGGTGCAAAAGTACATCAAAAAATCGTACCATGACAATTTTGCGGCCAAATAATAATCTGTTCTGCACATATTTTCTTACCTTTGTGATTCTGTTGATACAGAAAAAATTATTGATGAAACAAAAGATATATTGTTATAAATGCTAATCTGAAACTTTTTGAATAAAATGAAATACGTAAACGAAACGGTGCGCCGCCAGGACCGCCTGCTCAGCGAAGAGCGTGCCTTGCAGCTTATTAGAGACAGCGAATATGGAGTGTTGTCCATGGTAGATGCTGACGGTGGAGCCTATGGCCTGCCGCTGAATTATGTTTGGGACGGCGAACACAGCCTGTATATACATTGCGCTCCTGAAGGAAAGAAACTCAGGGCCTTGGCGCACAATCAGGATGCGTCGTTCTGCATAGTTGGCCATACTAATCTGTTGCCGTCTCGCTTCACTACCGAATATGAAAGCGTGGTGATGAAGTGTAATGCCGTAATTGTGCTTGATGATGAAGAAAAGAGGCACGCACTGCAACTGCTGATAGACAAGTTGGCGCCTGAATATAAAGAAGCTGGAATGAAGGCCGCTGAAAAATCGTTTCATCGTGTAGGCATTATACGTCTTGACATAATTGAGTTCAGCGGCAAGTGTAAGGCTGTTCCGTCGGCTCATTGAGGTTTAAGCCCAAATCAGGCGGCTTGGATATAAATATATTTTCCGACTTGTTTTTATTCTTTATAAAAAACGTCAAAAATATAAAGAGTCTCAATATTTATGAGTATTTTTGCCATCTGTTGAGATTAATTTTATTCTTTAATTTATATTGTGAAAAGCTTTATTCCATATATATTGAACGTTAACGGGCAACTGATTGATTTGTCTGAGCCTTGTGTTATGGGCATTCTCAATGCCACTCCCGATTCTTCTTACGCCGGCAGCCGCAAGCAGACTGAAGCTGAGATTGCTGCAAGGGCCGACCAGATAATGGCCGAAGGCGGCAAGATTATCGACGTAGGGGCTTTCTCTACGCGTCCCGGTGCGGCTCATGTTACTGAGGAAGAAGAAATGGAGCGCATGCGCATGGCATTGAAAGCCGTAAGAAGCGTGCAGCCCGATGCCCCCGTTTCTGTCGACACATTCAGACCCGAAGTGGCCCGTATGGCCGTTGAAGAGTTTGGGGCTGGCATAATAAATGATGTATCTGAAGGCAACGTCAACGGCGCTTTCGGCGGAAGCGAGGCTTATACAGCAGGAGAAGAGGTCGGCGAAGGCGGATGTGAGTGTCCAGAGATGTTCAGGATGGTGGCCCGTCTTGGCGTGCCTTACATACTCATGTCGGTCAAGCCCGACATAATGAGCATGATGAAGGCCTTTGCTCATGAAGTGCAGACGCTCCATTCTCTTGGTGTTAAGGACGTGATTCTCGACCCTGGCTTCGGCTTCGGCAAGACGCTTGAGCAGAATTATGAACTGCTTGCCTCTTTGGGAAAGTTGCGCGAGTTTAATCTTCCGCTGCTTGTCGGCGTGTCGCGCAAGTCGATGATTGCGCGCCTGCTCGGCACTGATGCTGATCATTCGCTCAACGGCACATCGGTTGTCAACACCATTGCCATGATTAATTCGGGTGCGTCAATTCTGAGAGTACACGACGTAAAGCCGTGTGTTGAGGCTGTTACTATTGTAAAAGAAGTATTTAAGTATGTTTGAATTTGGCATAAAAGATTTTGTCGATATATTTTGCGTGGCCCTGATGCTGTATTACATTTACAGACTGATGAAGGAGTCGCGCTCGCTCAACGTGTTTATCGGCATCATGGTGTTCATCGTTGTCTGGCTGTTCGTGAGTCAGATCCTTGAGATGCGCCTGCTCGGAAGCATTATGGACAAGCTGGTAAGCGTGGGTGTCATTGCCATAATAATATTGTTTCAGGAAGAAATACGCAAGTTCTTGTATAATCTTGGTGCACACCGCCGCGTGAACGGAATAATAAGGCTCTTTGTCTCGGGCGATAATAAGGACAAGGTTGACATGGAGTCGATAATGCCTGTCGTGATGGCTTGCATGAACATGGGCAAGGCGCGCATCGGAGCGCTCATTGTCATCGAGCGCATATCGTCGCTCGACGATATCGTTGAAACCGGCGACATCATCGATGCAAACATAAACCAGCGACTTATAGAGAACATCTTCTTCAAGAATTCGCCTTTGCACGACGGTGCGATGGTCATATCAAAGAAGCGTATCAGGGCTGCGGGATGTATCCTTCCTGTGAGCCACAGCATAGATATCCCGAAGGAACTCGGACTGCGCCACCGTGCCGCAATGGGCATATCGCAGGACAGCGATGCCATAGCCATTGTCGTGTCAGAAGAGACCGGGCGCATTTCGGTGGCCATAAAGGGACAGTTCCACCTGCGCTTGTCGGCCGAACAGCTTGAGAGCATACTTACACGTGAACTTGACTTCTGATGCATGACGTCATGGCTTGTGCCTTTCCGGTATCCATGCCATGACGTCATGATTCATTTAACTCCAGCTGTAATCTGTATTCAGCAGGCTGTAGTTTTATGTTGATTGTGTTTCCGCTTTTGTTTTCTTGGCCATAGAGGGCTGTTAATGGAAAGACAAACAATATTACAATAGAAAACAAGAAGACGGTAGAATACACCGATATGCTTATATAACATTTAGAACATATCTTGCCTGCTGATTTTGCTTTGTTTTATTTTATTCCTTTTATCTTGTTGATGCCGACGGCTTTCTTCGTGTTTCACATTGAAACTGATTTTATTCCCATATATTCTTCATGTTCTTTTTGTTTCTTTTCTGATGACAAATTGCTTTTGTTTTTAATGATATGTATTGCAAAAAGCATAAAATATTGTTTGTTTAGTTAATAAAAGTAATTTTTGTCTTGAAAATAATTAAAAAATGAAATTGTAATGCTTTTTTAATGCCTCGTATTTTTGTTTCTGAAAATAAAGAACTATATTTGTGAAGTCTCAATTTATAGTTTGTTATCATGATAGATTTTAAAAATTTCTCAGCTATTCAGACTTGTCTCGACGAGTATATGTCGCTTGCAGGCAAGAATGAAATTAACGACATGGAAGCCAACCGTGAGTTGGCCCGTGCTGGTTTGTTAGACGATTCTCTTCCAAATCCTGGCAAGCCATTAAGGCTCCTGCTCGCCGGTTTGAGAGATGCTAATCTTTTGCCTCAGAATATTAGGCAGATATACGGAACATGGGTTATCCGGCTGTCTACGACGATAGCCAAATGTCCGCTTGTCAACCAGTTTCAGTATTGCTGAAAGTCAGCAGCTGCAGGCTTGCCGGAAAAGATTAAATAACTGATTTTCAATGCACCTCATGGCATGTAAAAAGGCTGTGGAGTGCATTGAATTTATATGTGCCTTATGGCTGTTTCGGTTTAACGGTTGTTTACTTTACACGCTTATTGGCGTTAAATAATGCTAATGACATTCAACTTTAGCGCAACTTATCCGTCTTATACGTAAATTTGCAACAAATTATAACCTAAAAATAAACGAAAATTTATGATGAAGAAGAATTTATTGATTGTATCATTGGTTGCAGGATGCTTCATGGTGAGCAGCTGCGTAAGTAAAAAGGACTTGGAAAACTGCCAGCTTGAGAACAAGGAACTGACAAATAAATATCAGGAAACACAAGGCAAACTCTCTGACGCTAACTCTGAACTTGCTGCAAGCAAGGTGCGCGTTACAAGTCTTGAGGAGCAGCTTGCTCAGACTAAGAGCGCATATGAGGCACTGCAGAGCTCGCTCGACAAGAGCCTTACTGCAAGCAACCAGACAACTGTGAACATCTCTAAGCTGGTTGACCAGATCAACGAGTCAAATCAGTACATCCGTCACCTCGTTGAGGTTAAGAGCAAGAGCGACTCTCTGAACCTTATCCTCACAAACAACCTTACACGCTCGCTCAGCAAGGAAGAGCTGAAAGAGGTTGACGTTCAGGTGCTCAAGGGTGTTGTTTACATCTCTCTTGCCGACAACATGCTCTACAAGAGCGGAAGCTACGAGATCAACGACCGTGCTGCCGAGACTCTGAGCAAGATTGCAAAGATCATCAAGGACTATAAGGACTATGATGTGCTCATCGAGGGTAACACCGACAACGTGCCTGTAAACACATCTTCAGCTGCCATGAAGAACATCCGCAACAACTGGGATTTGTCTTGTCTCCGTGCATCAAGCGTTGTTCAGGCTCTTATCAATCAGTATGGCGTAGAGCCGAAGCGTCTAACTGCCGGTGGACGTGGCGAGTTCAACCCTGTTACATCTAACGATACTGAGGTTGGCAAGCAGCGCAACCGCCGCACTCAGATTATCATCACTCCGAAACTTGACCAGTTCATGGATCTTATCGACAAGGCTCCCGAGAGTGCTGAATAATCAGAACATTAGAACTTAGATAATATAATCATAAGGTCGGACATACGGCAGGCGCCGTTTGTCCGGCCTTTTTCTTTTTTATATCCTTTTCATAAATGCCCTAGGCTTTCTGCCTTTTGTCTTTTTCCTATAGTATTTGTTTTTGCTTTTGGGGGATTGCTGTGCAGTATGCCTATGTGTCTCTGCATCATCTCAATATGTTTTCATGTTATTTTTGTGCTCTTGCTGCCGTTTTCGTGTTAAGTTTCTCGTTTCTTTCCTAGTCGTTTATTGCTTGCGTTGGAGTATGTGGTGCGGATGTTGCTCAAAACTCATTGGTTTTCATTCAAAAAAGCGGCCGTTTTTGCTTCAAAAGTGGCCCGTTTTCGGGGTGAAAACAATAGGTTAATGATTTAAAACTTATTCATGCGGTTTTACTTTCACTGTCTGCGCTTTTGGCATTTAGTTTTGCCTGGTTGAAATAAAACCGGAGCAGTTTCCTTACACTTTTTCGTGCTTTTCTTTTTGCTGCTTTGTCTTGTCCTTGTCGTTATGCTTTTTCGGACTTCTGTTCAGATGTCCGTTATTGTTCTTCCGGCCTGCGCACGCGTAGACAAAAGATACTGTCAACGCTGCGCAGGCCGGAAGCCTTTTTCTTCAGTATTATCTGTTCATCACCTTCCAGGTCTTTCCGTCCTGTACTATAATCATTATTCCTTTATAGTCTTTTGGCGAAGCTATTCTCTGTCCGTCAGCGGTGTATGCCTTGTATGGCTTTTGCATGTCCGGCGTGCAGTCAGCCGTAGTGCCGTCTATTCCCGTAGTCGTCCTTTTGCCTGTTATCGTCATTCTTTTTATTTCCCATGTTCCGGCCTCCGAGTCGTTGCTCTTGTAGTGGAACACTATGCTGATTTTCTTTCCGGCATAGCTGTTTAGCGATATCTCGCCCGAGTCGATAAACGTCCAGTTGTTGCCTGCCGGCCATGTTATTCCGTCGAGTGCGGTTGTAGTTCCGTCGCATATTACTTCTACGCTGAATGTGCTTTCGGGCGACTTGCAGAAGTTTATTGCATGGTTAAATGTCAGTGTTGCCTCGCTGAATCCTGTAAGGTCTATTTCAGGAGAAGTCAGCGTTGCTTCTGCCGCGTATGCCCTGTTGTTGACATATCCTGTGCCTTTCCATCCATATTTCGTGTCTCTTATCCACACCTCAAATCCGCTGTATGGCTCGCTTATGTTCTTTGCCGTGAAGCTGCCGGTTTCTGATGTGAATGTTGCCTGATATATTGTTTCTTCCGTAGGAACGTCCGGATTGTCAGTATAGTCAGATGTCGTTACGGTGTTTTCCGGGTCAAAGGCATAGTCTATGCTGTCGCCCCATATATATTCCATGAGGTTGGGGAAGTCTACAAACGGATTGCGGTTGCCCTGAATCTTGTACACTTCGTTGTTGCGCTCCACTTCAGTCTGGTCAACGCCGTCGGTCTTGGCCCATTCTATATATAAGGTGTATGCCCATTCGCGCAGGGTGGGGTAGTCTCCTTGCTGAAGTATCTGCAGGGCCTGCGTGCCCGACCATGTAAAGTCCTGGTATGCCGTAGCCATATACATATATCCTCGCGCAAAGTCGCCTTTCCATTTGTCTGCCGGCTCCCACAGCTTATATCCGTTGCTGCCCGTGCCCACCTTGGTGCATCCGTTGTCGGTGCTGGCGTTGTTAACCTTTCCCATCGGGTAGTTCGATTTTGCCGAGTTTATCTTCTGTTCCGACGGCATCAGGTTATACAG
>UMEZ01029617.1_pt1 | contig 23608 bp, 39 predicted proteins | sample 1964841 | NCBI WGS metagenome assembly UMEZ01 (sample SAMEA4836029, study PRJEB28245) | human gut metagenome | biome: gut microbiome; material: fecal sample | place: Denmark | collected 2008 | reverse complement strand
TTCCTTTCCTCCTTATATACCCTTCCTTCAATAGTAACAGTTCTACGACTATTTCCTATAAACAGATTCTCAACAGGGTAATCAATTTTATACACAAGTTTCTTCATTCTTCATAGCCTTAATGAAATCTTCAACATCCAAATAATCAATTCCAAAGTTCTCGGCTGTTCTCTTGTCACTATCAGACCACTGTCCGGGTTTACCAGAAGCGTCTCCTATCATAAGAGCATCCCTCTTACCAAGGTTAGTATCCTCTACGAAGTCGGTATACAAAAGCTGAAGCATACCTGTGTTTGGCTTTCTTCTTGGATCACTCTTACTATTTGACTTACAATACTCATAGTCAACCACGTCAATCCCACAGTATTCCTCTATACATCTACATACGTAATGTATCTTAGTAGCAAAGAGGTAGTCAGTGCCGTATCCTTTTTCTATACCTCCTTGGTTTGAGACTATAAATACACGTTTAGGAGCTAGTTTTTTAATAGCCTCAAGGGTATCAAATCTGAGCTTCATATCCCAAATTCCTTCTGGGAACGTCTTACCACTAGCAGTAGTGATAAGAGTTCCATCTAAGTCAGCAAACAAGATTTTGTAATCAGTCTTCTCCATAGTCGTCACATCTGTCAAGTATTTCACAACCACTTCCATTCCATTGATACAGGATATATTCATTATTAGACCTATTGGTTTTAGCCTCACAACACTTCCTGTAATATTCAAACCTTTCTTTGGCTACTTCCAGATTATCTGTGGCAAACACAGTAGAAGTTTGTACGCATGGATAGCCATTGTCAAAGGTATTTTCAATTGTATAGACTAGATTCATATCAACTTAGAAATATTTTCCATGAAGGTTTCTGTTTCCTTCTTAGTCACGTTAATAGTTTCAATATCACTCTGCAAAGAAGCTATTTGAGACTCTTTACTTTTAATCTCTTCTTCCATCATAGAGTGAAGGTTATTTGCATTCTCGTGAGCAGTCTTGAAGGCTGCTTTAATACTCGACATCTGCTCTGCAAACGTCGGAGCTACTTTAGATTTACTGAAAATCATACTTTAATATTTTAAATTTAATTTGGATATACTACCTTTTTATCCATTAGAACACAACTTGTATTTAAAATTATGGATAATAATCTCATTGCCAATTACATCTTCCAAGGCATCCATATAGTCTAATCTCTCCGGAGTATCAAATTCTATTACTATATGCATAAAAATTTATTTATTGTCCACTATGTAACCCCTTTTAACAAATTCTTCATGCAGAGGATGTGCTAACTCTTGAGCCTGTGGATGTGCAGAATTGTCGTCCCTTAATTCAAAGAAATGCTTCCAATCACTGGCAAAGCCAGTCATAACCAATTCTGTCTTTAAGGCATTAGGTAATACTGTTCTTGCTTGTTGAGGCTTCCATCCTGCCTCCAATAAGGTAAAATAACTACTTTCACTATATACAAGACTTCTAATAAACTCTATACTTTCTGGACTTATATTCTCAGTTTCTGCCAAAGGATAGTTGTTTAGTAACTCCATATCATAAGAATTTTCAGAATGTATATCTGTTACCCAACATGGTAAAATAAAAGTAACCTCGTTGTTGAATTTATCCTTAGAATAGTTACAGTATCTTGTACTTTCTTGGGCAAAGCTGAATACTCTATGCCTTACAAATTCATGGGACACACCTCTATCACAGATGAAGCGGACAGTAACCCTTTTTGCATGGGACTCTATAGGTTCACATAGATATTTCAAGTCATCAAGCCAGTCATTCTCTACAAGTACTCTATAATTAGTAGTGATATATAAGGTATTCCATATGCATCCCCTACCAACATTTACATATGAGTAAGGGTTTGAACTGTACTTATGATAGAACAGATGATAATTTTCTACATCACGAGACTTAATCTGTAAATACACAGTGCCATGTTCTAGCATAGCTCCATGACCAGACTTAATCATTCTATCTACAAAGGACTTAGCTGAGTCTTCTGTTATCTTGTCTTCTGACCTATAGCAAGTTCTTCCAGCTTGCTCTATTTGTTTATATACTCCTTCTAATCCAGGTTGCTGTTCAATTATTTCAAAGGATGGTTTAATTAGCTTCATAATTCATATTTACTTCCCATTCGAACATAGATTTATCTATTTCCTCTAAAGCCAATCTATCCTTTTCTCTTTCTTCATCTGTTGGATTAAATAGTCTTCTGCACACCTTACATATGACAGGGGTAATAATTTCCATAACCTGTTCACGTGTGTAGATCCTTGCAGAATAGACTGATTTCATGTTTTTCCAGGCATCAAAGTTCATTCTAGTATTACTTCGAAATCATCAACATTCCAATTATTTAGCTCATCTGCTTCAGGACACCCTTTGTATCCAGCTTCATAAGCATAATTACCTATATATTTTCCTGCGTCCTGTGGGAGTGTGTATTGATTTTCTACTGCGCTTTTTAAGTCACAATTGGAATAATCAATATCTTCAAAGTACTCTCCATCTTCATCTTTTCCGGAATCTACAATCTGGTAATCATCAACCCTAACCTTAAGAGTTTTACTCAGAGTTATACTTACTGTAACCTCAACTTCCCTCTCAGGGTTATCAGCCTGGTTCCAAGGTGCTTCAGCATTGTCAGCTCCTACTGGATAATTGTAGTTATCGTACATTGAATCTATTGTTTGCATAAATATTAGCTATGATATTAGTGACAAAATCTTTAATGTCCTCTGCTGATCCATCTTTGCTATGTTCTGCAATGTATTGGCATATAGCCCTCAACATTAAATTATTTTCTCTAAGTAGCCTTAGCACCTCTTCCATAAGAAAAAAAAAATGGGAAGTAGCACTAAGCCACTTCCCACTTAGTGTTACCACATACAAGTTATTGTATAATCTGGTTTATTACAATATGGACATTCACTCATAAATGGTCCATATACTCTTCCACATTTAGGACATATCCACCCAGTAGGATAACCATAATGGGATTCCTTTGGAATCTTGGGTCTATTTATTCCACTGGAATCAATCACTACGAGGCTGTTCAATTGGTTTGATGTCATATTCGGTAACCTCCCAGTCTTTTAAATCAAGTTTGTCAATTTTCACATTCATTCTCCTTAAAGCATTATCTGCCATGTATAAGGCATTGTGAGGAGGAATTATCTCCTCATTAGCTTTCTTTAAGATTTCCTCTTCTGTTGCCTCCTCCGGAACTTCAATGTATAAAGTTCTAGACATGGTTACAGTAGCTTTTATTCCAACTAGCTTAGTCATTGTCAACCAATTCCAATGCTTTATACTTCTGCCTCCATCAGGCTATATATATACTCGTCTAGATAACACAGCGGTTCCTGATCACGCCCAATGATAGCATCCTCTGGGCACTCCCAGAGGTTACTAACGCTAAATAAGCAATACTTTTCATCAGGATCCCATAACTCCTGATGTGCTACTTCCTCAAATATATCACCTTGATTAAATGCTATTAATGTCTTTAACATAATATTAATGGATCCAGTGATCACCAATAGAAACATCGGCCCCTAAGAACACGTTAGGACAGAAGGGCTTTCCACCAGCAATCATACATTTTACAAGCACATCTGCAACTTCATCCTTCATACTCTCAGGACATTCTATGTTCCACTCATCATGAACTGGAGCGCACATCTTAACTATGTTCTGATAATTGTGTTGTACTATCCAATTAAAGAACTTAATAGAGGCCAGCTTGAAACAACAAGCCCCTCGATTTTGAATACGATAATTAATAGCTTGTCTTTCAGAAGCTGACTTTCTTACGTTAAATTTCTTTACCTCTTGAACAGTGTCACAGTACGGACTATTCTTCTTCATATCCCAGTAATAATCCATAAAACTTCTATCGTTCATCTTATCCATAGTCTTCTTGAGGACAGGATAATCGAAGATATGAGCTCTATGTTTAACTACAGGATTCATAAGAATGTATCCTTTAGCCATAACGTCTCTACGACAATAGTCTTGATAACGTTTGATTCCAGGAAACGCCTCCATGAAATTGTTATAGATGCGCTCTGCTTCCTTCATTTCAAAGCCTTTATTAGCACGTAAAGTATGAGCATCTCCTCCATAGAAGATTCCGACACGGCTAGTCATACCGTGGACTATATCATCACCATGCACTAAGTGTTTAGGTGTGGGACGCTCTAGCTGGTTATTAAGAGGGCTATATCTCCCCAGTAGTCTCTGCACCTTCCGAGAGTGTACTCTCGGCTTGGCTCATGATTGGCTTTTCAGCTTTCCATGAATTCATCCCATTTGCACAAGGAAGTTTCCTATCCTTGGGAACTCGTTTAAAGAATAAACCCTTATATGGCTTATTCGCAGCAATTGCATTACATACTTTTGATTGATCTAGCTTTTTGCTAGCTCCTGTTCTAGTTTTTATTGGTAAATCATTATACTTAGATAATGAATACTCTGCTAAATCAGAAGTACACCAAAATGTATTTAACCAATTCCCGTTTAAATCGTATACTAAAATGTAATCGGCTTTATCTTTAAAGCGTTGAGCATTAGCTATGTGAACATTTTTCATAGCTTGAGTTACAGCCTTTTTCTTAGTATGCATTTTAGCTGTTTGCTCTTTTGTCATTTTCTTTCCTTTATTCCAGGGTTCATGACCGTGCTTTTCTTTACATAAAGCTTTGTATTCTTCAGGGTTTAACTCTTCTCTTAGTCTTTCCCAATATTTCTTCATACCTTCAGAAACTTTTTCCTGAGTTTGTGTATTAAGCATTGGGCTTAAATTTGGATCAGGATTTTCATTGTATCCATTGCTAAATGAATCATATTTGGTAATGTATTCCCTTTCCAAATCGAGAAGATTTTCAACGCTATCTACAATCTCTTCAATCTTGAATATGAAGCTGTCTTCTCCATATTTGTTCCAAGCATTTTGAAGGTGGCGAGAAGCGTGTCCCCCATTTTTCAAATTAGTAATATGTTTTTTCCATCTACTTTTAAAACTCTTAGCAGTACTACCAATGTACTTTTTGCCATTTTTATCGTTAGTAATACTGTAAATTCCAATTTTTGCTAAGTCGTCTAAATTATAGTCAATAAACAAAATCAGTTATTTAAAATAGATGAGACTATTTTTAGTTTATTCTACTCCTTTGGCATTTTGTCGATAACTCTTATACTTCTCCTTAACTTCTTTGTCAGTTAGACCTCCAAGCAAGTCTGGCCAACAAGATTTGGCAACCTCACTATGTAAATCTCCTCCACTAGATAGAATCTCTATCATCTTAGGATCTTTACTAACAGAAGCAGTAATTGCACTTTCCTGTCCAGAGTAATCACAGGAAATCCATACGTTTCCTTTTTCGGCAGTAAAGCAAGCTCTAGTCTCTTCGTCGTGTGGTAAATTCTGAAGATTTAATTTATAGACTCCACCTCCAGAACTTACCCTAGCTGTATCAGTGCCAATAGAATGTAATTCTACATGAATTCTTCCAGTCTTAGGATTTATAGCTTTTAGCCAGTTATCTCCATAAGTAGAAACCACCTTAGAGGCACCTTGGTAATCTAGATACAGAGGTATGATAGAGAAGTCTTTAGCTTGTAGTGCTAGCAGTTTTTCTTCTACAGATTTCTTTTCTCGCTTAGTCTTTTTATCAAAGGTCTTAACTTGTATACCAAGCTCCTCGAAGAGAGGGATCACTTGCTTGGAACTACTCCAGTTAACAATACATCTAGGTTCAGTATTAAATCCCTCAAAGAGATTACCTTGTAAGTCTTTTACTGTATACTTACTTTTGGATTCTCTCTTCTTATATGCTTGCATCCTGTTCCCAGGGAATCTGGGATTTGGTTTGTCTCCAGCTGGATACCTTACATATCCATGCGATAATAACCATTCACTATCGGACTCTCCTATAAGATTAGGATCAACATACTCAATAGGTTCTCCAGGGGATACAGAAGATGACATTTTATTCTTCTCCCAGTCTACAACCCATTTATTAAGAGCATCTTCTGCCTTTTTAAGTCTAGAAAGATCTCTTTCCATTTTCTCAACCCATTTATTAGCATCAAGATGAACTCCACAATGCTTGGCATAAGCTAGACTCTTTATGAACTCACATTCAAAAGCCATAGCTTTCTGTAAGTCTTGTCTGTCAAGTTCCTTATCCTGCTCTTCTTTTATGTCTTCAAGCCACATGACATCGCCAGCAGCATAAACTATCACTTCCTCAGTAAGACCTTCGTCTATAATTTTACCTCGAACAGTTTTGTCTATATTGATTTTGCATCGTCTTTCAGCAGCTGCCTTCAAAGAGTAGCTAAGTTCATAATATCTTAGTACTCCATCTTTGTCATATGCTGGAGTATAATCTGGAAGTTGTAGCTCATTATAAAGTTCAACACTCAACACTGGAGGGAACCCCAAGAATATTAGTTTTTCAGCAATCATTCCATCCCAGATATGCTTCGGCCATATATCATTGACATACAAGAATCCTAAGTCAAACATTAGATTCCATCCAAGGAATACTCTATCAGACTCAAAATAGTCTTTTAGTATTCTCTTCTCTAGAACACCTAGTGTTGTCCAATCAAATACTACCTGATTTTCTTTGTTACCAAGCTGAACAGTTAACAATTCCTTAGTATGAGGATCCAACCCCATAGTTTCAGTATCAAACTGAACAATCTTTAGTGGTAATAATATTTCTAAGGCTTCAGAGAACTCTATTTGCTTATACTTCTCTGGACTAAACAGTCTCCTGTTTTGGCTTACTAAATAAATCATTATAATACAATAAAGTCGGGTTGTTCTTATGTATATCTAAATGTTTATCTTTTAACAAGGAATTAAATTGTTTAGTGTCAAAGCCATTACATATGAGATGAAAGCCGTGTACAGTTGGAACTCTGTACATTACAAAACTTTCATTATGCTTGCAAGATCTTACAAGCTCTTCTACCTGATCGACAAGATCAGGATTGTCAACATCAATTACCCATAGTGCTTTATAGCCTCGTGCTCGTGTGCCTCCGCATACACTATCCCAAATATTATTCCCTTGGAAAGCATTATTATTGAGAACTAAATCAGTATAACGCTTGATACATTCCAAAGCCGCTTCCTTAGCATTTCGAACATTCATGTTAATGTATGCTCTAGCGTTATTTGCCTCACATAGTTCCTTTATCCTTCCCTCTAATTCATCAAGGTCTTCTATGCTATAAATATAGTATGACCTTATCAGTCTGTACCCATTTCTAACATGAAGCCCTTCGTTTCCATCCTTCCTGCGTTGTATTATCTGAACGAAATAAAATTCGTCAGAATTGTTAAATCTTAGATGTTGACGCAGGATAGCAAAATTGTCTATAAGCATTTTGTTGTTGGATTATTTGTATACACTAGAGAGTCACTATCATCTTGAAAGATTTCAAAGGTAGAATCCTGAACTTCATTTTCATCCACTCTTTCAGCAGTTTCATAGAGATCCTCAGAATCATCTATGTCATAGTCTCCATCTATACATTTTTGTATTGCTTCTTCTAGGGTTTCAGCTTCAACAGTGACATACTCTCTACGCCACATTGCAATCCTTTCTTCAACCCTCATGTTAAACTCACTCATCTTTATACTTAGCATATAGGTCTCTTATGACCTTTTCACCAATTGGAGATTCTCTCTTGGAGTCTCTTTCAATACAAGTTTCTAGGGGAGTATCTAAGAAACTCTTATATTCTATTTCATATCGGTGAGATTCAGCTAATGGAGATAATGCTATCCACTCATTAAATTCCTTAACCAAATTTTCGATCTCTTTAAGAGTTTTCTTATTCAAATTCATATTATCTATGACAATATCATATCCAGCTAACATAGCCTCGTTCATGAAACTATCATAGATAGTATTTATAAAGTTCTCTCTTTTAGGAACCCAGTACTTCCCAAGCATATTTCTAACATCCTCTCTATTGAAACGAACTCTATGCTCAGGATCCTCATTTGCCCATGCCTTAGCCCAAGTAGTCTTCCCACTAGCGGGAAGACCTTGACATATAATAAGTTTAGCCATTATAGCAATTCTTTTAAATCGTTAATGTAATTCTTTCTAATAAAATTAATAGCACTATGTTGAATTTGTCTAACCCTCTCAGTTCCTATGCCAAATCGGTTAGCAATCTCATCATTAGGCATTGGTTGCATTCCTATACCAAAAGACATCCTCAGAATATCACTATCTCTATATGAGAGCTTTGCTAAGATAGCTTCGATACCATTAGATAGATCATTCCTTGTAGCATCACTGTCTGCAGGAGTAGCTCCTTCGTCTGGAATTATATCAAGAAGACAACTAACCTCCTCGTCCTTTAAGGGACTCTCTAAGGAAACGGCTCTTCCAGCGGATGCCATAGTGCTATTTATTTTACTAGCTTCTATTTTAGTTTCTTCTTCAAGTTCTTCGAGAGAAGGTTTTCTTCCATTCAGTTGTTCAAACCTCTCAGTAGCCTTGTTTATCTTATTGATATACACAACCTGACTCATGGGAACCCTTATAGTTTTGCATTGCTCAGAAATAGCCTTCATAATAGATTGCCTTATCCACCATACAGCATACGAGATGAACCTAAATCCTCTGGTCTCATCGAACTTCTTTGCGGCTTCTATTAATCCAATATTTCCTTCTTGAATCAAGTCTACAAGAGTTAAACCCTTATTCTGATATTGCTTAGCTACGGAGATGACAAATCTCAAATTCGCGTTAACTAATTCTTGAACTGCTTTATCATTACCCTTCTTTATCTCTTTTGTCAGTCTAATCTCTTCCTCTGGACTTATCATAGGCTGTTTGGACACATCCTTGAAATATAATCCCAAGGATGCGTCCTGCCTATCAGTTATAGATTGGGTAATTTTGAAGCTTTTCATTTAATTTCTATACCGTTCTCAGCAGAATACTTAACAGTATCTTCATTTAGAGAGGCGGCAAGACATTCAGTAGCTACCTCATAGTCTGCATCTAGAACAGCACTCCTATAGCTATTAGCATAGGCGTTTATATGAGAGTAGTTGTTAGCAACATTGTCCCTAGAGGAAACTGATGCTAAGGCAATCCCAAGGTTCTTAGCATCGTCCAAAGAATTTAAGTCAGTTCCCATGTAGACAAAAGACCAGTTGTACTTCTCTTCTTGATGTTTAATTCTGTCTTTTACATCTTGAAGAGTATACTCCTTGGAAGCATTCTCCATGCCATCAGTCATGATTACAATTAAGTTCTTAGATGGACGTTCAGATTCATCCATGTCGCTTAACCACAAACCAACCTCATCAATGGCAGTACCAATACCATCATTCATAGCAGTGCATCCTCCTGGTTCATACTTCAATGCTGGAATTTCATTTACGTCCTTGCCAAGATAATCACACTTAACTGTGGTAGCAAAACGGTAAACTGATATGATACATTCTCCATCTTTGAGCTGCTTCTGCTCGTCAATAAGTTTCTGGAATCCTCCAATTACATCTCCTACTGAACCATACATTGACCCGCTCTCGTCGAGTACAAAGCAAATGTGCAATAAATTACTTTTCATAGAATATATAAGTTTTAACGAGGATGGGACTTATGCCTCATCCTCTATGTTTCCTTCACCTTTATCAAGAAGCTCTTGCTCCTTATTCAAGAATCTAAAGCACTTTAATTTAAATGCTCTAGTGACTCCATCATCAATTTTAATAACAACTCCTTTATGAGGAACTTTGTTATGACAGTGTGGTGAGTCTAACTCCATATAGAACTGTTTATCATTTGCAAGTCTATCTATGAAGTTCTTGCTCCAATGATTTGCAGGATCCAAGTCTGGATACAAATCTTTAGCCAAGCCACAGTAACACTCTTCTACTGGAGTAAGTCCAACTGTAGCACACCATTGTTGTACTTGATGTGGAGTAAACTCAAATACTTTACCATCAGTGTTAGTATAAGTTACACGATATATTCTTACCTTAAAGTGCTTCTCTGGAGTATATACTTCTCCCTCTTTAGGTGGAACACATCCGTAATCATACTTCTTTTGAATACAACCTCCATTAGGGAGATAACCTACAATCTCATAGTAAGCTGTCATTCCCTTAGCCAAACATGGTCTAACAACCTTATCAGCCTCAGCCCATACATCTACACCATAGTAACCAACGTTTTGGTTGTAGTACTTATTCTTGATTACTGTACGAGATGCATAGATATAGTCATATTTGTTAAACTCACAACCAGTTAACCACTTGGCTATCCTTTGCTTCCAGTTTAGAGGTTGCTTACACAATACATAAGCAGAAATACCCGATGTACCATGAATCTTATAGGACATTTGAATCCTAGATTCTGGAGTAATTACATTAGGACATTTCTTAATAAGAGTTGTGTCGTAATGGAATCTGAACTGAGTGTCGATAACCTTGTCGATTCCTCTTGGGATTTTCTTTGTGATTTTACCCTTTGGTGTCCCTTGAGTATATGTTCTCTTAGGGAGATACTTCTTACTGATCCAGAACTCTTTATCATTGTCCGATACTGCATCGAACTCCACACCTTCTTTGACATTTTCTAATTCTTTATTGGTTACTGATACAATATAGTTTTCTAAAACAGTTATAGGAAGAATAAATCCTTCTGAGATTTCCCCTCTAAGCTTGATAGCCTTTACTCGACCATTATCGTCAAACATTCCGGATTGCTCTGGATCTTTGTTTAACTCTTTGTGCCTGTATAGATTTGCATAACTTAGGAAATCACCATTTATACACGACAAGGCCGGAAAGTAAACATACAATCCTGGCTGGGAATCAATACCAGTAATGATATTGAATCCATCAATAGTACAACACTTCAGTTTATTTACTTCAGGGTCAGAATGTTTTCTGAACGTCTGAATGTTTACAATCTTAGACAAGTAATTTTCACTTGCCTTCTTACTCTTAATTAACTTCATTTGTTATTTAAAATTAAAATCCTGTCGTATAGAAATTAACGTTTCCAATACCATAGATGTGAGCTTCTTCATTACTATCTACATAGTAGTCAATTACTCCGTCAAAGCCTGGAACCACTGTAACACACCAAGGATGTGTTTCTATCCACTTTGGAAACTCTGGATTATATTTAATTACTTCATTCATGCTAAGTGCACATACCATACCTGCACAAAAGTTTCCAATAGCTGAATATTCTTTTCCTTCTATAGGCATTGCAAATGTAGTACATGACCAGTCCCCATAAATAGTCGGCTCAGAGATATAATTAATAAAACCTAGCGTATCTAGTCTTTCTCCATATTCACACTTATCCCAATCTTCATCTTTAACCACATAGCATGGATCCGTAATTATAATATCATCCTTTACTATCATTTTTATAAAAGTTTTTCGATGTAATCCCTTCCTTCATCTTTAAATATTGGTATTTCATCATCAATACACCAATATCCTCTAAGAGTCTGATTCATAGTCTGTCTATACTTCTTTATACAACAACTACCTCTCTTAAGAGTAGTAGGAAGATCATTCCAGTTTATTCCTTTCTCTTGAAATAAGAGATTCTGAATATCATTGCTGTTAAGACCTTCTATCTGCTTATGAGAGAAGTATGCTCTGCCAGTCATGTGAATACTATTTCTAGTAGCGTCTTGTTGTCTCCAAAGTAGGCAGTTGGTTACTTCCTCTTTCGGGATGTTAAAGCATCTGGCATCAAACATTGCTCCAGTCTTAGAAGAACGCTTATATGAGCTAGTTAACTTATCATCGTCTAACTTTCCATTATAAGAAAGCTCTACGATTTGCTCTTGGAATCTACTATTAAAAATAAGAGTAGCCATAGATGCAGATACACTACATAACTTTTGTACATCATAGTCAAACCATGCATCAGTATCTAGTTTGTTATAATCAACTAATACTAACGTAATTTCATCAGACTGCGTATATCCAAGCACACATCCCTGAATATTCTCACACAAATACTTCATGGTTTCTTGCATGGCTTTAACCATAACCATATCAAAAGGCTTCTCAAACCCTTTTGTAAAGGTATGAAAAGCCTTACCATCCAAACGGATTATAACCGGCATCCTTCTAGTAAGCCGGGTCTTAGAACGAGACTCATAGTAGTCTTTCATTCTATCTCCTAAATCATCTCTGGTCATACTATTTTATAAATTTAATTTTTATCCACTCCTATTCGTAACGTCCAAACGTCATCAGGGCAATCATTTATCAGATCAATAACCCAAGCATCAAGCTCTTGTACAATCCTAGTAATTTGTAGAAGGTATAACGGCCAATCATTGGTGCCATTAAAACCTCCGTCAATAGTAATAATGGCATAATCTCCTTTATCCTCATACTCTCTAGGACTTACTTTTTCCAGTTCTAATGCCTTGATTTTGTTAAGATACTTCTCCGGTATTCCGTTAGCACATTTTTTATCATTCATAATCCCTAATAGCTTTAAGTACAGGCTGCAGTGGAGTACCTTCATCACTAAGGTAGAAGAACTTCACAGTAGCCATTTTTCCAATAAGTTTTCCGAGGTCTTCTCTATACTGTTGTTTGAGCTCTCGACTCCCCATTGGCTTAGCCTTGAACTCTTTACCGTCCTCAGTCACTAGAGTGAAGCACATATCTTCATCTCTAAGTCCTTCAGACAATCCAGTAATTTCAAATTCAGCATCTTGATAATGCTTAATCTTTATCATGTCATTCGTTCTTCCGTTAGGTTTATATGGTCTAGAAGGATCTCTAATGACCAATCCTTCAAATCCTTCACTAACGTACTGGTCATGAAGCTTAAGCATATTATCCCATCCCTTTACAAGAACGTGTGGAACTACCTGTACTCGTAAGTCCTCTCCGGAATATTCCTTATTTGGATCAAACTGTACAGGAAGAGTAGATTCCATGAATCCTAATTCTTCCAACCTACTACTGAATGGCCTACTTGGGTCTAGCAAGTCGATTACATCATACACATAATACTGTATCCAACCAATACCCTCGGCTGTCTTCTCCAATCTAGCGGCACCACTAATCTGCTGCAAGGACTTACCATGCTTATATAGTTCACCATCAAGAATTACATGATCATGTTCTTCAAAATATCTTATCAATGCTGGGTGGTTTCTAATCATGGAAGTAGAAGGATCGTAATCGCCTCCACCTCTAGATGCAGTTCTTATTTCTTTTCCGTCCCAGTACATAAGACATCTAACACCATCAATTTTTCGGCTAGCCCACCATTCTTTTTCGAAAATCTTTCTATTAGTTACTTTATCCTCTTGCTTAGCAAGCATAGGTTTCAGCACACCAAATTGATTAGTTGCATTCTCTCCAACAATCGTATTTAAATCTTCCTCAGTATAAGTATCTATAGACCTTTCTAGCTCTTTATAGCCTTTATCTTTATACTTCTTGATGATAGAATTAAACTCTAACTGAACCTGCTCAGTAACAGTTCTTTTCACCTTGCCCCTAGTAATCAGAAGTTCTGGTTGTTCTATCATCTTACCCATGTATGTTCCAGTAGAGCGATGAATAACGTATCCATGTTGCTCTTCATCCCACCCATAGGCAGCACATACGACTCTTAGTTTTCCCTTAGAGTCTCTACTAACTAAATCAATTTCTTTGGTGTAATCAATCATCAGTCAATCCTTCTCGCTCAAGATACTCCCTGTCAAAACTAGATAATAGATCATCTACTTTAACAGTAGTGTGATAAACTCTAATGGTTGCTTTCTTAGGTATCATTTACGATAGTCCTTAACTATTTCCCATAAGTCGTCCAAAGTCTCTGTTGGAATTTCGTTCCCATCCTTATCCCATATCTTGTAGTCTGGACGTCCACACTTCTCATACAGCCACCAGTTTATGTCATCTACGCCTTCCTCTTGAAACAAGAGTCCAAGCACCTCATCAAATAGAATATTTCCATACTCTACCCAATCACAGTCATAGATGGCAAGTCCAAGCACATCTTCAACCTCATCGAGTCTGTCATTGTGTTTGCGATTATCAGTAATTAACTTAATAAATTGTTCTTTAGTTATCATGATTATTCAGATTTGTTTAATATGTCATAAGCAGTTGAAGCTCCTTCCATGAAATCTTGGAAAATAGCATCCACAGCATCTCTGTGCAATTCGGGTTGATAAACTGTTTCCTCAGCATAAGCTGTCGCAGCTTTAGCTACTTCCTTTAAAAATAATTCCTTATCCATACTAGTCCAACCGTCTATAGCATCAGTCTTGATAAATCCTTTCATCTTAATACCAAATTTCAAATTGAATACTTTCATCAGAGTCTAACTTATCAAACTCTGGAAGCAAAGTATCCTTCACGTAATCTCTAACACTTTCAACATCCTCAAAATAGTAATCATCGTAATCAGTGCTTCCAAAGAAGAATCCCTCCTGTGTGGGAAGTAGTTCTTTAGCTCTACTATGATCATCTAGTACAGCACTACACCTTTTCAGAAGTTCCTCGGCATCCTCCTTGTCAATCTTTACCTTACGAAGATTCTCTATCTCACATCCAAGTTGATTTTCGAAGAAGGGAATTAGGAAATTTACTTTCCTAAAATACCCAATCTCTTTAGTTTTTGCCCTATGGAAATATAGGTCTAATCCCATTTATTTCGTTCCGCTATGACCAAGACCTCCGCCTCGATCAGTTCCCATGTTAACTATATCTTCCAAGCTATGGTTTTCCCACTCAATCTTCTCGAACTTGTTGAGTACTGCCTGAGCTATTCTTTCACAATCTTCGATCCATACGGTTTCAAATCCAAGATTAATTACGGGCACTCCCCATTCATTTCTATAGCCTGCATCAATGGTTCCAGGAGTATTGATTACAGTTAATCCTTTCTTAATAGCCATACCACTTCTAGGACGGACTTGTACTTCATAACCCTCAGGAATTGCACCAAATATACCAGTAGGAATAATAGTACGAGCCATAGGTTCCAACCTTAGCATGGTTAGTGGATGTCCTTCACCCGCGAATATAATTCCACCATCTCCATAAATCTTTAAGGGATTATCTGGAGATACTCTACTAAAATCAGCTCTCAAATCGCATCCTGCATCAGTTGGGCAGGTATATTCCGGATTCTTGTTATTAGAATTGTTGTAAATAGGTACTATCATTGTTCAAAAGTTTTAGGTTGAAATTCGTTATTATCTATCACTAAATATTGTTTAACTCCAAGAGCATCACACAACCAAATGTTTTGCTTACCCTTAGCAGACTTACCAACATTGATAATAGTCCTTACTGGCGTGTGTCCCACCACTTGGTCCCATCCTTTAACATTACATTTACACAATGCTTGTGGTCTGATCCATACTGGAGGTTGTGTTTCTGAGTCGCCATAACAATCCCCGTAATAATTCGGAGTAAATCCAAATAGTTCCGATGGTTCCAGGGAATTTATATCATGAACAGAATCTATCTCAGAGTTTTTCATCCAAACGTCTGATACTCCGGCATGAGAGAAGATGGTTTCCAGTTCCTCATCAATGTAAACCCACTGAGTCAGTTTCAAAAACCTTTCTTTAAATTCAGATTGAGACATAACACCCCAAACCTGACCATCCCATCCAGAGCACTCTGCCCAATAATAGCCAAGATGCTGAGTATCGTGATTACCTCTTAGGAGGATAACTTTATCCGGGTTATTCTCCTTATATGTCAATATTTCTTCCAAGTTACTTAGCTGTTGTTCAGCACTAATGCCTTCATGTGTTGAAACATAGTCTCCTAGAAAGATAATCTTATCTGGATTCTCCTTCTCGATTATTTCTTTCCAGAACGGTCTGCCATGTGTATCTCCTAATACAAGAATCTTACTCATATTGTTTATTATTTAGATAATTAAGTAATTCCTCAGAAACGTCTCCGCTTTCTGAATAGAATGCCTTAATTGGTTTTCCACTCTTAAGTACAATTGCGAAAGGATCTAAGGATGCTCCCCAATAGTTCTTTAGAGCCCATCCATCTTTCCTTCCTTTCTTAGTACTAATATCAATAAAATTAAAGGTTAGAGAATCATTACTAAACTCTCTAACCTTCTCAATTTGCTTCTCGTCACTATAGACAACTGATACTTCTATCATAGTAATAATAGGTATACTCCGCAAAATATTCCTACCAATCCATCCAGAATTAAAAAGTTGATAGCTCCTCTTTTAAATTCTTCTGGATTAATAGGAAACATAATTGAAATGTTTGGTATCTCTGACTTATTTAGTGTATGAGCCATTACTAATTTAATGATACTCAATACTACTAAAACTACTGCCAATAAGCTCATGCATCCATCCCCATTTTTAAACTTTCTCGTATATTACAGTTATAGAGCCTTCTACTCCTCTAGTAATAAAGGCCGGCTTGTAGCCTTCAACAATCATAGCATTGAGAGCTTTCTCTAACTCTCCTGCTGTTCTATAAGTACTTACCTTGTATTGTTCCATATTGTTACAGTTTTGTTCTTTTAATTTTCGTTCTTATTCACATTTGGAATAACTACACTGGCTACAATGAGTACATCCTCCTTCATGTACTAAGTCAGAGCCGCATTCAGGACATTTACCCTCCACTTCTACAGGTAAATATTTACTCAAAACTCTACACATTGCCGAAGAGAATGAAGTAATGTTCTGATTTACTTTCTTAGCAGTCTTGATAATGTATTTGATGCTTATTCCATGTCTTAATAGCATAGAACTGTACAAAGTTGCAGCCTTCTCTTCAACATTTATATCGGTGTCTAATAGATTATCAATATGCAAGAAATCAGAGTTGAGACTGTACTTACCCTTTTCAACCTTGGTAATAGTTCCCTTATGTTGAGGTAGTTTCAACCAGTTAGTAAGTCTGAATACAAACACTTCATAAGGTTGGTTGTCAAGTAACCCTACACAAACTACAAAGTTTTCTCCTTGAGATTTAACTGTATAACAGTCACACTCTAAGTCCTTTGGTCTTTTCGGAGCCAAAGTATTCGGAATATCTATTGGCTTCTCAGTTGTTAGGATTCCCTCTCGATAACACCCAGATCTATAAACAGTAACCCCCTTCAGCCCATTCTTCCATCCCTCTATATAAATGTTATATACATCATCAACAGTAGCTTCTTTGGGAAGATTAATTGTAGAACTAATACTTGCATCAGTATACTTTTGTAGCACACCTTGCATCTTAATTCTGCCAATAGGAGCAATATCCTTAGACTCTACAAAATAACTAGGAAGTGTAGCTAACCCCTTTGAAGGTGTTGCAAAGAAGTCTTCTACTATTTTAGCATCTACTTCATAATAAGTATCTTCACCATTAAGAGATTGAGTTCTCCTTGTATAATGCAAGGCAAAGTTAGGTTCTACACCAGTACTTACCTGCAACATAGTAGCTATACTACCTGTGGGAGCACAGGTTAACAACTGACTATTATGAAGTCCATACTTACTTATATCCTCTATCACAGACTGTGGTAAACCTATACTGTTAATAAAGGAAGATTCTGCAAGTAATTTCGGATTACATTCAGGATACATTCCCTTATCTATCGCCAGAGATAAAGACTCTCCAACAGCTGCCTGTGCTATCGTCTCGTAGACTTCCTGAGTCATTCCTAGAGCAGAAACTGAACCATAAATCAGTCCTAATTTGATAAGCATATCAGCCAATCCCATAGTTCCTAGACCGATTTGTCTCCAGTTTCTAACAGAGTTCCTCTGTTCCTCTAGAGGATGTAGAGCAGCTCCTTCGTCCAGCACATCATTCAGGGCCCTCACGGCTTTCTTTACAGCATCAACAAGAGAAGAATAATCAATTGTAGCTTCATTAGTAAAGGGATTCAATACAAATTCACTAAGATTGATACTGCCTAACAAACAGGAACCTCCTGCTGGTAATGGCTCCTCAGCACACGGATTAACCCCAGCATAGCTAAATCGTTCATCATTGTTAAGCATATTATATCCAGTGATTCTATCCCAGTAAAGCATACCTGGTTCTGCCCACTCCCAATTCCTTTTGGCTAAGAGCTTTAATAAATCCCTTGCCTTGAAAGTCTTGGTAATGGTACCAGTTTCTTCACTTGTAAATTCAGTTATCCAGTCTTCGTCATGTATAGCAGCCTCCATAAAATCATCAGAAACTCTGATACTAATATTGGCTTTTTCGCACACTCCTTGCTTGGTCTTGAGGTTAATAAACTCCTCAATATCTGGATGTTTACAGCTAATACTAATCATCAAAGCCCCTCTTCTTCCAGCTTGACCAATGAGTCCTGTTACTTGACTATATAAGTCCATGAAGCTCACAGAACCAGAAGTACTCTTAGCCGCATTATGTACAATAGCTCCTTTAGGTCTTAGGTTACTGATGTCAATTCCGCATCCGCCTCCATAGCTATATGTTCTAGCTAGTTTAGCAGCAGTGTTAAATATGGACTCTATATTGTCCTCTGGAGGAGTAATTACATAACAATTACTGTAAGTAACTCTTCTTCCAGTAACTCCCCTGCTAGCCAGAATCCTACCTCCAAAGATAAATTTCTTATCTTTTATAAGCTCACGAACATCTTTGTTACCTCCACTTACTCTATCTAACCATTCTTCAAATGTTTCCCCATTCACTTGGTACTTTTTATGCCAAATGTCAAGAGATAGTTGATTTTCACTAAGCCATTCTTTCTCTGTCATAATTTGTAAGTTAGAGTACAAATATAAGCAAAAATATTGAGAAATCAAAATATTAAGATAACCTCAATATCTGCTTTAATAGCAAGGTTTTCTCTGTTTTGTTTAGTATATCCCTAGTATCTGCGTTAGATATTAACTCGGTAAAGGCATTGTAAACATTAAACATATTCGTGATCTCTCCAGGACGCACATAATATGGAGAGTCTTCCTTCTCATACAAGAGTTTATATGCGTCAATAGCAACACTAGTTGCTAACTTTACTTTACCGTATCCAGAGCTATAAGAATCTACAAGGGTATGTCTAACCCACGATCCAAGGTTTTCATTTATGAGCTTAGTATCATATGGAACCTCAATTCCTGATAGCTTGTCAAGCCATGCCTTAATATCAGATGTTTGTTCCATTAGAGGTTGAACGCATTTAAAGCTAAAGGGTTTTTCTGGTTCAACTTCCTGCACATTCAAGAATGTAGGATTGAATACACACAGATTAAGACAAGCCATATTAAGTGCTCCTCTATAAATCTTAGCAACAGGTTTTCTAGCATCAAGACCATACACTAATCCTATTACTTCCTGGTGATTGTCAAAGCTATATTCCTCAGGCATTACGGCCTGTACCCAGACACGGTTAAATACAGTATCTTCTAGGTTCAAATCCTCTTTCTTTGTAATACTTATTTGGTCAGGCAACTTAGCTTGGATTCTAAAGTCGTTTGTAAACTTAGACATTCTTTCCAAGAAAGGAGTAACATATGCTTCAGTGCTAAGATACTCCTTTCCTTTTATAATAGTTGCCTTTCCCTTTAAAAGTTCGTCAATCGTCAATTCCATTATTAGATATATCAGACAATTCTGTGTAAAAGTCTATCTCTCTTACTACAACTCCTCCCCAATCTAGATAGTCATCATACAACTTCATAGCCTGCTTAATATCTTCCTCAGAATATTCCGGAAATAATCCTTTTATTCCAGAGACAGTATCCTCGTACCCTGACTCCTCAGCTTCATATAGACGATCAGATATACTTTCCCAATCCTCTTCACTGATCACACAGTTAGAAGAATCATGTTCCTCCTCTATTTGAGCTTTTAATTTGTCAGCTAGTTCGGAGGTAGAGCACACCCCAATGATATGCTCCCATGCGTCTTCGTAAAATCCTCCAAACTCTACCACTACGTAAACCTTAGAACGCATCGTCATCGAATACACCAAGGTCGTTAATAGGATCGACTCGCTCAGGCACAGCATCCTCAACAGCCATAATTTCCTCATGGGACAGGAACAGCTTCTGGCTCAGGAATCGGAGCAGGATCATTTACTTCACCTTTCAGATACGCATCCAACTCCTTACGAGTAATTCCTTCTAATGCCATACATTGAGCCTTAGATAGATACTCTGTTCCCTTATAAGTTACAGGAACAGCATTTTTGTTTGGTTTGTAGTTCTCAAAGCTGTAGAACTTTTTTAAGTCTTTCTTGTTCATAATACGTACAAATTAGAGATTTTCAAATGTTCCTCTTAATAAACTTCCTCCAACCATAAGGTCATAAGACAATCCATAAGAGTTTCTACTAAAGTTATAGTTTGCATAATCTGAAGCTCCAAATAGACTCAATACATTTCTATAATCTAATCTCTTACATGAATTTAGAGAATTAGAGTGAAGGTCACCTTTAATGAAATGCACTTTGTCTGAGTAAATACCTTGATCATGCAGCCATTCATACAACATCACTTTAGATTTATCATCTAAGTTCAGAGGCAATCCTTTCTTCATATACTGATCATCTTTACCATGACAGCATATAAAGGTCTCTCCATCTTGCTCAAATATTCCAAAGAACTCTTCCCAGAATATAGTGGTAACATTCGGGAATTGAGCATTTATGAGAGCAAGTAATGCCTTATTACACATATACTCAAAGTTACCTCCATGATTACCACATGGAACAGAGAAAACATTCAGCTTAGAGCAGAACTTATTCTCCTTAGCAGCTAGAGTTCCTATAAACCACATCATCAATTCTATGAATTTATTGGCTTGTTCTCTAGCATCCATGTTTTCTGGCATATCATGGTCGAGTCTAGCAGTCTTTCCAAAGAATCCAGAACAGTCAATATTATCCCCCATAAGGACCACATTAATTGTTCCATAGTCGCTAAGACGTTTAAGTCTCACTAAAACTTCAGACAAACGTCTCTTAGCTTCATCAAATCCATAGCCTTTGTTCTCCTTATACATTGCTCCAGAGGTTACAGCTGCCCCAAGATGGAGATCAGATATATAAAGATTAATGCTTGGATTGGAATTCGGAACCTCCTCTATTATAGTAGGATTTATATTCTCAGGCAAATTAATAACGAACTCAGATGCCATTCTTAGTTGCCTCTTCAAATCAAGATTTTCCTGAGCATACTTCTTTAACAGCTTCTCATTGTTCTTGATTTGATTCTCCTCTGCCTTTCTTAAGAAACTATTCTCTTTCTCACGAAGTTGAATATCTCTCAATTCATCTTCTGAACATTCCTCAAACATATGAGGAGCAAATGGAGCAGATGCTTTGGTAATATTAAAGGCTCTAAGAACTCTCTTAAAGTCTACAAGAGACAGATCGACAAAATGTCGAGACACTACTCGTTGAGTAAGAGCATCTCCATAGTATGAATACAACCTGTGGATTGTGTTCATTTCCTCTCTAGTCAGTCTGCCACACAACGGAGCTTTATCCCTTCTAAAGATTTGGTACTTATAATACTTTATCCTTCCATGCTCATCTCGTATATAAGATGTTTCAGCACGATCATCCGTCTCAACTTCCTCTTCAACAGGAGCTTCCTTATGCCTAGCTACTACCTCATTATAGAGGCTTATCAAGTTTCGTACATCTTCAGATTCTTCATCATTCTGCCTTTTCAATGCAGAAATAGTGTTTACTATACTGTTATAGCTAAGACCATTATCCAAACAAAATTGGGATAATCTTTTTCCACTATCTCTGACTGCCAGCAAGATGTCTGTGTACTTCTTTACTGTAGATTGTTTCATTTATTTTTAATTGATTTATTCAACTTTATTTAGGTAGTTACACCGGTATAAAAAAAAATAAGCGGCTGTCTGAAGACAACCGCTTTCTAGATTTATAAGTTTAGAGTATGGAATTAACCTCTCTCGATACCGAATACGAGATAAGTTCCAACACGAGAACTCTTAGATGGAGTATATGCAGTATGGAATGCAACAGGCTGACCCTCAACAACTTGCTTAGTATAAGTACAAGTCAAACTTCCCTTATATCCCTTCTTAGCATAGAGTTCCTTAGCAAGCTCCTTAGCCTTAGCCTTAGTTTCATCAGTTTCGGCAAGCACTGCACCAGTTGCATCGTCAATAAGCTGATAAATAGTCTTATACTTACGTGCCCCCTTCTCGTTCTTAATATCGTCAATACGATAAGGACGTTCACGAGTATCAGCTACAGCAGCCTCTTCAGTGATTACAAATCCTACACCAGCAACATTCTTAGACTTCTTAGCAAGATAGTCTAGCATAAACTGCTTCTTATCAGCATCAGTAATTCCGTTTACTTGTTTCTTACGGAACATCTTATATGCTTGTGTTGCATCACCCATAATGTCAAACGGAGCTTTTGCCAATGCCTCTTCTTTAGTTGCTCCAGTTACTTCCATTCTCTTAAAGTTCATAATTTGTGTCATAATTCAATAGATTTTAAAAGGTTTATATTTCAAAAAACATTAATTCGTATCAACATCTTTCATCTAACATCACAAAATTACTATTTCTTATTGAATTACCAAAATAATAACCTGTAAAATTATCTTAAACCTCTAAATCTTTATCTCTTGCTTTCTCAAACCTTGGTACTGCAAATATAGTTATAACTTGAAGTGTCCCAAACGTGAGGAAGTTACAAATCCGTTAAATAGTGTTAATGGATTTTATCTACACAAATTCTCTAACCTTATCTATTGCTGCCGTTAGAACGGCAACCAGCAAGATAAAATCTCTTTCACCTTAGCTGGAATTTTTTTGTCCTCAATCCCAAATGTTGGGAATTGCTTGCATCCATATGCAAAATCAGAACATACTACTGCCAGGCCTTTTATTTGGTCTTCTGGAATACCATCAGCCAACTTTCGTATTACTTGATAGTGAGTAACATCTGGTTTCTTTTCCTTCAGTTTTTCCGTAAGATAGCACACTAAGGAAATCAAGGCAAACTTGGTATTTATGTCAGTATTGAGATACCCTGTGGTAAAGTACTGACCATACATCCTTTGCATTTCTTCATACGGAGGAGTTTTAATTATGTCCATAAGTCAATCAAAACGATAACCTTTACTGTAATAATGAGCAGCTAATCTTAAGAGGAACTTAAATTCATTCCATCCTTTATTAAAATCTGCTTTAGATAGCTTATAAACTTTGGTGTAATAATCCGGAATGGTCGATACCACAAGGCAATTGGATTGCACACTACAGTTCTTCATTCCATAGAACTTATCAGCTACCAAAGTCATCAGCCAGCTGTACAAAGAAAGTTCCCTATGATAATGGAATTTCTCAAAGTTGTTACCAAACTCTGAGAGTATCTTTCCGATAGTTTTAACATCGTTGACAACTACCACATTAGACTCGATATCAATGGTATAATTATCTAACTTAGCTTTAATTCTAAAGATAAATGGTTCATATTCGGGAACTTTGACTTGGACATCAAGCAAAATTGCTTGCTCGTTTTCAGAAATTGGATCTACCACAATACCTTTTGGATGTAGCAATTTTTGGATAGATTT
>UMEZ01004590.1_pt1 | contig 23751 bp, 19 predicted proteins | sample 1964841 | NCBI WGS metagenome assembly UMEZ01 (sample SAMEA4836029, study PRJEB28245) | human gut metagenome | biome: gut microbiome; material: fecal sample | place: Denmark | collected 2008 | reverse complement strand
CGAAGCCAATGCGGCAAAAATTGCGTCAAACGAAGAAGTTGCCGCCAGTAACGCGACGGTCGCAGAAACAGAAACTGCCGCAGGAACAGCCGCAACGGTTGCCGGCGAAAAATCCGTCGCCGCAAAAGCCGCTGAACATGGCGCCGCCACGCGCGTCGAAGGGAAAGTAAAAGACGTCAGCAAAGCGCATGTCTTGTCCGGCAACAATGCAGTCAAAGCAGGCAGCCGTGCTGTCGGCACTTTGGGCAAAGTAGCTAATGCCGCAAAAAGCGCCGGCAGCGTCTTATTTGCCATGGCCAATGGTTGGATGGGCGTCGCCGCCGCGGCACTGTACGCCGCATATTGCGCTTGGAAGTATTTCCACGCAAAGTACGAAGCGGCCGAAGCCAACACATGGACCGGCGATGCCGGGTATGGTGGCGGCACGTATTCGCTTCACGATGGTCAGATTTATAAGCGGGTCGACAACGGAGATGACGATGTAGCCGCAGACCCGACCGGCCAGGGCGAACGCGCTGATGGGGGCGCCTCGGAAGTGGCGCTGGACCCGAACAGTGATGAATACGCCGCTGTCTATGCAAAGTTTATGGGCAAACAGGGCTCGTCCGTAGCTGTCTACGAAGCTGAACAGGAAGCACAGGCAAAAATGGACGAAGCCAATCGGCAGGCCAATAACATCGACATCGGCTTCGACGATGGCGGTCTTGGCGCTGACGTCGGCGGCGGTGGCGGAAGTGGTTCCGGTGGCGGAGGCGGCGGCTCGTCGAGTACGGCCGAAGCAAAGCCCGCTACACCGATGCGCACGTCTTGGTCTTTTGAGAACGACCCGGAACTTGCTGATTATGCAAATCAGATTGAGTACGCAGCTTATATCCATAATGTCCCCGCCAATGTTCTAGCCGGTATTATCAAGCAGGAAAGTCACGGTGATGCGCACGCTTGGTCTACGGATGGCCTCGGCAACTACGGTCTCGGGCAGATTTCTAAAGCGCTGGCAGACCAATATAACGGCGGTGCTGGCTGGGGTGATGGCTCAGATCCGAACCAGAACATCTTAGTCGCGGCCGCTTATTTATCCGACTTGCTCTCACAATATGGGGACCTCTCGCAGGCGATTTCCGCCTATAATGCCGGTCATCCGATTTCCGGCAACCAAAGTTACGTTAACAGCGTCCTTGGTTATGCAAATGAAATGACGAGCAAGCAGGTGCCGCTAGATAGCAGCGCCGCGCAAGCCCAGCCTGTCGAGTACGACGTTCCTGTCGGAGAGCTGGTCGCATATCATGCTATCCACGACTACACACAAGGTGACCAGTGGCGTGATGGTATTCCAGACGACGTGGCTGATGATAGAGACGCGAAGGGCTGGTGTGATACTTTTACAGCACGAGTCTACGAAAGCGTTTTTAAGCAGCTTGGCAAGACAAATCCCTTTGAGGGGAACGCGTATGTCAACGACTCGCAGTTTAGAGCGGCTGGCGCTTATGTAGCAGGCGGCCTCGAAGACATTCGAGGTAAGTTACAACCCGGGGACCTCGTTGACGGCCCCGGACACGTTGGTATTTATATCGGCAACGGCCTGGTCCGCAGCCGTCAGTCTAGTGGCGGTATTCACGACGCTACCTTAGACCAGTTCAATGACTGGTTCGGTATTCAGGGCTACGGTTCCATCTCCATGATGACCAACAACATGACCGTCAAGAGCGGACTTATCGGCAAGACAGCTGTCAATCAGGCTGCCGCCGAAGCGGCCAAGCGACTGGAAAAAGCCAAGGCTGATTACGCGCAGCTCCTTAATGAGCTGACCGCCGATACCCACAAACCGGAAACCGCCTATGAAGAGGGCATGCTGAAAATCCTCGACGATGTCTATAAAAAGCGCAAAAAGATTATGGACATCGACAAAGTCGGCGGCGTCGATACGAGCCAGGCCAAGAAGCTCCTCGGCGAGTACAAAGCCCAACAGATTGAGGCACTGAACAAAAAAATCAAGGAAAGTAATGACCAGCTTGCGGCCGATACGGAAAAAGTGACGGCTCAGGTAAAGGGCGACTACGAATCCTTGTATGACGCAGAATTAAAAGCGTCCATGGCGAAACTCGACAAAGAAAAGGAAGCCCGCTTTAAAGCCGTCGCAAAACATAAAAATGACCTCGACGCACAGATTGCTGTCGAAGAATGGTATGAAGCGGAGTCGCTGGCACTTACAAAAAAGCGGGAAGAAGAACGCCGCAAAGAATTTGATGAAACGGCACAGTCTATCATTAACGACCTCGACCAGGTGCGTCTGTATGACCTCGTGAGCCAGTCTGACAAAGGTCGTCAGTCCTTGTATTGGTCTGAAAAGAAAAAGGCCATGTCGACGTTCTATTCGCTGTGGAAAGAGTCGAGTATTACGACGATGGGGATTGCCAATGAAGCGGCTTCGTCGATGGCCTCCGGTCTTTCCAGTGTATTTTCCGACCTCGGGAGTAACATCTCGAACGTCGGGAAACTCGCGCAGAACATGGGTAAGGTTATCCTTGATACCATCGTCAAGATTGCCGCACAGTGGGCCGCCGCGAAGATCACGATGGGCCTTTTAGGCGGCTATCTCGGCATGGGAACGAAAATCACAAATCCCACAGCGGCCGCGTGGGGACTTCCTACAGCGTCGATTACGGGCGCCGCATCCTCTGGCCTTTCGCTGAATACTGGCGTATCCATTCTCGGTCAGTCTATCCCGGCATTTGCCGCAGGTGGTAAAGTCACAGCGCCGACGCTGGCGATGGTTGGCGAGGGGAATGACGATGAAGGTATTTTCCCGCTGAACTCGAACACCTATGACCAGATGGCTCGCGGCATCGTCGCCGCCCAGCAGGGAGCGAACGGCATTGGTAACGCACCTGTGGTGAATATCATCAATAACAGCAGTAGTCAGGTAAGCGTAAAAGACAGTCACTACGATAATCGTATGCGGCGCTGGATCCTGAACGCTGTCGTTGAGGACGTCAACAATAACGTAGACGGCAGCGCAACGAATCTAAAAGCCGCCCTGGGGGTGAGATAAATGAGTAAGAAATTTCCTGCCGACCAACTGCCGGTACCGGTGATTAGTGAAGCCTCGAACAGCGGGGACACACATCTGATTACATTGGCCGCAAGTACAATTACTTCTGAAACAGACGGCGGCTATAAGCAGACACGGCCGCGAAACACCCGCATCAAAGAGACGATGACGTATACCTGGACCTGTCTCACGGATGACCAACTCAACATCATTCGGAACTTCTTTAAAAGCGTCGGGACGTATGATCAGTTCGATTTTACGGACTACTCACTCAAAGAAACTCACGCAGTACGTTTTGCTGATGACATGAGCTGTCAATACTATCATCCCATGGGCTGGTCCGTGACGTTACAGTTTGAGGAGGTATAAAGATGCTTGACTGGGAAGCCGCGGCCATCCTTGAGAAGAACAAGCTCGCCTCGGACGCGCCGTTTTTAATCTTACTGAAAATCGAACACAGCAAACTTGAATCACCTATCTATTTAGCAAGGAATACGGAGGACGTCGTCTGGAACAAGCAGACGTACGTCCGCTTTCCTTTTGATATCGGCACGGTAACCTCGGACGGGCAGACAATTCCGACCGTCGACCTTACGATAAGCAACTGCGGCGGGCTGATTCAGTCCTACTTGCAGGAGTACAACGGCCTTGCGGATGCTAAGGTCACGCTGTACCTGGTGCACGAAAACCTGCTGGACCGGACAGACGCACTTATGACGATTGAGTTTTCCGTCAACTCCGTAAGTTATGACGAACAATGGATTACGTTTAAGCTGGGATGCTCTCCGGAACTCTATTATAAATTCCCCCTGAACTGCTATATGGTGAACTATTGTCCGTACCGTTTTAAAGACATTCGCTGCGGATACAACGGTACTGCAAGTGCTTGTAACAATACGCTTAAAGAGTGCCGCATCAAACAGCGTTTTGGGGGAGAACAAGGGATGGTCGGTAACTATGTGTAATTATGATGACCTTATTGGTGTACCCTATAAAGATTTTGGCCGCGACCCGAAAAAGGGGCTGGACTGCTGGGGCCTTGCGATGGAAATGTATCGCAGACAGGGTATTAACATCCCCGATTATCCGTTTGATCCTCGCGATTTTAAAGTCATCAGCCATCAATTCGAGATACACCGTACGCATTCACACTGGGTGCCGCTCAAAGAACCGGAAGACGGCTGCCTTGTCGTTATTCGCTTAGCCGATGAAGGCTGGGCGAATCACTGCGGGGTGTATGTCGGCTATGGCGAGTTTATCCACGCGTACCACACAAGTGTCGTCATTGACAGAGTTCGACGTTGGCTGCCGCGTATTGCCGGCTTTTATAAGTGGCGGGAGGACGAAATATGATTGACATTATTTACGTGAGGGACGTCTTCGCAGAACATCCGGAGACACATATCACGTCAAAACAGTATATCGCAGGTATGACGCTGAATGGGTATGTCGACCTTACTGACCGCGACGCATATGTTGCGGGCATGTGGGTAAAACGTCCTGAAACATTTTGTCCGAAGGATAAGATGCAGGTACTTGTCGTACCACACGTTGCGGGACATGGCTTTAAAAAATTTCTGGGCACTGTTTTAACAGTAGGTCTGCTTATCGCCGCCCCTCATTGGACGTTCGGCATTACCAGTCTTTGGGCGCGGTCCTTGGTAACTGGCGCCGTCCTCATCCTGGGTGGGAAAATCATCAACAGCGTCTTCCATCTGAATCAGGCCGCGTCAAGGGGCGTCGATGACCGCAGCTCTACTACGTACGGCTGGGACTTACCGAGCGTGCAGACCCAGGAGGGCAATGTTATCGGCGAGACGTTTGGTGAGTGCATCCCGTCGCCGCAGCTTTTGATGTGTCACGTAGAAACGGCTGACGAAAATACGCAGTATCTGAATGTGCTGTACTGTGGCGGTTACGGCCCGGTTGACAGTATCAAGGATATCCGTATCGAGCACACGCCGATCGAAAACTTTGCGGATTGCCAGATTGAAACACGTCTCGGGACGAATGATCAGACGGCGATTTCCTTTTTCCCGGATACCGTCGCCGACCAAAGCATCGATTTGACGCTTAAAGAAGGCGTCGCGGTCATCCGAAGCACAGACAGTGATGAAGTAAATAAGTTGGAAGTGACCGTTACCTTTCCTTCCGGCATTTATTACCAAAAGGATGACGGCAATCTTGGGAATCTCGAAGTGCGGTTTAATATTGCCTATAGAGTGACAGGGACGAGTAATTGGGTTGGCAACGACTACGCATTATCGAGAGCTACGAATCAGGCCGTTCGAAAAGTCTATACTTTTAGTGGTCTTGCGGCAAATCGTTATGACGTAAAGGTAACACCGATTACAACGCCGATTACAAGCCGCAGTTGTGGACTGATGCAGTGGTCTACGCTTTCCTCATATAGTTTTACCGGTGCCTTTACACACCCGAATAAAGTCCTTGTAGGGATGCGAGTAAAAGCGACGAGCCAGCTTAACGGCGGCGTGCCCAGTATTAATTGGAGACAGCGCCGTACAGTTGGCTATGTCTGGGACCCGAATAAGCAGGAGTATGTCACGAAGGATTTACGCAACCCGATTTGGGCGGCCTACGATATTTTGCATCATTGCCGGAAGCTTTATAACATCAATACTGGGGACTATGAGTATCACGTCGACGGCTGCCCAAAAGAGCGGTTCACTCAGTATTTCGACCAGTGGGTAGCCGCAGCGGACTATGCCGATGAGGAAGTGACCGACGCCGACGGCACTAAAGAACCGCGGTTCCGTTTTGACGCATACTATGATACATCTCTCAGACGCTATGAGGCAGCGAATAAAGCGCTCGCCGTCGGTCATGCCACTTTGGTGCGCCACGGTTTGCAATTAGGCGTTGTCGTCGATAGGCCTGGCACGATTCATCAGGTATTCGGTGAAGGGCGAACCATCGCATCTTCTATTAAAGGCGAGTTTTCAGCAACAGAAGACCGAGCACACAGTCTCGAAGTTACCTACAACGACACGGAAAATGATTTTAAGAATACTGAATTCTTCATTCGCTCGGACAGCTACGCCAGCGCCGCCGCAAATGGACAGGATAATACGGCTCAGCTGACGCTTTTTGGCGTGTCGAGCCGCAGCCAGGCATACCGGGAAGCTATGTATGCGCTGGCTACCAACGAACGGCAGTTACAGACCATTCAATTCTCAGCGGATGTCAACGCGTTCGTGTGTGAATACGGCGACCTCATCGGTATCAACTCCCAGGTACCGCGATTGGGGGTAGCCAGCGGCCGTATTGTTTCGGTTGACGGTACGACGGTCAAGCTTGATAAAACCGTAACGTTCAAGGCCAGGGAGCCATATACAGTCATGTTTCAGAAATCGGAAAATGACGCGCTCATCACACGGGATGTTACGGCATTCACTGCCGATACGACAACGGATACGATTACCGTAACAACGGCGTTTGACAGCGGGGCGGCCCCGGTTGCCCTCGATAACTACGTGTTGGGCCTTAAGGACAAAGCGGTCAAACCGTTCAGAATCACGAAAATAGAGCGCGACGGCGACCAGAAAGTAGCTATCACGGCTGTCGAGTACGACGACGCTGTCTTTGATACTGATTACTCGAAATATCCGAAAATCGACTATAGCACGCCGCCTATGCTCATGGCGCCTATTAACGTTGGCTGCGTCGAGCAGGTCTATAAGAATTACGCCGGCGTCAAGGCAAGCCGTATCTACATTTCGTGGGACACCCCGGAAAATGCAAAGTACGACGAATTCCATGTCTATTACAGCACCGACGGGGAAAACTGGACCCGCGTCACCAACGTCGTTGGTACATGCGCGACGGTAGAAAATGTGATGCCGCCGCTTACTTATCAGATAAAAGTATGTTCTGTCATCGATGGTGTGGAATCGAAATTCACTCAGACTTCTATCAAGGTTACAGGACACGTAGAACCTGCCGTCACTCCGGTAGATATCATCGCATTCGAAAAGTACACGTTCCTGTCAGACGGTACGCCGCTATATGCGATTGAATTGTCCTGGGGCCCGGATAAGCTTACCGGACAGGTCTACTATAAGCATACTGGCTCTCAGGTGAAAGACGTCGTCATGCAACAAGGCGTACCTTTGAATCAGGCGGGCTATTCCGCAGACTGGACATTTGCCGGTATCGGCACGAACCAGATTACCATTTCACCTGTTATCCCAGGCGAAAAGTACAAGATATGTGTTTGTACGGCCGATGAATTAGGGTTATACACCGACGCGGACAGCGCTCCTTACACAGAAATCTCTGTAGAACCTAAGACGCTCATCCCTAACACCCCGGATAACGTCGAGCTTACATTTGACACCGCATCCCATCTCCGTTGGGACTCTGTCACGAACTGTGATATACAGTACTACGAAATCAGGCTCGACACCGACTACGGCAATGAAACGGATAAGTTGCTTGCCCGCACGAACCGTCTCAGTACAACAATTACCTTAAAGGAACGTAAAGGGACGGTCTACGTATTCGCTTGCAGTACCGATAATAAGTACAGCCGGCCAGCCGTCGTCAACTACAACAAGGTAGCTCCTGACGCACCGACGCTTGACGCTGTTGCCGGTATCGGTCAAATCAGATTGCAGGTAGGGCCGATTCCTGGTGGGGCCCTTGGGGTACACTTCTACGTCGACGATCAGGCAGTGGAAACGCCGAACGCCGCCATCAACTACATGGTCAAGAAGGCCGGCGAATACGATGTTTCTGCGGCGTACTACGACCTTTTCGGCGACGGGGCGAAGTGTCCGGCACTCCATGTCTACGTCAAAAACAAAGTAGATACAGAGTTTCTTGAAAAGAACGCCGTCGCGCTTGAGAACGTCGACGCTACTATCAAGAAAGCTGTTGAGGATACCCAGACGGCGCTGCCGAGCGCGATCCAGGCAGCGCAGGACGACGTCAATAAAGCACGTTCCGAAGCGACGACGGCTATCAAAGGCGTCATCGATGAGCTCAACAAAGCACCGGGCGACAGCAGCTATAGGTCCATCTCAAGCCTGAAAACGACGGCAGACAGCATCTCTGCGACCGTCGCTAACAACAAAACGGCGCAGGACGGGACCAACTCGACGATGCTCAGTAAAATCGAAGCGAACGCCTCCGGCATCAGCTCAGTTGTAGCTAACTTGAATAAGGCGCCGGGCCAAACGGGCTACACCGCTTTTACGACGCTCCAGCAGACGGCAGACAGCATCTCTGCGACCGTCGCTAACAACAAAACGGCGCAGGACGGGACCAACCAAAATCTGCTGACAAAAATCGAGGCCAACACTTCGGGAATCAATACCGTCGTCGCGAACCTCAACAATACAGATGCCAGCAAAACCGGTTATAAAGCCATTTCGGCGCTCAAGCAACAGGCGGACAGTATTTCCAGCACCGTTGCTAATAATAAGACGGCTACCGACGGTTCTATTTCGACGCTTACCAGCAAGGTATCCCAGCAAGCCGATCAGATCACGTCTATCGTATCAGACGTGAAGGCAGTCAGCGGGAAGACGGAAAGCAACTACAGCGCCATCGTTCAGAATCAAAGTGACATCGCCTTACGTGTCAAAAAAGGTGAAATCATTGGCCAGATCAACGCGACACCGGAAACGGCGACCATTGACTTTAAGCATCTTAACATCACAGGCGCTACGCTTTTCCAGAAAGACATCACGATAAGCGAAACGGAGAAAGGCGGCCTAGTAGGTGGCTCCGTACGAATCGACAATAAGGGCATGACCGTCAACAATACGAACGGCACCGCCGTTTCCTTTGGTAAAAACGGTATGGAATTCATCGACACGAACGGCGTCGCGTTCAATACGGTAGGGCGTCTCTGCACAGGGACGGCGTACGATGGTCAGACCATCGTATTTGCAAAGCCGTGGGACGTAAAGCCGAACGTTTTTGTTTTTCCGGTTTATCAGAACTATAAGATAAACAAATATCTAACAGACGCCGCTAAACAACGCCTGCGTGCGGAAAACGTAACGAAAGAAGGTTTCAGTGTAGTGTTTAATACCTACGTAGATGGGACGGAAGTTAACGTAACCACGCCGGACGAACTCTTATATTCTTCGGATAAACAGACTTATGCCGGCACGGAGCTCACTTACGTGGATACTAAACCAGAGTACTCAGCAGCGTGGTACCGTTGGTCTAAAACGCTTGATATTCCGCTAGGCTTTGCCGCATCAAGCGTAACTCTAGGCGTTGCTAGTATGCATACCCTAAAGCCATTTAGTGAAGCGGCGTATGCACTGTGTGATGGTAAGTCCGGGTGGGAAGTTTATAAAGTAGTATCGCAAACGGGAACGCGTAACGGTAAAAATTACAACAAGATTTCATACAGCTTAGAAGGGCATTCGTCCGTTGGCTTCGATGTATTGGACGATAACGGCGCTGTATTAAAATCCGTTGGCGAATCAGTGAGAAGCGCGTTTAACAGTAGTTTTATCGAAAACGATGATACTTCCTGGACAGTAAAGGAAACGATGGGCTTCGGTACCGGATCGATTACAACTAAGTTCACATCGACCATGAACACTATACATTTAAGAATTTGGGAAAACTTGTATTTAGTTACTGTTGTCGAGTACGTCGGTGATAACGCTGCGGTGGGACTAGAACGGGTTGTACCATCCCCGTCTTCCGATATTACAAAAGCCCTATCAACAAAAATTTATATCAGTAACCCAATATATGTCACTAAGTCAGACGGGGAAACGATTTTAGACCGTGGCGTAGTCGGTTTTATTGCCACCGACCCGAATTCTGTCAACTATACACTGAAATAAAGGAGTGATTAATAATGCGTAAACAGGCTTTCCAGTACGGCGAAATCAGAGACGAAAACGATAACGTCATCCGTAAAGGCACGTACGGCAAGATGACAGACCTTGCCAATATCCAGAACACGGGTTTTGTCGATTACGTCATCAATAACTTTGACGCCATCGTGGACATGATTAACGGCGCGGCCGTCTACGTAGACAGTAAAGATAAACTGCCTACGACGGGCGTCACGGGCAAACGCTACGTCACAAGGGATACCGGCGTAAGCTATGAATGGGATGCGGCTAACAGTAAGTACGTCGAACTTACCGCTAAAATTGACGGCGCTTCGGCCTATGAACTTGCCGTCGCCAACGGCTATAAAGGGACTCAGATGGAATGGCTTGCGTCCCTCAAAGGCGATAAAGGCGATACTGGGGCAACCATTACCGGGGCGACCGTCGACGATGACGGGAATATGACCCTTACACTTAGTACCGGGGCTACAATCAAGACGACGTTACAGCCTATCGCAGACAGCAAGGCAAGCGCTACGGCGGCTAAGGCATCGGAAACGAACGCCGCCTCTAGTGCGTCGACGGCACAAACCGCCGCCAGCAACGCGACCGACGCGGCAAGCTCTGTTTCTAACGTCGTTGCTGTTGTCAACAAGAACGCCGAGGCGACAAAGACAGCAGCAGACAATGCGAAAACTTCTGAGACCAACGCCAAGGCATCTGAGACAAACGCGGCGGCATCGGCGACGGCGGCTAGTACGGCTAGTCAGACCGCTCAAAAATGGGCCGTCTCGACCGAATCGCCTGACGGCGCCATAGACAGTGACAGTGATACTGGGAGTACAAAAAGCGCCAGGTCATGGGCTTTAGGTTGCAAGTCGAGCGCTTCGGCGGCTAGTACATCAGCTACTTCTGCTAGTTCCAGCGCTGATACAGCGAGAACTTCTGCTACTAATGCGGCAAACAGTGCATCGGCGGCATCCCTTTCTGCATCCAGTGCGAGTAAGAGTGCTACGAGTGCAACGGCATCGGCCAAGTCTGCTAGTGATTCAGCTACGGCGGCGAGCACGTCTGCTACCAATGCTAGTAATTCAGAATCCAATGCCTCGGACTATAAAACAAGTGCTCAGACTTCTGAAACCAATGCTTCTACGTACGCTTCTAATGCATCTAAATCAGAAACGAACGCCAAGGCGGCAATGAATAGCGCTCAGACTTCTGCTACTAGCGCAAGTACATCGGCTACTAACGCAAGTAAGAGTGCTACTAATGCTGCTGCTAGTGAAACGTCCGCAAAAACAGCACAGGCTGCTGCCGAAAGTGCTCGTGACAGGGCCGAAGAAGCTGTAGCTAAATTGACGGGTGTTATGAAATATGCCGGTCAGGTAGATAACTACAGCGACCTCGATGCAAAAACAAAAAACAAAGGTGATGTTTGGAACGTCGTTAATGCCGATGCTACTAACGGCGTCAAGGCAGGGGATAACGTAGCATGGAACGGGGAAAGTTGGGATAACCTTTCCGGTACTGTAGACCTTTCCATCTATGCCGAAAAAGCGGATTATACCAAGGCTATTACCAGTGCCACAGCTGACCAGAACACCATCACCTTTAATCACAAGGATGGAACGACTTCCAGTATTACAATTAACAATACTGACCAGAGTACATCAGCTACAAACGACACTTTGGGCCGTCAGATTGATAAGACGTATGAAACACTAGCCGATGCTACCAATGTACATACGTCAATGCAAAAGAGTATCAATACGCTATCTTCCAGTAAACAGGATAAGCTTATATTCGACACCACGCCCACGGCCAACTCCACCAACCCTGTAACCAGTGCTGGCATCAAAACCGCCGTTGACAATATCAATACAAGCTTGTCTAAAGTAGTCCATACCACTGGCGATGAAACGATAGGTGGAGTCAAAACATTCAATGGCGAAATTAGTATGACAGCGGCAGATAACCAGTACGTTATCCCCCTGAAAATTCAAAGTCCGAGTTTGATTGCAGGCCATGGGGTTTTCATCAATCTCGGTAAAGAAGGGGCAGTAAATAACCGGGTATCTTTCGGTTACCACTACGTAGATAATAATAGTACCAATAACTATTTTGGCTATAGCTTCTATGGTAATTCGAATGAATTTAAATTCCTTGCCTCTGGTGACGCTGTAATCCCCGGTACGGTAACAGCAGGCGCTTTTGCCGGTAACGCTTCTTCTGCCACTAAAGCCACCCAAGATGGTAGCGGCAATGTTATCACGAGCACCTATGCGACTAAGGCTTCTATTCCCACTAAGGTTTCCCAGCTTACTAATGATAGCGGTTATCTGACTACTCATCAAGATTTGAGCAGCTACGCGACAAAAGATTATGTAAAATCAGCAATTGCAGCAATCGCTGATTATGATACTACAGCATTTTAAGGAGATGAGCTAATGTCAACAGGCAAAGGGCTCGTAAGCAAATCGTATCTTACCGCGATTGCCAACGCAATACGAGCAAAGACGGGTAGCACGGGGACGTATATGCCTAGCCAGATGGCAAATGCCATCAATGATATAACGACACAAGATAATACGGTTCTAAATAGTATATTAGACCGCAGTATATCGGGGGATTACGTAAACGACGATTTAACCGAAATAGGAGAGAATGCGTTTTCCGGTTGCAAATACATTACATCCGCCACCTTTACGAAAGTGACAGAAATTGATTACGGGGCTTTTTACTCCTGTAAGTCATTAGAGTCAATATCCTTACCGGAAGTTAAAAAAATCGATAGTTCCGTATTTAGTTACTGTCCTTTAAAGTCTATCAGAATACCCAAAATAGAGGTGTTGGGCTCCGCCGATGACTATTGGGGAGTATTTGATGCCTATTGTAAAATGACAACAATTAATATCCCGTCTACCATTCAATCAATCGGCAAACACGCATTTGATGGGGCAAACATAACTACTATCAATATAGATAGGCGTGCCGATTCTATTTCCGGCTCTCCGTGGGGTGCTACGGGAGCAACGGTTAACTGGACAGGTACAACGTGATTTTGAAAGGAGTTTTAGCATGACTAAAATAGAAATTTATAGATATGTAGGAAGTAACGGCGTTATTGATAGCCCTATCAAATTGCCGATGGACTATACACTGCGGTATCGACTGATTGCTGATGAAGGCAAGGAGCTTGTAAATGGAGATACAGTGGCTACCGTTATTGATGTAGACGTAGATGATGTAGATAACTGGACAGAACAGGATGCCCCCAGAAGAAACGAGAGGTGATATAGCTGGCTAAACAAGTTGGAAAATCAAAAAAGGCGCCGCCGGTTGCCTGATAATTTGTAGACGGTACCATAACCATTAGGTAGTTTCATTTTTACATCACCTCTATACGAGGATACAGGAGGCGCATAGCATTGGACAACATCATCAGCCTGCTTGCAAATGCTTTTATCAATTATGCGCTGCCGGCCGCAACCGTCACGGCGCTTGGCTGGCTGGTAAAGACGATAAAAGCGGACCGGGCGAGGCAGGAAGCCTTTGAAGAGGGGCTTAAGTGTTTACTCCGTGACCGCATCATCGCCGCGCACCGCAGACACATCATCGAAGGCCAGGCGGTGACGCACGAAGAGTATAACAGTATGCAGGACATGATTAAAAGCTACCTGGCTTTAAAAGGCAGTAACGGGTACATTGAAAGGATTGCGAAAGAGTACACGGACGCGCCTGTTACGTCGGACGCACACTAGGAGAGCTTATGAAGAATAAGATCATCGCCCTGGGCACCTGGGGCCAGCAGAACTGGCTGCCGCTTATCATCATCCTCAGCTGTATCATGATGGTTTTTCTTGTAGCCGTCATGATCAGCTGGCTCGTCGGCTACTGGTGCAATGCCCTGCGGGGTACGCATTTCGAGCTTGCCAGCTGCTGGAGCGGCATCAGCGTCGTCGTGACCGGCATGGCCGGTGTGGCATCGCTCGCAGGTGCCTGCTGGACAAAATATCACACTGATTCTAAATTCAATACGCCGGCGGGACTGCCGCCGATTCTGAAAAACAATAGAGGAGGGAACGCAAATGATGGAAGGAATTGATGTTTCGTATTGTCAGGCAGGAATGGATTTTGACGCCGCTGCGGCAGCGGGGAAAGAATTCTGCATCGTCCGCATCGGCCGCACCCGCGGCGACGGCCAGCAGGAACTTGACGATTATTTCGTCGATAACATCAACGGGGCGAAGGCCGCTGGGATGAAGCTGGGTATTTATTTTTATTCCAAGGCAACAACCGAAGCCGAAGCGCAGCAGGAGGCACAGTGGCTTCTCGACACGATGCACGAATACCTGGACGACGTCGACCTCGAAGCGGGCATCTGGTACGACGTCGAAGACGCGGTCCAGATGAACGGACTTTCTCCGGAAGAACTGACCAGCGTCGTCATGGCCTGGGTGAACACAATGAACGCCGCTGGCGTGTACTGCGGCATCTACTCGTACTACTCGATGCTGACGAACAACTTCATCCTCGACAACATCCCAGCCTACGTGCCGATTTGGGTCGCGAACTATTCGAGTGTAAATTATCTCAAAGCGGAACAGCCAAGTCTCAACATCCCGTGCTGGCAGTACTCGGACAAGGGATTTGTCGGCGGTGTCGACGTCGACCTAGACGTTTGGTACTAAGAGGGTGGTCTGATGCCCGACGAAGACCGTAAAGCGAGAATCAAAACATTTGTTCAAGAAAACTGGAAATTTTGTCTTTCTGTATGCCTCTGTGTCGTGTTTTTCGTCATCGCTATGACCGTTTATATACACAAAGAAGAAAAAAGCGATACACGGCCCGTCATCGTGAAATATGACGATTCGACCGATTCTGACAAAATTTCAAAAGAAATTCACGTCTCTCCGACGGCCGCGAAGGAAATCACGCACGAAATCGAACGGATCCACGACGGAAATGTCGCTCCGAGCGCCTCGTATTACATCGAAGCGCCGACGATCGAGAAAGCAGCCGAAGAGACGGCAGCGGCCATCGAGAAAAAGGACCCGGACCTGCCGGCGGCAGCCGTCGCGAAATCGGACCGTACTGTCGTGACGCCAGACCCGGTCAAGCAAAAAGTCGACGTCTACAAAATCGACCTGAAGGACAATCACAAAATCAAAGCCGGGATGCTGAGCGCCGATGGCAAACCCTATTTCGGCATCGGCTACCAGGCCGGCCGGGTGGAAGGGATGCTCTACACTCGGACCGGAAAAAGCGTCGACGCAGCGAGCGTCTCCTATACGGTGAAACAGTGGTAACGCGAAAAGCCTCTCCAAGTGGAGGGGCTTTTTTGCTTTACAACGATTTGTTCCCGAAGCAGATTTCGGCCGCAAAACCAACGAAATCGTCAGAATCGTGAGATAATCATCAGAATCGTAAGATGAAATTACGAAATCGTCTTAAAAAAGAGGTAAATTTAAGTTTTCGTTGTTCAAATTTCACAAAGACCACTTTTTTATTTTATATGTATAAAACTATTGACATTATACTTATATATGTTATAATATAATCAAGGAAGGGGAAATAAAGAACTTCCGAAGCATTCTTAAGAGCGCATCCGAAAATCGGAAAGTCGCCAAAGGAGGAAAACATTATGGCAACATATTATGACATCAAAGGTTTACCGCTGGTTAATGACGTAGATGACAAAAAAGTCGAAGAAATCAAGAATTCGATTCTGACGAACGGCTGGAAAGGCTGCCCGATTCTTTATACCGATTTGGGCCTTGTCACTGGCAGCCACCGCCTCGCAGCACTCCAAAGCATTGAAAAAACAGAAGACTACAATGACGTGCTCGATGAAGAAGTCGCAGAAGACGTATCTGACATCATCAATGACTACTGCGAAAAGAACGATACCTACTGGGACGAAATCGATTTTTCTTACCTGCGCGACATTTTCGCCGGAACCTGGGTAGAAGAATATAAAGATGAAATCGAAGAATGGTAAAGCATGGCGGTCAGCAATGGCCGCCTTTTTATTAAAGGAGGAATACACATGAAACGGACCATCTACATGAGCGAGCCGCTCGAACGGCTCGCAGAAGAAACTCGCGGCAGCAGCCGCCGAACCAGCGGTTTTTCCCGTCGCCTTGGGAAAATCGTCGAACGGTACCAGATTATGATTGACCTTGACACGACGACGCTGCCAGCGTTTACCGATACCGAAACGGCAATCCTGGGCGAAGTAATCTGCGGATCCGTGATAGATCGTCGGAAAATTCGCGGCCTGCATCTCGATGTGCTGGATGCCGAACTCGGCAGCCCGGAAGAAAAACAGACATTATCAGATAAGATTGCGGCGCTGACCGCTGGCCAGCGCTTGGCGCTTGTGGAAAAACTGGGGCAATAGCTATGGATGATATCAAAGTCGGTAATAAATACGGTTACTGGACCGTGTTGGCGCTCGATGACGGGCAACACACGAACAAGGTACTATGTAGATGCATATGCGGCCGCGAACGCTGGGTATTCAGATCACCGCTACGGACTGGAAAGACAAAGTCATGCGGATGCATGGCTCATCAGGACCCAGACTACGGCATAAAGCCAGGGGATCATATCGGCTATTGGACGGTATTGCGGCAAAAGGGGCAGCGCTTTTATTGCCGTTGTGTCTGCGGCCGGGAGCGCTGGGTCCCAGCTCAGCATCTATTACAGGGGCGGTCACTGTCATGCGGTTGCAAGCGCCTGGAAACGAGGCCGGAGGAAGCAGATAAAGCGCTACAGCAAGGCCGCGACATCTCCGAGGCCTTACAGACAGAAAAGCTTTCGGCCAAATACGCAGGCTTCGGCCGGAAAAGAAATAAAAACTCAAGTACCGGCATAACTGGGGTATCTGTCCATCAGAGCGGCCGATACCGAGCTTACATTACGGTTGACCGTAAGCAGATAGGCTTGGGATACTACGACAATGTCGAGGACGCTATAGCCGCCCGGAAAGCCGCCGAACAGAAGTATTTTGCGGCCCGGCAGGAAAAAGCAGATAAGATCAAGAAAAAATACAGCAAAAAAGACGGCCGATAACGAAGCCGTCTTTTTTCACTGAGCTCAAATCTGAGCTTAGTACGAGACGTTTTTATTTTTCCGTCTGCAAATCAAAAAATCATACCGCATCAGTCTAAGCAGTCCAGCTTGCACCTACGTTTTCTCAGTTACATTTTCCGTCCGTTTTTCCGTCTTCGGTGCTTTGGTAGCGTATAAACGCATAGTAAAACATAGATAAAGATAAGAGGGCGCTTACCCGATAAACGGCATATTTAGGCGGATAGCCGAGAACGAATAGTAACGTTTAGAAACGTATATTTTATTACTTACGATAAATTAAGGTTATCGGAAGTAATGGCGTGTAAAAATCCCTCCCCATGGCCTGGCGCCTGGAATTTTCTTTGTTTCATCATATGTGCTATTTTTTTCGATGTTTTTCAATTTCATACCTCGAAAAATTTTTTTAAAAATTCTTTACATCCCCTCAGCACATATCATAGATTTCTGCTGCAGCTGTCTATAATTCGGATGCTAAGTGACTTGTCGACAGCCAATAATACTGTACAGAAAATACTGTACAACGACTATTATGATGATATGGACTGGCAACTGCATATTACTGAATGGATCTGCTTGTAACTGCATTTTACTCAATAAGCTGCATATCGCTGATTTTATCTGCCTTTAGCTGAAATACGCTGCACTTAGCTGCTTTTCGCTGAATACAGCTTTACTAATAGTTGATTAAGTCAACTTAATAGTTAAAAATAAATCGCTTGGCCTTTTTTGGAATCCAGCGTTATAATTAGGTATTCCAATTATCATTTTAGGAGGATTTTTTTCGCCATGCAGCGTTTTCTTTCTTATGAGAATACCATTTTGGCCGTGGTCATGATGGTGTCTTTTATCAACCCTTTTACGAGCAGCGCCTTGACGACGGCCCTGCCGGGTATCGGCACGGATTATGGTGTTACGGACGCTCAGCTGAGCTGGGTCATCGAATTGTTCCTGATTTCTTCGACGGTGACGATCATGCCCCTCGGCAAGATTGCCGACCGCATTGGCAAGCGGCATGTCTTCTTTTTCGGGATTTCTGTTTTCTGTATTTCTTCCCTGGCCGTATATTTCGTCTCGTCCTTAGAAGGTCTCTATGTACTGCGCCTCTTGCAGGGCATCGGCAGTGCCAGTATTTTTGCGACGAGTATGGCTATCGTCTCGCTGGTTACGCAGCCTGAACGGCGTGGCCGGGCCATGGGCTTCACCATTGCGGCGGTCTACTGCGGCCTTTCGGTGGGACCGGCTCTGGGCGGCTTCTTTTCCTATTATCTGGGCTGGAAAACGATTTTCTACTTCATCGCCGCCGTCTGTGCAGCGGCCTGGGTCATTGCAGCCGTATCCATGACCAAGGAAGAATGGATTGTCAATGCGAACGGTAGTCTGGACATGCCGGGCAGTTTTCTCTATGCCGTGGCCATGATTGCCGTCATGGTGGGCTTGTCGGAAATTATTTCCCTCTGGTATGCAAAATATATGATTGCCGTCGGCCTCGTCGTTTTCCTCGTCTTTCTCTACGGCGAATGGCATAAAAAAAGCCCGGTCCTGCCCGTCCGGATTTTTGCGGACAACCGGGTCTTCTCCTTCTCCAGTTTAGCGGCCATGCTCAATTACTGCGCGACCTTCGGCATCAGTTTCCTGCTTTCCATTTATCTGCAGCGCATTACAGGCCTCAATGCCCGCGATACGGGGCTGATTCTCCTGCTGCAGCCGGTCCTGATGGCCCTCCTCTCGCCGTTTACGGGTTCCCTCTCGGACCGGATCAATCCGGCGATCCTCGCTTCGTCCGGCATGGTCCTGATTACCATCGGCCTGGCCTTACTGTCCGTCAACGTTTCCTTCCCGTCGTTCTGGCTCATCGCCCTGGCCCTGATCATCATCGGCATCGGCTTTGCCCTCTTCACGGCGCCGAACAATAACGCCATCATGGGCTCTGTGACGCCGAAATACTATGGGGCGGCGTCTTCCGTTGTCAGCACGGTCCGCCTCATCGGCCAGGTCTTGAGCGTAGCCATCATCACCCTCATCCTTTCCCAGCGCGGAACCGCAGGCAATGCGGACTGGCTGGCCGACCATATCCAGGAAGCCTTCATCGTCTTCACCATCCTCTGCGCCATCGGCATCGTACCGTCCGCAGCGAGGAGTAAATAAAAAGAGGCCTTGCGGCCTCTTTTTTGTGGTTCGTTTTGGCGACGCTGACGGTCGTGCCGTCGATGACCTGGTCTTTCCAGGTGACGCTGTAGACGCCGCTGATGTCATTCGTACCTTTAGCGGCTTTCTGGGGCATCGTGCGGACGCGGACGGTCGTCGAAGTCTGGCCTAATTTCTGGAAGCCCAGATCTGCCGTATCTTTGCTGATCAGGGAAATGTAGTTGCAGCTGTAGCCGGCATCTTTGGTCAGGTAGAGCGGTGCAAAACCTGCCGTCTTGGCTGCCGCCTGGTACGTATCATATGTTACAATAGGATTGGAGACACAGGATTGGAGACACCTGCGAGACGCGCTTCTTTGGCCGGGCTGGCAGCGAAGGAAGCGGACGTCAATATTGTGTTCATGTAGTATACATAAACGTTTAACGTTTGTCAAGACAATGGAGGGATTGTTATGGAATCCATAAATAAATTATTTTCGTTACAAGGAAAAACCGCCCTTGTCACAGGCGGTTCTTACGGCATCGGTTTTGCTATTGCCAAGGCGCTTTCGAAAGCCGGTGCAGTCATTGCTTTCAACTGCCGCAGCAAGGCGCATCTGCAGCAGGCTCTCTCTGATTATGAAAAGGAAGGCATTACGGCGCACGGCTATCTCTGTGATGTGACTGATGAAGCAGCGGTCCGGGCCATGGTGGCAGAAATTACGGAAACCCTGGGACCTATCGACATTCTCGTCAATAATGCAGGCATTATCAAGCGCATCCCCATGTGTGAGATGAGCACGGAAGATTTCCGTCAAGTCGTCGACATCGACCTCGTCGGGCCTTTCATCATGGCCAAAGCCGTCCTGCCCGGCATGATCCACCAGGGCCATGGGAAAATCATCAATATCTGTTCCATGATGAGCGAACTGGGCCGGGAAACGGTTTCAGCTTATGCCGCCGCCAAGGGCGGCCTGAAAATGCTGACCCGCAACATCTGTGCCGAGTTCGGCAGCGCCAATATCCAGTGCAACGGTATCGGTCCAGGCTACATCGCCACACCTCAGACGGCTCCCCTGCGCCAGCGCCAGGCCGACGGCTCACGTCATCCTTTCGACCAGTTCATCGTCTCCAAGACGCCAGCCGGCCGCTGGGGTACGACGGCAGACCTCGAAGGGCCGGCCATCTTTCTGGCCTCGGCAGCATCGGATTTCGTCAATGGCCATATTCTCTATGTCGACGGCGGCATCCTGGCCTATATCGGCAAACAGCCCTGATCAGTGTGCTGCCGTTTTGGGAGAAGTAGGTAGTTCTTGGGCTTTCTTTTCTTCGATTTCATGCCAGAGCTTATCTGCTGCAGGATGCCATTTTTCCGCATAGGCTTTACATTTCGCGCAGAGGTGTTTTGCCGTTTCCGGCGACTGGAGATCCGTCGATTTGGCACCGCTCCGTTTGACCATCGCCGCTAAGTACTGCGGATTTTCCAGCATCGGGCACGGGCGCAGATGGTTGTGGTTGAAAGGCTGGCCTTTGGCATATTCCTTGAAGAGCGGCTGCTGCAGGCATTCGAGCAGGCTCTGCTTGTTGATGTTGGCGCTGGAATAATGGATAAAGACGCACGGTTCGACGTCGCCGTTCGGGTTGATATGGCAGTAGTTGCGGCCGCCGGCGACGCAGCCGTCGATGTACTGGCCGTCGTTCTGGAAGTCGATGGCAAAAATCGGCTTGCCGCCTTTGGTGCCGCGGATTTCACGGACGCGGCGGACCATGTAGGCGCGCTGCTTGGGTGTCGGCAGGAGGTCTAGGGAAGCATCGTTGCCGACAGGCATGTAATGGAAATACCACGTAAACCAGACGCCCTTCTTGATGAGGAGGTCCAGGAATTCGTCGGACGTGACCGTATCGATATTCTTGCGGGTATAGCAGATGGACGTGCCGAAGAGGATGCCGTACTTGCGTAAGAGGTCCATGGCATGCATGACTTTGTCGAAGTCCCCTTTGCCGCGGCGGCTGTCGTTGACGTCGCGGAAGCCTTCGATACTGATGGAAAAGCTCAGGTTGCCCACGTCGGTCACGGCTTTGCAGAAGTCGTCGTCGATGAGGGTGCCGTTCGTAAAGGCGTGGAATTCGCAGTCATTGTGCTTCTTGCAGAGGCGGATGATATCCCATTTGCGCATCAGCGGTTCGCCGCCCGTGAGCAGGTAGAAATGGCAGCCCAGTTCTTTGCCTTCTGTGACGATTTTATCCATGACGTCAAAGGAAAGGTTCAGGGTGTGACCGTATTCGGCGGCCCAGCAGCCGATGCAGTGCAGGTTGCAGGCACTCGTCGGGTCGAAAAGGATGGCCCAGGGGATGTTGCAGTGATACTTTTCTTTGGCTGCATTGCGGGCGCGCAGGCCGTAGAAGGCTGATTCGAAGCCGAGGTCCATGACGGCCGTCTTGACGACGTTCGGGTTGAGCGTATCCAGCCCGTTATTGAGGAAGCGGAACCATTTGCCGCCTTCATCGATCAGCCGGCGGGCTTCGTCAAAGGATTCTTTTTCAAAGAGGTCCCCGAAGAGGTGCTGCATGACATAGGATAAACGTTTCAATGTTTTTTTGCGGTCTGCCGGGTTCCGTTCGGCCATGATGCGGTCGACGAGGATAGAGACAGCCCTTTTTTCGATACGATGGGCTAACTTACTCATTACCAAGTCATCTCCTAAAAAATCAAACAATTGAAACGGCGCTGTTTCTATTTCTTTGTATAGTTCTATTATACACCCGTTAAAACAAAAGTCTATAGGTTAAAGTCGAAAAGTCAAAACAATTCCATTTTGGTCTTTCTTTTACTTTTTCCCAATTATCCGTTATAATATGATACAAGATACTAGATAAGAAAGTAAAATTCATTAATTATTTTTTAAAATTTAATGCCATTCGACAAGAAATATTATAAATGATATGATGTACGTAATAGCGAACTTGTGGTACCGTTGGTTTAGAAAGGTTGATGTGGGGGAGATGACCCGCTCTTCCCGAAATATGGCATACTTGTACGTTTTTAATTTACTTTTGCTTAGGGGGAATTTTTTATGGCAAAGAAAGAGAATAAGTTCAAGGGGTATGACATTTCGACGCAGGCCGTCCATACGGGCGTCGGCTATGATGCGGAAACAGGGGCCGTACGCCGGCCGCTGCACATGGCCAACAGCTATAAGCTGCCGGACGATCTCTCGAAAGTCAACTATTCATCGACGGATCTTTTGATGTACGCCCGCAACGGCAATCCGAACCAGCACTGGCTGGAAGAAAAGGTCGCCGCCCTGCACAATGCCGATGACGCTATCGTCCTGGCCAGCGGTGTCGCCGCCCTGCACGCCCTTTTTTGGACGCTCCTCAAGACGGGCGACCGCGTCGTTTATCCGAAGGTCAGCTACATGGCTGTCTACCGTCTCTTCCATGAATTATTCAATAATAAATTCGGCGTCGAAACGGTCATGGTCGATATGACCGATCTCGACGCCGTGAAAAAGGCGATTACACCGGGGACGCGTCTGGTCCATGTCGAAACGCCGGACAATCCGACCGACGGCATCTCGGATATTGCGGCCATCGCCAAGATTGCCCATGAAAACGGGGCCATCCTCTCCGTCGACAATACCTTTGCCTCGCCGCTCAACCAGCATCCCCTCGATTTGGGGGCTGATTTCGTCGTCGAATCGCTGACGAAATACATCAACGGCCACGGCGATGCCCAGGGCGGGGCGATCATTTCCAACGATTTGGAAACGATGGACCGGATCCGCTATGAAGCGCAGGTCAATGTCGGCTCTGTCATCAGCCCCTTCAATGCCTGGCAGATTTTCCGCGGCGCCGTCACCTTCCCGCTGCGCATGGAACGCATCAATGCGTCGACCCAGAAAATCGCAGAATGGCTGGAACAGCGCCAGAATGTCACCTTCGTCTCCTACCCGGGCCTGCCCAGCAACCCCGGCCACGAACTGGCTAAAAAACAGATGAAGCACGGTTTCGGCGGCGTCATCTCCTTCGGCATCGCTGCCGATGACAAGGCCGTCGAACGCTTCTGCGCAGCCCTCAAGGTCGTCACCTTCGCCGTTTCCCTGGGCCACGACGAAAGCCTTATCTTCCCGCAGCCGAGCTACGATGAACGCATCAATCTCTATCCGGAAAAATTCCGCAAGGGCTTCATCCGCTTCAGTATCGGCCTGGAAGATCCGGACGACATCATCGGAGACCTCGATCAGGCCTTGAAAGCCATCGGTTTATAAGTTATTCCCAGGCCTTCCAGACGTCCGGCACGTAGCCGACGGTCGCCTTGGCGCCGTTGCGCACGATGGGCGTCTTCAGGACCTGCTGGTTCTCTAAGATTTTGGCTTCTTTCTGGTCCTCTGCCAGGTATTGGATGAGGGCCAGTGTATCCTTATCCTTACATTTTGGGTCGAGCAATGCGTCGATTCCGCCCACAGCTTGTGCTACCTTGCGGAATTCGCCTTTGCTCAGGCCCTTTTCTTTTAAGTCGACGAACTGGACGGGGATCTTCCGCTCCTTGAAATAGCGGACGGCTTTCTTCGTGTCGAAGGATTTGTTCGTGCCAAAAATCTGAATATTCATCTTCATGGTGCGGCGGAGACTCGTGACTTTAGTCATG
>UMEZ01034449.1_pt1 | contig 24026 bp, 20 predicted proteins | sample 1964841 | NCBI WGS metagenome assembly UMEZ01 (sample SAMEA4836029, study PRJEB28245) | human gut metagenome | biome: gut microbiome; material: fecal sample | place: Denmark | collected 2008 | reverse complement strand
GGCTTCATCGGCGGTGCCTTCCTGACCGGCTTCATCGCCCGCCAAGAAAAGCAAACGTCCCTGAAACGCCTGCTGGCAGCCAACTTTGCCGGCCTCGCCGTGGTCTACATCTGCGGCGCTGCCTATCTGGCCCTAATCAATGCCTTCTACCTCGGCACACCCCTGGGCTTCTGGTCCCTCTTCCTCTATTGTTTCCTCCTGCCCATCCCGGGCGATGCCTTCTTATGCATCAGCGCTGCCTTTTTGGCCCGGCGGGTACGGCAGGCTCGTCTGGCTTAATGAAAGGAGTCGTTTACTATGAGTAAAGGTTTGTTTATTACAGGTACGGGTACGGACATCGGCAAGACCTATGTCACGGCCCTGCTCATCAAGAGCCTGCGCCGCAAAGGCTACGACGTCGGCTATTACAAAGCCGCCATCAGCGGCGCGCCGTCTGTCGGCGCCAGTGATGCCGGTTATGTCAACAAGACAGCCCATATTGGCGAAGATGAAGATCTGCTCCTCTCATATCTCTACGACCACGCCGTCTCGCCTCATCTGGCAGCACGCTGGGAAAAGCGCCCCGTCGAAAAGGAAGTCATCCTGCAGGACTGGCAGCGCGTCACAGCGGCCTATCCCTATGTCACGGTCGAAGGCAGCGGCGGCATCATCTGCCCCATCCGGGACGACGAAAAGGCCTTCTTCCAACTCGAAGACATCGTCCGCTGGCTGAAGCTTCCGTCGCTCATCGTCAGCCCTGCCGGCCTGGGCGCCATCAACGATGCCGTCCTGACCGCCTTTTATATGAAAGAAAAAGGCCTGCCCGTCCAGGGTTTCATCATCAACCACTATACGGGCAGCCCCATGGAACAGGATAATCTGCGCATGATTGAAAAGTTGAGCGGCAAGCCAATCCTGGCCGTCATCGCCGACAACGATGAAGTACTCGACGCCGATGCGGATGCAATCATCCGTTTATACCAGTAAGGAGGGCATTTACATGGATTTACTTGAAGCAGACATGAACTATATCTGGCATCCGGCCCAGCAGATGAAGGATGCCGAAGTCTTCCCGCCCGTGGTCATCGATCACGGCAAAGGCTGCCGCCTTTACGATATAAACGGGAAGGAATACATCGACATCATCAGTTCCTGGTGGTGCAACCTCTTAGGCCACTGCAACGACGAAATCAACGATGCCATTAAAGACCAGCTCGATAAATTAGAACACGTCATCTTCGCCAATTTCTCCCACCGTCCGGCCATCGAACTCTGTCAGGCCCTGCTGCCCCTCCTGCCGAAAGGGCTGAAGCATTTCAATTTCACGGACAACGGCTCTTCTGCCGTCGAATGTGCCCTGAAGATGGCCTTCCAGTATCAATACCAGTCGGGCCAGCCTCAGAGGCAGCGCTTCATGTGCCTGTCCGAATCGTACCACGGTGAAACAATCGGCGCCCTCTCCGTCGGCAGTATGGACCTCTACGCCCGCATCTACAAGCCGATGATGATGAAGAATATCCACTTCGACGGTCTCGATTGCTACCGCTGTCCCTACGGCAGGACGCGGGAAACCTGTGACTGCGAATGCTTCGTCAGCGCCGAAAAAGCCTTTGCAGCCTACGGGAAGGAAACAGCGGCCCTCATCGTCGAACCGATTTTGCAGGGTGCAGCGGGTATGCGCATCTATCCGGCAGAATACCTGCGCCGTCTGCGCCGGCTCTGCGATGAATACGGCGTCCTGCTCATCGACGATGAAATCGCCGCCGGCTTCGGCCGGACCGGAAAGATGTTCGCCATCGAACATGCCGGCATCAGCCCGGATATCCTCTGTACTTCCAAGGGCCTGACCGGCGGCTACCTGCCCATGGCCATCACGATTACGACCGACGCTATTTATCAGGCCTTCTATGACGATTACAGCAAGCATAAGGCCTTCGTCCACAGCCATACGTATGCCGGCAACCCCCTCGCCTGCCGGGCCGCCCTGGCCGTCCTGAAAATCATGGAACGCGACAAGATACTAAAAAAAGCTGCCGAAAAGAGCATCTACCTTCATGAAAAGTTAGACGCTGCCCTCGGCAGCCACAGCCATGTCGGCGAAATCCGCCACATCGGCCTGATCAATGCGATTGAATTAGTAAAAGACAGGAAGACGAAAGAAGCCTTCGCGTCGGAAAAGCGGATTGGCTGGCACATCTTCCGCAAAGCCATGGACCTGGGACTGGTCCTGCGCCCGATTGGCGACGTCATCTATTTTAATCCACCCCTGACGATTGACGAAAAGACAATGGATGAAGCCGTCCGCCGCTGCACAGAAGCAGTCCATGCAGTCCTCGGCCCAGTTTAAGCCTGCAGAGCCGCATCGAGGGCGGCTTTGACGTGGGCCTTGATGTCGTCGTATGACTGGCCCGGCTGGGCTTCATAGAGTTTTTCCGTACCGATGAACATAGACGGTACATAGTAATAGGAGTGACCCTTGACAACTTCCGGGTGTTCCGTTTCTTCGTACCAGTCGACAGCGACCTGGCGGTACGCCGGATTTTCTTCAATCAGTTCGGCCAACGCTTCTTTTGCCCCTTTGCAGTACGGGCAGCCGTTTAAGTAAAAAGCGGTAATATTTTTCAAGGGAATCGACTCCTTTCAGAAATACGAAATCACTGATGGCCGCCGCAGCCATTTGCACCGCAGTGATGTTCACCGTGTCCGTGTTCATGGTCGTGGTGGCTGCAGGCTACGTTGGGATTGAAAGCCAGACTGCCCTGCAGCAGGGCCTTGACGGCATCATCGGCACTGCCTGTGACGCCGCCGTACAGTTTGATGCCGGCTGCAGCCAGGGCCTGCTGGGCACCGCCGCCGATACCGCCGGCAATGACGACATCGGCCTGATGTGCCTGAAGGAAGCCGGCTAAGGCACCATGGCCCTGGCCGTTCGTGCTGACCACTTCAGCGCTGACGATATTGCCGTCTTCGACATCATAGAACTTAAACTGTTCCGATTTGCCAAAATGCTGGAAAACATTCCCATTTTCATACGTAACTGCTATTTTCATAATAACAAGACCTCCCAGGAAATTCAAGAACAAGTTTTAATGACATATGTCATTTATCTATATTTAAGTATATGACATATGTCAGTTAATGTCAAGAAAAAAGACTGCCGCAAAACGGCAGTCTTTTTTGTGGTTCGTTCGGCGTGATTCGTTTGCCGAAGATTCGTACATACCACGGCAAACGATACACGGTCCACGGCAAACGACAGCCGTCGGGCTGTCATCGCGTAGGCGAGATCACAACTGTCGGTGTCTTATCTCCTTTTACAGAATACATGTTGTAAACGTAATCCGGTGTCAGTTCGCCTTTGAGGTGGAAGAGGGGATAGGCGTCGACGGCGTTCATGTAAACGACGTCACTCTTGACGTAGCCCGGGGCGATGCCGTAAGGGCTGGTCAGGATAGCCTGCTGAGAATTCCACTGCAGGTCCAGTTTCAGCGCCGTGGCTACGGCGACAGCCGGAAGATAAATCTGACCGTTTTTGCCGAGAGCTCGTTTGCTTAGTTTATTCCCGTTTACGACTAAATCATAGGCTTTAGCAATATACGTGACATTGCCGTCAGAAGCGTTTATTTTATCGGAAATTTCTTGAAATTCCGCAAAATCTTCCACCCCATAACCTGCCAGTGCTTTCTTGACCTGAGCCACACTCAAGGACTGCCAGCCATAACCGTCCGGATAAATATAGTAGGACACGGTGTGATCCGGATCGGCATCGATGACCAGCCGGTCGTAATAGATATTGACCGGCGTTCCGACGGAAACATACTGATACAGGTCTTCTACGTCGGCTTCGTTCATGCGCACGCAGCCGTTGGAAACGTAGCCGCCAATCGATTCAGGATGGTTCGTGCCGTGAATACCGTAATTGCCGTAAAAGCCGATCCAGCGGTAGCCAATGGGGTTGTCCGGACCGGAACTGATCTGGATACTCGTATCATCCGGATCGACCCAGGTCGGATTGACTTCCTTGTACTGGACCTGATAATACCCGGTCGGGGTTGGCGTCGTCGTCTTGCCGACGCCGACATGATACATCTTGATTTTCGTATCCCCTTCATAAAGGGTCAGGATGCGGCTGGCCAGATTGATGCCGATTTTCTTTTCCGACGTATTTTCCTGCGCCTTGGCCGGAGCTGTTTTCGCTGTTGTCTGCGGTGCTGCGGCGGCAGGCTGTGTTTCCGTCTGCGGTGCCGAAGTCGGCTTAATTTCTACTTTGACGTGAAACGGGGCCGGCGCCGTCTTCAGTTCCGGCGTGTCGGCCAGCGCCGCTCCGGTCGTCAAGACCAGGGCACATGTCAAAGCAATGAGTCTCTTATGCAAAATAATCCCTCACTTTCCCCGCCTCTGCAAGGCGTTCTTTTTATTTACACTCATTTAATCTTCGTTTACATATTCTTTTTCCCCGCTGCCATTCAGGATCAGGTTGAGGACGACAGCCGTAATGCTGCCCAGGGTAATACCGCTGTGGAAGATGATGCTCGCCCAGGCCGGGAAGCTGTGGAAGAAGTTCGGCGCCGTCAGGGTAATCATGCTGACACCGACGCTGACGGCGACGATCATCAGGTTGTAGGTCCCGTCGAATTTGACCTTGCTCAGGGCCCGGATACCGCTGGCAATTACCATACCGAACATGGCCACGCCGGCACCGCCGAGGACCGAGTTAGGGATAGAGGCGACGACAGCGGCCATTTTCGGGAACAAGCCCAGGACGATGAGGATGATCCCCGAAGCAGCGACGACGAAGCGGCTCTTGACGCGGGTCACGGCGATGAGGCCGACATTCTGGGCAAAGGCCGTGTAGGGGAAGCTATTCAGGATACCGCCGATAAAGGTCGATAAACCGTCCGCACGGAGACAGCGGGCCAGGCGGTGGCTGTCGATATCCCGGCCGACAATGGAACCGATAGCGATACAGTCACCCGTCGTTTCAACCATGACGACGACCATGACGACGATCATCGAGATGATAGAGCCGAGGTCGAAGGTGGGGAAACCAAAGGAAAAAGGCGTCACAATGCCGATCCAGTCGGCTTTACCGACTTCGGCGAAATCGGCCTGACCGAGAGCCATGGCAATGATTGTCCCAACAATGAGTCCCAGCAGGACGGAGATATTGCTGAGGAAGCCCTTGCCGCAGCGGTAAATGGCGATGATGATGGCCAGCGTCACGAAAGCCAGGAAGAGATTCATAGGCGAGGCGAAATCCGGCGATTTCGGGTTGCCGCCGCCCATCCAGTTGACAGCGACCGGCAGCAGAGTGATGCCGATGATGGTGATGACCGAACCCGTAACGACAGGCGGGAAGAAACGGATGAAGCGGCTAAAAAAAGGCGCAATGAAAAAAGTAAAGAGACCGGCAATGAGGATAGCCCCGTAAATCGCCGTGATGCCGTGTTCCGTACCGATGAGGATCATCGGCGTGACGGCAGCAAAGGTAACGCCCTGGATCATAGGAATACGAGCCCCGACTTTCCAGAAACCCAGGGTCTGGATCAAAGTCGCGACGCCGCAGGAAAATAAGTCGGCATTGATCAGGTGCACCAGCTCGGCCGGCGATAAATGCAGGGCCTGGGCGATGATGATCGGCACGGCAACAGCGCCGGCGTACATGGCCAGGACATGCTGCAGACCATAGGCAAAAAGTTTCCCTGCCGGCAGCATTTCATCGACGGGATTCGGTTTCGTAGCTACATCTTCATTCATTTCGTCAAAGTCACCTCAAACTTGGATTGGATAAGACCATAATAAAAAACAGCAATAATATTTTTATTATATCATTGCCTCTCTGAAAATAAAACATGCAGCAAAATTTTACTTACTTTTTACACAACTTTTTCAAAACAATGATACAGCCCTTATATACTGGTTTTACTATATAGAGGAGGAACTAAACATGTTCAGTATCAGCAACAAACACGAAGAATTTTTCGACTATCTCATGAGCAATGCCGAAAACTTCCACCGCGGCGCCATCATCGCCCACGAAGTCATGCAGGATGTTTCCAGCGTTTCCCTGCACCTGAAGGAAATCGTCAAACTGGAACATACTTCATCCAAGACGAACCAGGATGTCATCTTCAAACTGTCGCGCGTCTTCATCACGCCGATCGATCGGGAAGACTTCTACAAGCTGACATGCCAGCTCGAAGACTGCATCGATTCCCTGCAGGGCGCCCTGATGCGCACGAGCATGTACCATGTCACGGAAGCCCCGCAGGCCGCCGTCGCGATTACGGAACAAATCGTCATCATGGGGGAAGAACTGAAGAAAATCTTCTCCTTCCTGAAAGATATCGACCACAATGAAGCGAAACTGATGCGGCATGCTGAACATCTGAACCGCCTCGAAACAGAAGTGGACCACATTTACCGCCAGGAAATCTCCCGTCTCTTCAGCGGCGAAGAAACGGATCTGCTCAACGTCATCCGCTGGAAGGATATCTTAGGGACCCTGGAAGAAGCAGCGGACCACGTGGAAACGCTGGGCAACACGATTAAAGAGGTGACGATGAAGTATGCTTGATACGTCGCTCATCATCATGGTCGTCGTCCTGGCCCTGGTCTTCGACTTCATCAATGGTTTCCATGATACGGCCAACGCCATCGCCACCTGTGTCTCCACGCGTGCCATCCGTCCGGGCCTGGCCATCGTCGGCACAGCAGTACTCAACTTTTTGGGCGCCATGATTTCGACGGGCGTCGCCAAGACCATCGGCGGCGATATCGTCGTTTCACCGACGCTGGTCAATGAAATGATCATCATCGCCGGTCTCGTAGGGGCGATCATCTGGAACCTCCTGACCTGGTGGTTCGGCATGCCGTCCAGTTCGTCTCACGCCCTTATCGGCGGCATGATCGGCGCCATCATCGTCTCCGCCGGCGTAGCGGCCCTCAACGGCTGGGGCATCATCAAAATCGTCCTCTCCCTGATTATCTCGCCGATTTCCGCCATCATTACAGGCTTTATCATCATGAAGATCATCTTCTTCATCTGTCATTCCCAGAAGCCGGCCAGGGTCAACCTGACAGCCAACAGGCTGCAGGTCATCTCTGCCGCCCTGATGGCTTTCTCTCACGGCTCCAATGATGCTCAGAAATCGATGGGTATCATCACGCTGGCCCTCGTCTCAGGCGGCTTCATCACCAGCCTGGAAGTCCCGGACATCGTCAAGATGCTCTGCGCGCTCTCCATGGCCCTCGGTACCAGCGTCGGCGGCTGGAAAATCATCCGCACTGTCGGCGGCAAGATCTTTAAGATGCATCCCGTCCACGGCTTTGCAGCCGACCTGAACTCGGCCGTCGTTATCTTCTCAGCCACCCTGCTCCACCTGCCCGTATCGACGACGCACGTCGTCTCCGGCTCGATCATGGGTGTCGGCTCGGCACAGCGCATCAAAGCCGTCCATTGGAGCGTCGCCCGCCAGATGGTCACGGCCTGGGTCATGACCATTCCCTGCACGGCCGTCATGGGTGCGATTTCCTACTTCATTTTGACACACGTATTTTTCTAGGGCACCTGCAGCGCCCGCAGTTCGCAGGCCGGAAAAGACAATCGTTTGTCGTAGGTCGTTCATCGTTCGTCGTTTGCGAATCGGGCTCGCTGACGCATCGCATGTAAAAGCAACCCCTCAGCGCAGCGGCGGAGGGGTTGTTCTTTGCGATGCGTCAGCGAGCTTTTTCCGGACTGCGGACTGCGAACAGCTGACTGCGAACCTGTAAGAATTTTCGATGAACGATCAACGACGAACGTTATTTCACCACAATAATCTGATCTTTCAGTTCGTGTTCGAACTTCAGGCGGTGTGCCTTGGTGTATAAACCGGGCATGCCGCCTGTGTGCATGAGGATGACCTGGCGGCCCAGTTTGATTTTCTTTTCCTTAATCATCGAGAGGACACCGGCGAACATCTTGCCCGTATAGCACGGGTCGAGGAGGATGCCTTCGTGGCGGGCCATGGTGTAAATGGCTTCGCGGACGCGCGGTTCCGGTTCGTTATAACCCTTGCCGATGTAGCCCGTTTCGATGTGGAAATCGCCGTCAAAATCAAAGCCGTATTCTTCTTTGGCCTGCTTGAAGTAGGCCTTTAATTTTTCCATATCGAAAGGCATGACGGCGATGCCGACCAGCTTCAGGTTCGACTGGATGGCTTTCAGGCCGCAGTAAAGACCGAGATAGGTGCCCATACTGCCAACAGCGACATAGACCGTAGCGCTGTCGATCTGCTTTTCTTTCGCCTGGGCGTCGAGTTCGCGGGCGCAGTCCATGTAACCCAAGAGGCCTGTCGTATCACTGCCGCCCATGGGGATAAAATAGACGCGTTCCCCTTTTTTCAATTCGGCAGCCATGACTTTCTTGACCGTTTCTTCGAGCTGCACATCCTGGTCGCGGCCGTCGTCGTGCTTTAAGACGACGCGGGCCCCCAAGATGCCGTCGAGGAGCAGATTGCCGCTCAGTTCGCCGTCACTGTCGCCGACAGCGACGATGATGCATTTCAGGCCGAATTTCGCCGCAATGGCAGCAGTCAGGCGGCCGTGATTGGTCTGGGGTGCCCCGACCGTGACGATCGTCGTCGCCTGGGAGTTCATGGCTTCCATCATCAAATATTCCAGTTTGCGCAGTTTATTGCCGCCGCCGCCAAAAGGCGTCAGGTCATCGCGCTTGATGTAAATTTCGCGGAACAGCTCCTGCGATAAGCCGGACAAGTACTGCAGCGGCGTGGGATTGGAATCTAAAATAGAAAGTTTCGGTTTCATCAGGTGATCCTCCTTTAGTTTTCTCCATCCTATCATATTTTAGCCAAGAAAGGAAGTAAACAACCGTTTACCAGGCTGCGACAATCCCGTCGGCACGCGGTTCCGTACCGCCCATAAGGGTTCCCTTTTCGTCACGCCAGATAATCTGGCCCCGGCCGTAGGTCTGGATATCGTCCTTGACGACAATGTCGTGGCCGCGGCGGCGCAGTTCTTCGATGATCTCAGCCGGCACGGCCCGTTCGATTTCAATCGTCTTGCCGCCGACCCACTGCCAGCGCGGTGCATCGAGAGCTGCCTGGGGATTGAGGTGGTAGTCGATGGTGTTCATCAGGACCTGGAACTGCCCCTGGGGCTGCATGAAGGCACCCATGACGCCAAAGGGCCCGACAGCCTCTCCGTCTTTCGTCAGAAAGCCCGGGATAATCGTGTGATAAGACTTCTTGCGCGGCCCGACGCAGTTGTCACTGGCCGGATCCATGGAGAAATTATGGCCTCTGTCGCTGAGGGAAATACCGTAGCCCGGCACGACGATGCCCGAGCCGAAGCCATTGTAGTTGCTCTGGATAAAAGATACCATATTGCCTTCGCCGTCAGCGCTGCATAAGTAAACGGTGCCGCCGCAGTTTACATCGACGGGCTGCGGCAGCAGGGCCTCATGACCGATGAGGGCGCGCCGCTTGTCGGCATAGGCCTCGGAAAGCCACATATCGACAGACGTCTTCATGAAGCGCGGGTCGGCGATATATTTTTTGCCGTCGCAGAAAGCCAGTTTCATCGCTTCAATCTGACGGTGAAACGATTCCGCATCATCGCGTTTATTGAAGGTAAACTTACGGGCAATATTCAGGGCCATGAGGACGACGAGACCGTGCCCGTTGGGCGGTATTTCCCAGACATCATAGCCTCTGTAATTCGTATGGATCGGTTCGACCCATTGCGGCTGATAGGCCGCCAAATCTTCTTTGCGGAGCAGACCGCCCGTTTCCTGCGACCAGGCAGCGACAGCCTCGGCCAGTTCGCCGTCATAGAGGGCCCGGCACTTCGTATCCCGCAGGATTTCCAGGGACTTCGCTAATTCCGGCAGCTTGAGGATATCGCCGGCCTTAGGCGCTTTTCCGTTCGGGAAGAAGGTGTCGAAGAGGTGTTGGAAGAGAGGCATTCCCTTGTAAGGGGCAAAGACGCGGGCACTGTCGGCCAGCATGGCCGCCAGATTGGGCATGACGGCATAGCCGTCACGGGCATAGGCAATGGCTGGACCAAAGAGTTCTGCAAAAGGCAGGCGGCCGAAGCGCTCATGGATGGCTGCCCAGGCTGCCGGCGCACCGGGCACCATGACCGGTTCCCAGCCCCGCAGGGGCACTTCCGTGAAGCCGCGGCGCTGCAGTTCGTCCCGTGTCAGCAGCGCCGGCGACCAACCGCTGCCGTTGAGGCCGTACAGTTTCCCCTTGGTCCAGATGAGGGCGAAGGCATCACTGCCCAGACCGTTGCTCGTCGGCTCCAATACAGTCAGACAGATGGCCGCTGCCAGGGCCGCATCAACGGCATTGCCGCCTTGCTTGAGCATATCCAGGCCGGCCTGAGCAGCTAAATGCTGCGACGTACAGACCATCCCCCGGCGCCCGTAAACGACTTCCCGATGCGAGGCGTAGGGATAAACAGAAGCATCGAAATCCATGGCATTCTCCCCTTTTCGAAAAAAATAACAGATACGTTACTATAAGAGTTCGACAAAATTTTTATAAATCCTTTACCGCATCTTCACGAAAGGCCCATTTGCCGCTATAATAGTAATACATCAGTCATTTTTTAAGGTACTCATATTAATAGGTAAGGAGCAGAGCAAGTTGAAACGGTGTATGTTAATCGTCAACCCGACAGCCGGGCGTGAACGGGCAAAATATCATAAGGACAATTTAAGACAGCAGCTGGAAACGATGTTCGATGAAGTGGAACTGCGGGAAACGCAGAAAGCCGGCGATGCGACGGAATGGGCCAAAGAAGCGGCTCAGACCGGTTTCGAGGCTGTATTTTCCATGGGCGGTGACGGGACACTGAATGAAACCATCAACGGTCTGGCCCAGGTCAAAGACAGCGGCATCCATTTCGGCTTCATTCCCCTCGGCACGATCAACGATCTGGCCCGTGCCCTGAATATTCCCCTCCATCCGGAAGAAGCCATTGCCATGCTGCAGCACTGCAAAACCGTCAAAGTCGACATTGCCAAAGCCAATGACCGCTATTTCGTCAACACCATTGCGACCGGCCTCATGCCTGAAGCCGTAGGCCACGTTTCCATTGAACAGAAGACGCGCCTCGGTCCCCTGGCCTATTTTCTGACGGGCATCAAAGCCATGCAGGCCCATAAGACATCGCTCTTTAAAATCACGACGGCTGAAGGCTCGACCATCCACCGTTCGCCGCTCATCGTAGCCATGCTGACCAATTCTGTCGGCAGTTTCCGAAACCTGGCGCCGCAGGCTCGCGTCGATGACGGCAAGATCTGGCTGGGTATCTTCAAGGACTTCAACTACCTGGATTTAATCAAAGTTATCCCGGAATTCTTAGCCGGCCAGCCTCTGACGTCGGAGCTGATGACCTTGAAGACCATGGACCGCGTCCGCATCGAACTCTTGGACGACAGTCATCTTTCGACCAACATGGACGGCGACGAAGGTCCGGGCTTCCCGCTGGATATCCAGGTCCTGCCGTCTTTCTTATCCGTTTACGTCCCGGCGTAAACAAACGCAGAGGAGTATTTACATGTTCATTAAAGGCAACTTTCTCTATACACCATCGCGGACAGAACTGACAATCCGCGAAAACGAATACGCCCATATCGAAAAGGGCATCATAACGGGCTTCTGCAAAGAAGTGCCGCCGGACAATCAGGAAGAAGTCGTCGACTGCGGCCGGGATATCATCATCCCGGCCTTTGTCGATCTCCATATCCACGCGCCGCAGTACATCAACCGCGGCCTCGGCTTTGACGAAGAGCTCCTGCCCTGGCTGGAAGACTACACCTTCCCGGCAGAAAAGCGCTTTGCCGATCCCGATTTTGCCCGCCGCGTTTACACGGCCTTCGTGCGGCGCCTGAAAGCCGAAGGGACGCTCTGCTTTTCCGCCTTTGCTACGATTCATAAAGAAGCGACATGGCAGCTCATGGAAATCGCCGAAAAAGAAGGCCTCAAGGCCTATATCGGCAAAGTAAACATGGACCGCAACGCGCCGGACTATCTTCTGGAAGACACGGACCAATCCCTGGCCGACACAGAAGAGCTGATCCTGCGCTGCCGTGAAGAGCTGCAGCGCGTCCGCTTCATCGCCACACCGCGCTTTGTCCCGTCGACGACGGAAAAACTGATGACGGGTTTAGGCCGACTCTGCGAAAAATACGACCTGCCTGTCCAGTCCCACCTCTCCGAAAACAGGAACGAAGTCGCCTGGGTCCGCGAACTCCATCCGGACCTGCCGTCGTATACGGCGGTCTACGATGCCTTCGGCCTGCTGCGGCCGCAGCAGACGATCATGGCCCACGCCATTTACTTATCTGCTGAAGAACGGCGTTTACTGAAAAGTAAAGGCATTTACCTGGCACACTGCGCCCAGTCCAACGCCAACCTGAGCAGCGGCATCATGCCCCTGCGCCGCAATCTCGAAGAAGGCCTGACCTGCAGCATCGCCAGCGATGTCGCCGCCGGCCATACACCGGCCATGAACAAACAGATTGCCCTGACCATCGAGGTTTCCAAGCTCTATGCCCTGGAACACGAAAAAGAAAAAGCCCTCACCATCGGTGAAGGCTTGTATCTGGCCACCAAAGGACCGGGCCGCTTCTACGGCTGTACAGGCAGCTTCGAAAAAGGCTATGCCTTCGACGCCCTGGTCATCCATCTGGAAGACATCGAAGGACTGGAACGGACACCTTTCGAAAAACTGCAACAGTACATCTACGACGGCGATGACCGCAATATCGTCGCGAGATATGTAAATGGAAAGCGCCTGTAGGCGCTTTTTTCGTTCATCGTAGCTCGTAGGTCGTTCATCGAATATTCCCACAACTGCCTGAAGAGTGCATGTACAATATTCAGGCGGGCGCCCCACGTGGGCGCCCCTACCCTGGCGGACTGCGGTTATTTCGACGAACGATGAACGGCCTACGATGAACGAAAAAAAGCTGTCGCCTTAAGCGACAGCCTTTTTATTATTCAGCCGTGTACGGCAGAAGTGCGATAGCACGTGCGCGTTTGATAGCAACAGTGAGTTTACGCTGATGTTTAGCGCAAACGCCGGAAATACGGCGCGGCAGGATCTTGCCGCGTTCTGTTGTGAAACGGCGAAGTTTTGCAACGTCTTTGTAATCGATCTGTTCAGCATGATCTACGCAGAAGCTGCATACTTTTCTTCTCGGTTTTCTCGAGCGATCTCTTCTCATGTATATATCCTCCTTCAAGAATTAGAAGGGGTTTGTTGACTCTTTAGAATGGGATTTCTTCATCTGAGCTGGAACCCATGCTGTCAAAGCCGGTCCCCGGTGCAGCCGGTTTCGGCTGCGGTGCACTGGCCTGCGGAGCCGGTGCAGACTGACGATGTTCGGATCCCATCGTCTGGGCAACAAAGTCGCAGACGACTTCCGTGCGATAGCGTTTCTGACCGTCCTGCGTTTCGTAAGAACGAACGGAGATACGGCCCTGAACGAAGACACGGCTGCCTTTGGACAAGTTATTGCCACAGTTTTCCGCCAAATTACCCCAAGCAACACAAGGAATAAAATCAGTTAATTCCCGCGGTTCTGAACTGCCGGCCGGAATATACGACCGCGTGCAGGCCACGGTAAACATAGCGACAGCCCGGCCGGTCTTCGTAAAGCGGATTTCCGGATCACGAGCTAAATTCCCTAATAACTGGACTGAGTTCATACCTTTGCGCCTCCGGTTATTCGTCGATCTTGACGATCAAGTGTTTCAGAATAGTATCGTGGATCTTGATGACACGGTCGATTTCTTTGATGACGTCAGGTTCGCCTTCAAAGTTGATCAGAACGTAGTAGCCATCAGCCTGTTTTTTAACAGGGTATGCGAGATGACGTTTACCCCAGCGATCTACCTTTTCGATTTTGCAGCCGTTCTTTGTGAGAAGGTTGGAAACCAATTCAACGATCGGATCTACTTCTGCTTCTTCGAGCGGTTTTGCAATAAACATGACTTCGTACTTGTTCACGAAATCACCTCCTCTTTTGGACATATGACCCTTCCCGCAGAAGGGTTAGGAGCTTGACACAAATCAAGCTTTATAAGTATAGCATAAGTTGTGGAGAAAAGCAAGAAAAAAGTGATGCTGCTTCCGCAGCATCACTTTTGTGGTTCGTTTGGCGTTTGGCATTTGCCGAAAAATTCACGCATTCAACGGCAAACGATGAACGACCCACGGCAAACGGCTTTTACTTAAAATATTCCACGCCCGATTTGAAGATCGGCTGGAGTTTGTTGCCGGCGATGTTCTGGAAGACATCTTCGGCGCTGAAGCGTTCTGTATGTGCCATCTTGCCGAGGACACGGCCGTCCGGGCTGGTAATACCTTCGACAGCCAGTACTGACTGGTTCGGGTTGTATTCGCTGTCATACGTAGCGTTGCCGGAGAGGTCGACGTACTGCGTGGCAATCTGGCCTTTGGCAGCCAGTTCGCGAATCTGTTCCGGCGTGGCGACGAAGCGGCCTTCACCGTGGGAAATAGCAACGGTGTGGACGTCACCGGCCTTGCAGTTGCTGAACCACGGGCTCATGACGGAGACGACTTTCGTTTCGACCATGCGCGAAAGATGGCGGCCGATCGTGTTGTACGTCAGGGTCGGGCTGTCGGCTCTCAAAGGCTGTACGTGGCCGTAGGGCAGGAGGCCGAGTTTAATCAGGGCCTGGAAGCCGTTGCAGATGCCGAGAGCCAGGCCGTCGCGCTGGTAGAGGAGGTTTTCCAGGGCTTCTGCAAGCGCCGGGTTGCGGAAGAGGGTAGCGATGAACTTGCCCGAACCTTCCGGTTCGTCGCCGGCACTGAAGCCGCCCGGGAACATGATGATCTGGGCTTTGGCAATGCGTTTTGCCATTTCGTCGATAGATTCGGCCAGATCCTGCGGCGTATTGTTGCGCAGGACCATGACGTCCGTCGTGGCGCCGGCCCGTTCAAAGGCAGCAGCCGAATCGTATTCGCAGTTCGTGCCCGGGCAGACCGGGATGAAGACGCGCGGCGTGCCGAATTTTTCACTGCGGCGCGGACCGTAGGTCGTGAAGAGCGGCAGTTCTGCATCGCCCTTGGCGCTTTCGCTCTTGATGGGGAAGACGTGGCTGAGCGGTTTTTCCCAAGCATCCTGGAGGTCTTTGAGAGAAATCGTTTCGCCGGCGACACGGATTTCCGGTGCTTCTACCGTCTTACCGACGAGGCAGACGTGAGCGCGTTTCGCCCATTCTGCTGCCGTGGCAGCATCTGTTTCTACGAGGATCGAACCGTAACGGAGATTGAAGAGTTCCTGTACGTCGAAAGCTGCATCGACGTCGAAGCCGATGCCGTTGCCGAAGGCCATCTGAGCGACGGCAGCAGCGATACCGCCCTGACCGACAGCGTGCATAGCTTTGACTTTGCCGTCGAGGACTGCATGATGGAGGAAGTCGCAGTGAGCTTTGAAGGTATCGAAGTCCGGCATGCTTTCCGCATCACGGGGCAAATCGAAGAGGAGCAGCGCATCGCCGGCGGCTTTGAATTCCGGCGAAATGATATGATTCGTATGTTCCGGAGCGATAGCAAAGGAAACGAGTGTCGGCGGAACCGTCAGATTTTCGAAGGTACCGCTCATGCTGTCCTTGCCGCCGATGGCCGCGACTCCCATGACCTGCTGGGCCGTGAAGGCGCCGAGGAGGGCGCTGACCGGCTGACCCCAGGCTTTTTCGTTCGTGCCAAGGCTCTGGAAGAATTCCTGCATCGTCAGGTATACCTTCTTGCGGTCCCCGCCGAGGGCGACGAGCTTGGCAATGGACTGGATGACGGCGTAAAGGGCGCCGTGGAACGGGCTCCAGATAGCCAGGTCCGGATCATAGCCGTGCGTGAAGATGCTGGCTGTCGTCGTATTGCCGTGTTCAACAGGAATCTTGGCAACCATGCCTTCGACCGGCGTCTTCTGGTATTTGCCGCCGAAAGGCATGAGGACCGTGCGGGCACCGATGGTGCTGTCGAAGCGTTCGGCCAGGCCTTGTTCAGAAGCAATATTCAGGGTACCCATCGTATCGAGCCAGGTCTTGGCGGCATCTTTGACGGTCGGAGCCTTGAAGAAATCTTTTTCTTCCGGAGCGACGACGACGGCTTTGCGGTGCTGCGTAACGCCGTTCGTATCGAGGAAAGCACGCGTAATGTTGACGACATTCTGATCGCGCCAGTGCATGACCAGGCGTTTCGTATCCGTAGCGACGGCGACAATCGTGGCTTCCAGGTTTTCTTCAGCCGCATACTTCATGAATTCAGCGACGTGTTCCGGAGCGACGACGACGGCCATGCGTTCCTGCGATTCGGAGATAGCCAGTTCCGTGCCGTCCAGGCCTTCGTATTTCTTCGGTACTTTATCGAGGTTGATGTCCAGGCCGTCCGTCAGTTCGCCGATGGCAACGGAGACGCCGCCGGCACCAAAGTCGTTGCAGCGCTTGATGAGCGTCGTGACTTCATGGCGGCGGAAAAGGCGCTGGATCTTGCGTTCTGTCAGAGCATTGCCCTTCTGGACTTCGGCGCCGCATGTTTCCAGGGATTCGACAGTGTGTTTCTTCGACGAACCCGTCGCACCGCCGCAGCCGTCACGGCCGGTCTTGCCGCCGAGGAGGATGATGATATCGCCGGGCAGCGGTTCTTCACGGACGACATTGCAGCGCGGTGCCGCACCGAGGACGGCGCCGATTTCCATGCGTTTGGCAATGAAGCCCGGGTTATAGTATTCTTTGACTTCGCCCGTAGCCAGGCCGATCTGGTTGCCGTAGGAGCTGTAACCTTTGGCAGCACCGGTGGTCAGTTTGCGCTGGGGCAGCTTGCCGACGAGCGTATCTTTGACGGACTGACGCGGATCGCCGGCACCGGTGACGCGCATGGCCTGATAAACATAAGCACGGCCGCTCAAGGGGTCGCGGATACAGCCGCCCAGGCAGGTGGCTGCGCCGCCGAACGGTTCGATTTCCGTCGGATGGTTATGGGTTTCATTCTTAAAGAGGAGGAGCCATTCTTCTTCGACGCCGTCGACATCGACAGGGATGATAATCGTGCAGGCGTTGATTTCTTCCGATTCATCGAGGTTGTCGAGCTTGCCGGCAGCCTTCAGTTCCTTGACGGCAATGGTAGCCATATCCATCAGGGTCTGCGGTTTCTTGCGCTTCAGGTTTTCCCGCGTCGTCTTATACGATTCATAAGCGCGCTGGATTGGCGCTGTGAAGGTCCCGTTTTCAAAGGAAATATCCGTCAGTTCCGTCATGAACGTCGTGTGGCGGCAGTGGTCCGACCAGTACGTATCGATGACGCGGATTTCCGTGACCGTCGGGTCGCGTTTTTCTTCATCCCGGAAGTAAGCCTGGACGAATTTCAAATCATCGAAGCTCATGGCCAGGCCCATGTGCGCAGACAGTTCCTGCAGGGCTGCGTCATCCATGGCATCGAAACCTTCGATGGAAGGAACGTCTGCCGGTTTTTCCCAAGCCATTTCCAAGGTCGAAACAGGGTCGAGCGAAGCTTCGCGGGCTTCGACGGGGTTGATGCAGTAATGCTTGATAGCAGCAACATCGTCTGCGGACAAGTCGCCCGAAAGGACGAGGATCTGCGCCGTGCGGACGAGGCTGTCGTTCTTCATGGTCAGCATCTGCAGGCACTGCATGGCCGAATCGGCGCGCTGGTCATACTGGCCCGGCAGGTATTCGACGGCCAGGACCGTATCGCCGTCATGGACGGGCAGTTCATCGTAAACGGCATCAACAGGCGGTTCGGAGAAAATCATATTTTTAGCCGCTTCAAAGGCCGCATCGTCGAGACCGGATACGTCATAGCGGTGGTAAATGTGAATATCTGTCAGCCCTTTGATCAGCAGGTTTTCCTGTAAATCTGTGAGCAATCGTTTTGCTTCATCAGCAAAAACGCCTTTCTTGGCAACATACAAACGTCGAATAGACTGCATGTCATGACCTCCCTCAAAGATAGATAACTTATCATTAGACAACTTTAGTATACCCGTTTTAAAACCATAAGTAAACGAGAATTTTATTGACTTGCCTATAAAATCGTATTAGACTAGTACTATTATAGTAGACAAAGTTTACCATTTTTCATCATCAGGGAGGACACGGAAGTAATGGAAGAATTGAAACAGCGAATTTTAGAAGATGGCCTGGTCATCGACAACCGGATTTTGAAGATCGACAACTTTTTGAACCAGCAAATCGATACAACCCTCATCAATCACGTAGGTCAGGAGTTCGCCCGCCGTTTCAAAGACGTTCACATCGACCGCATCGTCACCATCGAAGCGTCGGGTATCGCCGTCGCCTATGCCGCTTCCCTGGCCATGAACAACATCCCCATCGTCTTTGCGCGCAAGAAGAAATCCCTCCTCACCAAAGGCGAACAGTACACGGCAAAAATCTATTCGTATACGAAAGAAGAAGAATACACAGCCAGCATCAGCAAGGCCTATCTCCATGCCGGCGAATCGGTCGTGATTATCGATGACTTCCTGGCCAGCGGCGCTGCTGCGGTCGGCCTGACGGAAATCGCTGCCCAGGCAGGCTGCAAAGTCGCCGGCATCGGCATCGTCGTCGAAAAGACCTTCCAGTGCGGCCGCAAGACCCTGGAAGACAAGGGCTTCCGCGTCGAATCCCTGGCCCGTATCGCCCGCTTTGAAAACAACAAGCCCGTCTTTTTTGAATAAGGAGAAGTATCATGCGCGCTCAATTCTTTGACGGCTTCGATTTTGCCACCTATAAATTCAGTATCGTCGCCATTGAACACGTCGACGACTTCTTCAATATCGAAGAATACGATCTCCATCCGGCTATGTACAATGAAGCCTGCCTGCGCGGCTATACGGCAATCTTCGGTTTCAACGACGAAAAGATGCTGACCCTCCATAAGCTGCTGACCAACAACAACGGTATGGACGCACCGGCTATCGACGGCATCCATCCCGTCCCCTTCCATTCGCCGGCAGGGGATTTGAAATACGAACTCAACCACGTCATGGACTATACGGGTTCCATCCTTATCGCCAACAGCTTTATCGACAAATACTTCGTCCCCTTCGGCTTCCAGCTGCCCCACGCCTTCCGCAAAGTCTTCGAGCTGACCTTCGACAAGGGCCTCTTCGTCCAAGTCCGGGATCATTCTCAGGAAGCCCAAGACCTGCGCATCGAATACGAAGAACCGTTGACGTCAAAAAAGAAGCTCCAGATCAAATGGGGCAGCCTGACAAAGAAATCCGAAGAATACGGCTTCGATGACGACACCATCGCCCAGTACATGGACCTCAGCTACGATACGAAATATCTCTTTGAAAAGTAAAAAAAGCTGTCGCTTTCGCGGCAGCTTTTTTCGTGGTTCGTTTGGCGTTTGTCGTTCGTCGAAAAATTCACCCAAATCCAGCAAGCGGATATCCCCATAATCTTATAACAGCTTATACTGCGGGTTCATACTTTTTTTGGGGACTATAGTAGCACTTGTAAATTTCACAGGCGTCGATACAGCGGTTGCAGCGCAGGCACTTGGTCATATCGACCCGCGGCCGCATGATGCCGTCAGCACAGGCCTGCATGGACAGGGCATCGTACGGGCAGATGCTGATACAGCAGCCGCAGCCTTCACATTCCTTGCGGTTAAAGTAATCCGGTGTCACTAATTCATCAATATGTGTTTTCCGCATTTCTATCCCCCCCTTTCACATCGTACTTATACTATAGCAAAAACATCCGATTAAAACCGTTGCAAAAACAACAGGACAGAAAAAAAGCTGCCGCTTTCGCGACAGCTTTTTTCGTGGTTCGTTTGCCGTGGCTCGTTTGTCGAAATCGGCGGGCCGCCGATTATGGCGGCCCCTACGCGGACTGCGGTCGTTTCGACCTACGATGAACGACCTACGATGAACGCTTACTATTTACTTACTAAGTTTACCTAAGGTCTTGGCTACGATGCGGGTCAGGAGGGCGACCGTATCGAGTTCGACGCTTTCGTCGGCACTGTGGATGTCATGCGTCGTCGGGCCGACGGAGATGATGTCCAGTTTCGGATTCATGGAGAAGAAGTAGCCCGTTTCCAGACCGCCGTGCATGGCTTCGACGCGGGCTTCTTTGCCGGCTTCTTCTTTGTAAACTTCTGCGACGAGAGGTACGAGTTTGCTGTGCGGATTTTCCGTCCAGGCCGGTTCCGGCGTGGCCAGTTCGACGGCGCAGCCTGTCAATTCAGCGTAAACGGGCAGGACGGCCATGAATTCACGCAGGCGGGCGTCCGCCGAAGCGCGCGGGAAGTACTGGATGGCAACGGCATCGTCTTCCGTGCGGATCGTACCGATATTGGCCGACAGGTCCGGCAGTTTCGGCAGGAGCTGGTTCATGGCGAAGACGCCGCAGTGGAGGATGTTGAGCAGGCTGACAATGGCTTTCGTATCTTCTGCGGAGAAGGTCTTCGCCGGTACAGCCGCACTTTCAACGAGGAAATGGGCGTTCTTTTCAACTTCACCGTAAACTTCGGCGATTTCCGCCTGTTCTTCACCGACGGCTTTCTTGATCGTTTCCGCAGCGTTTACATCGTCCGTGACGATAACAGCCGACGCTGCCGACGGAATGGCATTGGCAGCAACGCCGCCGTCAATGGAAGCAAGCGTGTAGTTTACACCGGCCTGCGCGATGCGGCGCAGGGCCAGGGAAAGAGCTTTGATGGCATTGCTCTTGCCGTCGTTGATGGTTTCGCCGGAATGGCCGCCGGCAAAGTCTTTCGCCGTAATGGTAAAGGCCTGTTTACCTTTCGTTTCCTGCCAATGGAGAGAACGCGTGAAGTGCGTATGGACGCTGCCGGCCGAACCGACGCAGAGGACGTCCATATATTCCGAATCGCAGTTGATGATGTACTGGACATCCTGGACGTATTTCGGGTCGAGATGAGTAGCGCCGGTCATGCCTGTTTCTTCATCGACCGTAAAGATGAGGCGCAGCGGACCGTGCTGGATATCCTGCTGGATGAGATAGAGCGAAAGGGCTACGGCAATGCCATCATCAGCACCGAGGCTCGTGCCGTCAGCGCGCAGGATATTGCCTTCGCGGACGAGTTTGATTTCGCTGGTCAGGGGATCGAAGTCGACACCGGGTTTCGCAACGCAGACCATGTCCATGTGGCCCTGGAGGACCGTCAGGGGCCAGTCTTCGCAGCCCTTACTGGCCGGTACATTGGCGATGACGTTGTAGACTTCGTCCTGAGTAACGTCGGCAACGCCCAGTTCGTGCAGGCGGCTGACGATGTAGTCGCTGACGCCTTTTTCATGATGGGACGGACGCGGATGCTTAGCCAGCCCTTTAAATTCATTCAAGATACCTTCAATGATTTCATTATCGTTCATAAATAACTCCCCTTTCAAAAGGTATGCTATGTATAGCCAACTTAATCGTTTTGCTTTTCTATTATACCACGGCCGTAAAAGCAAGGCTATTATTTCCCAGCTGCATACTTTTACTTGCGAAAAAGTAATTATACGAGAGTATTTCCGCGTCCAGTGTACAAATTGATATATGACGAATGAGAAAAAATTGAGTATAATATAATTATCAGTGAAGTAGTACGTTTTAGTACACTTAATTTTTATTTGGGAGGTTTTCTTATGAAACCACAATCAAACCTGACTGTGAACTACCCAAGTATGCCGGAATTAACGGCCCGCGGCATGATCCTCGGCGCCCTGATTACCGTCATCTTCACGGCATCCAACGTATACCTGGGCTTAAAAGTCGGCTTGACGTTCTCGTCGTCCATTCCGGCTGCAGTCATCTCCATGGCAATCCTGCGCATGTTCAAGCATTCCAACATCCTGGAAAACAACATGGTACAGACGCAGGCATCTGCTGCCGGCACCTTATCTGCAATCATCTTCATCCTGCCGGGTCTCTTAATGCTCGGCTACTGGCAGGGATTCCCCTTCTGGCAGACGCTGCTGCTCTGCGCCTGCGGCGGTTCCCTCGGCGTCCTCTTCACAATTCCGCTGCGCCGGGCCATGGTCGTCAACAGCGACCTGCCCTATCCGGAAGGCCGGGCAGCTGCTGAAATCCTGAAAGTCGGCAGTGAAATCCGCCGCGAAGAAGCTGCCGGTGAAGACACGAGCAAAAAGGAAACAGGCATGAAAGACATCGTCGGCGGCACAGCCCTGGCCGGCATCTTCAGCCTCTGTGCCAACGGCTTCCATGTCGTCTCTTCGGAATTCAGCTACTGGATCCACCTCGGCAAAGCGGTCACGCAGATCCCGCTGGGCTTCTCGACGGCCCTCCTCGGCGCGGGCTACCTGATCGGCATCGCCAGCGGCATGGCTATCCTCGTCGGCACGCTCCTCGCCTGGTACGTCTTCGTACCGTATCTGACGACGGTCCTCTCGCCGGCTGACGGCCAGACAGCTGCGGCTTTCGCCAAAGCCATCTGGGCGCAGAAAGTCCGCTTCATCGGTGCCGGCTGTATCGGTATCGCCGCTATCTGGACTTTGATCCGCCTGGCCAAACCGGTCGTCGACGGCATCAAGATGTCCATCAGTGCCCTGCGCGCCAATGATACAGAAGAAAAGAGAGAACTCCATCATACGGATATCGACATGAGCCCGAAATCGGTCGGCCTCGTCTTCCTGGCCATCCTCATCGGCCTCTTCATCACCTTCTATGCCTTCGTCAGCAACGCCGGCCTCTCCATGTCGGTGACCATCATGTTCATCGTCGTCGGCATCCTCGTCGCCATCCTCATGGGCTTCTTCGTCGCCGCTGCCTGCGGCTACATGGCCGGCCTCATCGGTACGTCGGCCAGCCCGATTTCCGGTATCGGCATCCTGGGCATCATCGTTTCGTCCCTGGTCGTCCTCGGTATCGGTTCTTCTGCCGGTGTCTTCGCTACCATGGAAGGTACGCAGTTCGCTACGGCCTTTGCGATCTTCATCACCAGCGTCATCGTCAGCATCGCTTCGATTTCCAACGATAACCTGCAGGACTTGAAGACAGGCTACATCGTCGGTGCTACACCGTGGAAGCAGCAGGTCGCCCTCATCCTGGGCTCGATCATCGGCTCTTTCGCCATCGCACCGGTCCTCAACCTGCTCTATCAGGCCTACGGCTTCACGGGCGCCCTGCCGCGTGCCGGCATGGATCCGACCCAGGCCCTGGCAGCTCCGCAGGCAACCCTGATGACTACAATCGCTCAGGGCATCTTCAGTGCCAGCCTTGACTGGAACTACATCCTCTTCGGCGTCGCCGTCGGCGTCGTCGCCATCATCGTCGACCTTCTCCTGACGAAAAATACGAAATCCCTGGCCCTGCCGCCGCTGGCTGTCGGCATGGGCATTTACCTGCCGCCGACACTGGAAATTCCTCTGGTCATCGGCTCTGTCATGGGCTATTTCGTCCACAGATCCCTGAAAGCCCGCGCCGCCCACCGCAGCCCGGGTCACGAAGACGAAGATGTCGAAGCCTGCAATCACCGCGGCGTCCTCTTCGCTTCCGGTCTGATTGTCGGTGAAAGCCTGATGGGCGTCATCATCGCCCTCCTGATCGTCGTCTCCGTCACTTCCGGCGGCAGCGAAAATCCGCTGGCCCTGGTCGGCAAAGACTTCCAGTCGACGGCGGACATTATCGGTCTGCTCTGCTTCATCGCCATGATTGTTATCTTCATCCGTCACATCATGATCACGAAATTCTCGCCTGAAGACAGCAGCAATAAATAAACAAAATGTTAGCTAGATTAAAATTTCATTAGAAATTTTGCTAAAATTCGACAAAAGTCCTCATCCACGATACAATAGTCGTGATGAGGACTTTTGCTTTGTATATTTAAAGGAGGTCTTACTTTTGTTTTTTCCCAAACTCGATAAAAAATCCCTGACCGACGGCATCGTCCTGCCGCAGATGGTCAAAGTCCATCAGACGTTTCCCAACCACGATCTCAAGGATCCCGTAGCCAGCCTGAAACAGCAGCTGGCCGCCGTCGACGAAAAAACTGTCGCTTCTCTT
>UMEZ01096799.1_pt1 | contig 24169 bp, 15 predicted proteins | sample 1964841 | NCBI WGS metagenome assembly UMEZ01 (sample SAMEA4836029, study PRJEB28245) | human gut metagenome | biome: gut microbiome; material: fecal sample | place: Denmark | collected 2008 | reverse complement strand
TTCGGCAACTACCGAGGCTGCGTAAAAGTTGTAAAGTGCTGCAAAGACCTTGAAGGCTGCATCGATGAAATCTTATCGAACCTGCCTGACTATGTACGCTGAAAGCGGTCATCGATCTGCCCTCGGGCAGTGCTAACGACGAACTTCTCATGACCGTGGAACAAGTGTGATGGCCATATAGGCCAAGGAGGACTTATTATGAAGAAAACGATTTGCGAACTTTTTGCCGGCGTCGGCGGTTTCCGTCTCGGCTTCGACGCACTAGGATCCGGCTGGGAGACAGTCTGGTTCTCACAGTGGGAACCGGGCAAGAAGATGCAGTGGGCCCATGACTGTTACGTCGCACACTTCGGGGACAGCCCTGATAAGAACGGCGAATTCCATACCGGCGACGATATCGCTACCGTCGACAAGGCTACCATCCCGGACCATACCTTACTGGTCGGCGGCTTCCCCTGCCAGGACTACTCCGTCGCCCATACCCTCGCATCGTCGCAGGGCATCGAAGGCAAGAAAGGCGTCCTCTGGTGGCAAATCCGTGATACCATCATCACCAAGAAACCGCCCTTCTGCCTCTTCGAGAACGTCGACCGGCTCCTGAAATCCCCGGCGAAGCAGCGTGGCCGCGACTTCGGCGTCATCCTCGCCTGCCTCGCACAGCTCGGTTATTCCGTCGAATGGCGCGTCGTCAACGCTGCCGAATACGGAGCTGCCCAGCGTCGGCGCCGGACGTTTATCTTCGCCTATCGCGATGATACAAGCTATGGAGAAAACACCCGTACCGCTGCGCCCGAATCCATCCTGAAAGAGACAGGGTTCATGGCACAAGCCTTCCCTGTCAGTGAAATCAAGGACATCAAGGAAGCCACGCTGCCGGACGATATCGTAGAAGTCTCCGACATCTTTGCTTTCGCCTTCCAGCCGGCCGGCTACATGACGCAAGGCCATATCTACACGACTTCCATCACCGTTGCCGGTGAAGAACCCATTCTTTTAGGCAGCCTGCTCGAAAAATGCAAGGATGAAGATTATTATTTGACCAGTGATAGATTACAGAAATGGGATTATCTGAAAGGCGCCAAGAAAATTCCCCGCACAGCTGCCAACGGCCATCAGTACGTCTTCTCCGAAGGCCCTGTCGCCTTCCCTGATCCGTGGGACCGCCCGGCACGCACGATGCTGACCAGTGAAAGCACATTGAACCGCAGCTCCCACGTCGTCGCCGATCCGGGAACGGGCCGGCTGCGCATCCTCCTCCCGGAAGAAGCCGAAAAGATTCAAGGCTTCCCCGTCGGCTGGACAGGCTGCACGACCTCGAACGGCAAACCGATGCCCCGCCGCATGCGCTATTTCTGCATGGGCAACGCCCTCGTCGTACCTATGATTACGCGCATGGGCAAGGTCCTCGACAAAATCATCGCAAATGAACAATAAATAAAGAATCCCCTAGGACATGCAGCCCCAGGGGATTCTTTTATTTATCACAATACGTATCGAAGCCTTTACTGAAAAATCCTATATCCGGTTCTTCCATCGTGCCTATCAGGACACCTCTGTCTAAGAAGGCATTGAAGTTTTCACAACTTGTTTCCGGCAGCAGCAAGCAGGAATGGCAGGCTGCAAGGTTCATCGAATAGATGCCCTGCCCTTTGCTGAGGCTGCATACTGGGTCATTCGTACAATATCTTGCTTTTTCTACGGCCTTCTTGATGATATCCGGCAGTGTTTCCTTATAGCCCTGACGCACCAAACCACCTAAGGTCCCTTCAGAGTCACCGCTCGCTGTATAAATCAAGATGCCGGTCATGATTTTCCCGCTTCCATCGCCTTTATCGCAATAGATGCGTTCCCGCAGGGAAGCAATACTATAACCGCACTCAAAGCTCAACTGCCGGATCAAGGCATGTGCTAAGGAATGAAGGAATAAAAATTTGACAGTAATCCGTTTCCCTGTTGCATAGAAGGACTGTGCATAATTACTGGTAATCGTTTCTGCACGTCTCCACAATGTCTCTTCATGCTGATGAATCCATCTTTCGATTTGTTCTTCATCGAAACGGATGAAGATGCCTTCACCTAGTACTTGATATCCTGGATACCAATTCGTAGCTGGCTCTTTGATGCAAACAAAATGGTCCCTATCTTCTGGCCCCGATATAGGATTAATTCTCGAAAAACCCAGCAAGACCTGAACTTCCCGCAACTTGTGAATCAAGACGACTTGTTTCAAGCTGGGAATCATTTCTTGATATGGCGCGATATCCTGTTCTTCCCTCTTGAAGAAACTGGATTCGTCAGCATTTTCCGCATCGCCATCTAAAGCATCGTATTCTTCTTCCCGGAACAGCTGATCTTCATCGACATCTTCATCAGAGTCATTATCCATATCTTGATCAACATTCAGCCAATTTTTAATCAATAGTTTTTTTATTTCATCTTCTCTCGATTGCTGCCCCAGTTCTCCAACGATATCTTCTGCCGCATCCTCTATATCTTGCAGCAACCGCTCTTCGCCACGATTCTTTTCTCTATCTCTGCAAAAATCATGGAAACCACGATTATAAGAATCTGTCTTCTGCATCATTTCATTCAAATCTGTCGTAAAAGGTGGTATAATCAAGGAATTCTTCACTACCGGGAAATATACAGAAGAAGCGCCTCGCAATGCTACCCGCGGATAACAATTACAAGCTTCTTTCGTATGTTTCCAAGGGTGGTTGCCAGGACATAAGAAATCCGGATTATCAGCATCATCTAAGTCCTTGAATAAATTCTTATCCATGATACCGCTTAAGGTCGAAGATGCTCCACAATGAGTACATTTGACAAGGATATTATCAAAGCCGTATCGCCCTGTTCCCATGGTAACCAACTTCAATTCAGGCTGATCACAAATTTTCTTTTTACTCCGTTTATGGGCCCAGGCAACCCAAGGGAAGTCATTGATATGTCCATGTTCACAGATGGTCACTAAGCGTGATACAACTAATTTATGATGCTTACCACACGACGGGCAATGCGGTGATTCGACCATATATGGGTCACTCGCTTTTTCCCTATCAGATGCTTTCGAACGATATTCTTTTACCCATGCATCCATTGGCTGCAGACGCTTACATTTCGGACAATAATACCATTGAGGGAAGCGGACATACGACATCCTATGCCATTTGTCATCATTTTCTGTTTCAATCGGCAAACCAAAATATCGAACTCCCAATCTATTTTCCAACCTCTTGTCATGAATCGGTACAACGTTGGACCAAGACTCCGGGTTGGCACACATAAGTACCTGATCAGGGAAATTAATCATGGCACCGACCCCAAATTGATGGACTAATTGATTAGCCCTGATGGAATATTTCGTTTTATTAAGATCTATTTTTTCATAGTCTTGATTGTCGTCATTGTTTTTCATTTCTATCCTCTTTCCAAATCAATGCACATCCATGGACTTCACTGTCGATATTCCTCATCGAGGTCAGCGTTTCTCGCGGGAGCAACTTATCGTCTGCTTTTTGACGGTAGGGTTTCAATAATCGATAAGAAGATTCCTGCAGTTCTTTCCTTACATAGAACCAACTGTTCCCATATACTAATTTTTTCGACTCTGATGCAGCAATGTCCGCCTTTCGGTCCCAATCTTCAAAGAAATCATCGATTTCCCGTTTGATTTCCGGAGTGTCATCATGGATTTGGTTGCCGTGGCTCCTTATTTCACGGACTCGATTCAAGATGAAACCGCTCATTTTTTCTATATCATCGCGGTAATCATCAAGCCGGAATTCACCAGCCGATTTTTCTTCCGCTAACGCAGGGATACTCCGCATCATGGCAACCAATACCGCATGCAGTGCCCTGTCCCTAGCAGGTTTCGAAAACGGCGTCGCTCCTGTTGGTTCGACGAATCGATAGAAAGATTCATGGAATGTCTTGAACTGCTCATAATACGACTGGTCCCGATTCCGCCCCTGGTTATAAAGGGTGAAGACCAAGCCAGGATAAGCACGGCCGACACGGCTAGTGGCCTGTATGTACTCACTGTTCAGTTTCGGTTGGTTGACCATCAGCAAAATATTCAAACGCGCAATATCTACGCCGACAGAGAGCATGTTGCTGCTAAGGACCATATCGATAGGGTATGTCTTTTTACTGTCATCAGAATGATATCTGACTTCTTCAAGTTCCTTGAAAATCTGATTCAGCTTGTTCGTCTTGACGCGGCTGGTCAATTCTCTCATCGAGATATAACGTGGGGCAGTCTGCAGTCTTCGGGAAAATTGATAGATACTATTCGCAATATCATCAGCGACTAATGATTCACATTGGCCTAAATCTTTGAGGCTGTTGAAATAAGCCGTTAACGTCCAATATTCATCTTTGACCTCATCCGGCACTTTAAGGATTTTGATTAGCTGCAATAAATCGGAAATGACCGAGACTTCCGTAGAGACTTGGTTCTTGCCAGAAGCCATCACCCCAATGTAGCAACGGCCATATTTCCCTTTATCATGGTCAATGACATCATTCTGTGCAAAATAAGAGTCATCTGCATCGATGCCTGGCGGCGGGAACTGTCGGGTATCGCGATTGTAAAGAGCCGCACATTGTGCTTTTGCCCGCCTGATAGTGGCCGTTGAAGCGATTATCTTAGGCTTTACATGACCGTAGTTATTGCATATATAATCGATGGCCGTTTCATACAGACCTACAATGGATCCCAATGGGCCTGAGATGAGGTGCAGTTCGTCTTGGATGATAAGTTCCGGGCCGCGATGCTGACCATCGGCACCAAAGAATCTATTCACTTCATTCTTCCAAGTCATCATGGCGAATTTATCGACCGTCCCGATAAGTAATGTAGGCGGTTTCTTATAAATTTCTTCGTCGATAACCATCACCGGGATTTCTGTCATATGGAACCGGCATCCCTCCTGCGGGCATCGATAAGAGAAATGTTTAGGATTGGTTTCATAAAAGTACCCCCATTTGCCTTTCCCATGTTCCTTGACTAATGAAGTCCCGCACCAAGGGCATTTCAAGAGTTGAAAATTATTATCTGATGTGCTGCTATTTCCCTTTAATTGATTTAATTTCTTATTTGCATCATCTAACTTATTCGGCGTATGCTGTTTGCCAATCCATAACCCTATCGTAATCGGTTCATTCCCTAGAGGTGGTAGTTCTTCTCCTGGCTTCCGTTTGCTGAACCGAGTCCGCTTCCCACTTGCTTTGACACCATATGTCTTCCGGATAGCTTCACAAGCACAAATCAAGGTAGCAGCTCTGCTGAACTGTTGGGCTGTCAACAAGCGCAAGGTATAGCGCATGATGATATTCGTACCACCGCCCTTGTCGCCATAGACCAATCGACGGTAAAAGATGACAAAAGCAGATAAACCTAAGTATGCTTCTGTCTTGCCGCCGCCTGTAGGGAACCAGATCAAATCGACCAAGTCCCTGTCCGGCGATTTTTCCTCAACGATTCCTTTCAAACTCATGAGAAGAAAGGCCAACTGGAAAGGCCGCCAGAAATATTTGTCTTCGACATCACGATAATGGTCGATAGCAGACAGCTTCGTCAAAATCCCCCCCAAAGGCGAAGTTGCTATCTCAGCATCGCCATAGCGCTCTGTACCGTATTTTTCATCGGCAATGATTTCCAGATGCACACGTTGCATGAACATAGCCCGATTCGCCAATGAGAAAGCCATATACGTTCTATCATCATCCTGCAATAATGCGATGCCTTTTCTCATACGTGCAGCGGCTTCTCTGCAGTCTGCCAGATTCAAAGAAGCAGCATGTCGATATCTTTCCGGCAATTCTTTTTCTTTACCTTCCAATCCTTTAATCCAACGCTCGTAAGAATCCACTAACTGAGACAGTAGGGCCAATTTCTTTTCTTTGCGGATATCATCTAAGTCAGAATAGACTTTCATAGAAAGTATCTGCTTCGATTCTTTCTCCGTGAATTCATTCGTCGGAAGACTGAAATCCATGCCCGGCAATTCTTTCTTTGGCAAAAAGTCATTGATGAGGAACCCTTTTCCCTTTTCATCGATTTGCCATTGCAGAGAAGTACCCATCCCTGAGCCGAAATCTTTTTGTTTCCGATACAATAAATCCAGTCGTTCTTCTTCATCATCAGTTAAAATACGCTTCTTCATCTGATTCCTATCAAAAAAGATGACATCATCGTTTTCCTCGATGCGTACTTCAATATGGGGCTGAAAGATGAATCGATCATATGCCCTTAATCTTGAATCTTCACATTCATTATTCACCATCAAAGTAATCGACCAGAGCTGTTCAGCATCGTTCATCAATTTACAAAACGCTGTGAGATGGCAATCAGTATCATCCAAAGAATTTCCTAAATCAATGAATCCTTCTTGCATCCTTTCAGGCAGCCGGAAATCCAATGTATGAGGAATGCGTACATAACTTTTGTGATAGTTATCGCTGCATTGCCGTGCAAGGTTCTCCAAAGAGATTTTCAAAGAGCTTTTCAAATCACAATCAGTTTCATAAGAATCCAAAACTTGGCTTACCCATTTGTTGTCAAACGGTTCTTTGACTGTGAAAAAACGTTTATCCTCTGACAGTCCAATATGCTGCTGTACTTCGACTGGCAGCATCTCATAATCGAGTTCAGCATTGTAAGGATAACAGTAATCATTCAATTCACTGACTCGATACGTGCCAAAAGTCAAACGGATATGCATCGCTTCCGGTTTTCCTTTTACGAAGAACGTAATCCCCATCGAGGAAGGAAACCATTGATTCCTCAAATCTATCGTGTCGTCTTCTTCCTCATTTTCCTTTTTCCAAGATTCCTTGATATCACTGTCACTTTCTATACTGGATTGTTCTTCTTTGAACTTTTCATAATCCTCTTCATCAGCCTGAACCGCTCCCACGTCTGATTCAGCTTCTGATTCCAGAATCACCTGCTGTGGATATAAGATGCCACAACTGTACCGTCTCGAAGGGACATCGGTGATAATTTCATGTTCTGCATCAGGGATGCTCCCTTCTGCACCTGGCCCTTCCAGCTGCTTCTGTATATCACTGATGATTTTTTCTCTTGCCTTAAGGCATTCGTCGATTACATCACTCTTATTCAAAACTTATCAATTCCTCACTTTCCAAAGGTACATTCACATAATTGCCCGGAATCTTCACGGGCTGTTTCAGGCTTCGTATATCATACAAGTTCAATACTTCAATGAATGCATCTAAATCATCCTGCAGCATTCTATCCAATGAAGTACTGGCTTTTACTCCTTGCTGAACAGCTTCATAGATACGAGGTAATCGTTGCGTTATCTTCTTAGTAATGGTAAGGTGGACATTTCGAACATTTTGCGTTGCCTCACGATAGGTATCCGCTGTAGTATTGTCATCATAAGGTGTGATGATTTTCTTGATTGTTTCATAGGCTTTCTTACTTCTCGGACCAATGACATGGCTCTCAGAAACGACCCATGACCGGATAACGGCACCGCCAGAATTCGGATACCCCATATCGCGGAGCTGTTTACTTAAATCATTCCATCCAATTCCTTGTTGCTTGACATATTCTGCTAAGCAGCTTTTCCACTTTTTTACTAATTCCAACGACCGATAAAAATCATCAGATTTCTTCTTTTCATCTTCCAAGATAGCATCGATGACATCATGACGATTGCCGAAGTCACGGCAGTACAAGAAACTCATCCCGGGTGATAACTTCGCTACTTCTATGGGATGCACTTTGTTATCTTCCTCGTTCAGATAAGGAACTTTTCTCTTAGAGAAAAGATACTGCCGTCCATCATCTAATATGCCGATGCGGACGACATCCACTTTGCCATCTTGGATGATATCGCTGTCTTCGCTTGCAGAATGGAGCCGCTTGACGATATCTGAAATATCGATGTCGGTAAATGGTTCATCTAAAGCGCCGTCCCCTTCATCTATTCTCGGAATGATTTTCTCTTCTGGATTAGCCAGCCCTGCTAATACTTCGAAATCATTCAGCTGCCGATGTGCATATGCTGCCATATGTCCATAATCTTCCCTTTCGAATTCATATAAGAAGAATACCGTACGTGCGGCCTGAAGGTGCAGAAAGAGAGGGACATCATGCAACCAAAAAGCACCGCTGATGATAATCAGGCTGTATCTCTTATCATTCCTTATTTTCAAAGGCGTCGCAATGTCCAGATTATACCTTATCCTATCACTTGCATCGAGTACGGTGCATTGATTGGCATAAGGAACGACCAGTAATTTATTTCCATAGGGGTTATCGGATAAAAGTGCCTTTAACTTTTCTTTTTTATATTGATTCCGACAGATATCTTCGTACAGCTTTCCTACAAAATTATAGATTTCCCAACAAATCCTTCGGAGAACGGAATCCCCAACGTCGTCATGCAATTTCTTCAAATTATCGATAGCTCTGACATAGGATGTCATGAAATCTTTTTCTATCAGGAAGCAATCGGTCTTCAAACGTCGTATGAGGCCTAATGCACAACACATGAATTTGAACCCATTCGGAGATTCCGCTTTATTACGACGCAAAATGCTCAGCTTCTGCATCACCGTTTGATATTCAGTACGTGTGATAGCACTATCGAAATATTTTTCTCCTATCGTACCTGATGCCTCAGCGGCTATCACAGCAGCAAGTCCAGGATGACCGACCAAATAAGATGGTGTGGTTCCCCAATAGACATCAGCTTTCTGTATCTTCCCAATATCATTCATCAAAGCGAAACGGAAGAAAAAGTTATAAATCTGTAAGGGAATTTTTTTATTGTCGAATATCTGTTGTATGAACCCCTGGTCTCTTTGGATGGTCGTCCAATCAGCTACATACAACATGGTGATTGCATATGCTTCTCCATATTCCTCAGTCCACTTCTTTACAGTCGCTAAATCGTTGCAGATACAAATCGAAGGGTACATCTCCCCAAGATTACCTGGATACTTGTAGATGCAGTCGATATCCTTGCTCTGATAGGCAACCGTAAATAATTCACTGAACCTTTTACGTCCCATTCCTTTTGCTGCTACATATAGTTTATCCAATATGCGGTCTGCCCGCTTCCTATCGATAACGATATATGAAATATCATCAAAAGCAACAGCTTTCGTCCTGCTTTGACTGCCAAAGACCTTTTCGTAAAAATCTACTCGCCTTTTCAAGGTCTGATAATGTTGGACCCTATCCTTGGCCTTGCCATCATATTCCAATATCAAATTCCACCTTGAACTTGGTACGTAATCCCGCAAGCCTTTCTGATTCACTAAAGGAAGCATACCATTCACCAGATGAGGCGGCTCTATTACACTTATACGATTTTCATAAGTAACTTTAAAATCTCCATCACTGGCCTCAATCAATTGGTTTATATACGTATCAACAGAAAGTTGACTGCGTATGTACGTGAGTACTCCGGCAATAAAAAAGACACAACTTAAAAGTTGGTCATTAAGGACGACCGAAGTATAGACTAACCTGTTCTCAGAGAAAAAGTTATCTAAAATCAACTGTATGTATTCTTCCATATTTTCTTTTTCTATTCGCTGATTCCCTAAATATAATTCACATTTATCAAGGACTGCCTGTACTTTTTCCCTGTCATTCACCATAATACACCGTCCAATTCCTGTTCTATCCGATTCACAATCATATCAAGGGCTCACTGGGCATGATAGTCCGCTTGTTTTTCTGCCACCCATTGCGCCCGTACATCATCGGGAACCATAGGGTTCGTTTCATCGATTCCCCAAAGCCACGATTCTATATTCGCTTTGTCGATGGAATTATTAATCAAAATACGTGCGATATCTGCCGCCGTGACAATCAATATAGGATGACCGTCTTCAACGACTTCACGATATGCCTGCTTGTCGACAAAGCTCGTCGTAATCATGATACCGAACTGTCTATATCGTATACGGGAGATGAGCCGGGACATCTCCCTGACGCCAACGCTGTTGTTCACGCCGTAGCATTTCGCTTCCAGTGCACATTCCATACGCAATGGATAGTTGATGGCGCTGCCGGATTGTATGGCGTAGGTGCCGATGGCATCCCGACCGCCGTCGCGCCAAGGTCGGGTCAGGTTGAATTTCTGGAAATTATTGTCCATCATCTTGGCGATGTTGACGGCACACAGCTCGAACCCTTGGCTGAACCCTTTGTAATGGTTACGGATCTTATCGAGGCAGACCCTTCCCATTTCATTGCACTGCATCTGTTCCATCTTCGTCGGGATATCGAAGAGGCGCGGTGCCTGCAGGGCCTTGATGCCGTTGCGCCCCGCTTTCTGGAACGCCCGCCAGGCAGCTGGGGCATAGCGATTGCTGTGTTCATGGTCATCAATCCGGCTCCGCAGCCATTCCCGGGAAATCGGCTTGTCACCCGTATCGAGGACCGTGAAGTAAGCTTCATAGTTCTGGAACCGTTCGCCCTGTGAAGTACGCCAGAAGGCGACCAAGTCCCTATCCGGCGAAATCTTCGGATTGCCCGGCACAGCCAGCCCAAGGAACTGCACATTCCGCCTTTCACCGGTCTTCTTGAAGATGAGGAACGGCGGGATGTCATCCAGCGAGCCTTTACCGTTCAGGCAGTCGAAGATGTCTTCCAGCAGTTGAGTCGAAGATGTCTTCCAGCAGTTGGTTCCCTTTCAATTTGGTATCGGTCAGGAGCCTGCCTGGCTTGCGGTTGTCCCCATAGTAGCGGAAGATACCTGTCTCTGTGTCTAAGAAATCGGGCCATTCCAGTTCTTCCATCGATGTATAGAGGACGACATAGGCAAACTTATTGCTATTCTTCCGCTTCACTTTCCGGAAGCCGCCGGAGCTGCCGCATTTAGGCAGGAGATGGTGCAGCACTTCCGCCCTGAGGTCGGAGACCGTCCCACTTTCATAAACGGCATCGACATATAAATCTGATCCTTCTAATCGGTCAAAAGGGATTCTCTTGGTTTTCGAATCTTCCATCACACGTCACATCCTATATCGGGCTATCTGTTCTCTTCCTTTATCTGCCTGATGATGTATGTATTATTGAGCCAGAAGCACTGTTTGACATAGCGCGTATCATCAGGCCAGCACGCCTTCGTCTTCCCATCCATCAATAGATGTGTCCCTTCCGGTAATGGTTTGGTATCTTCCCGGTCACGCCCATGAGGCCGGACATGGGATACAGGATGATTCTTCTTTTTGGGGAGATTATTATGGATATCGCCCTTGGCATCGACATGAATCTCCAGCCTGCCGTCCTTAATGATATCGTGAGTCTCCTGCCATACGGCACGGACATCGCCTTCCAAATCTTCTTCCGGGATATTCCAGAACTGGCAGCCAGACAGATGAAGGACGTCTTCTGCATCTTTCTTGTAGATGACGAAGAAGAAGCGCGTTTCCCGCAGGTAATTGCCAAAAGTACAATCGTCCCACGTTTCATCGGCTAATTCCTGATAATCGATGATTGGGAAAGACATGCTCTGTTCGATGGAACCCGTCTTTTCGATGCGGATGGTCTTGACCGCGATGCCGGCCTTCTCGAATTCTTCGGCGTGGTTCCCTTTGACGCCCAGCATACGGAAAGCAAGCATCGATTCCAGGTTCTTCGGTTTTCTCTTGCTGGTATCGATATCAAAAATCTGGCAAAGTTCAGTAACACTTTTGCCACGATATGCATCGATTTTCTTGACAACATACGCTTCGAAGTCGTCGACTTCACCATGAACGATAGGCTCATACGTCGCGATTCCCGGCACGAAGTACTTATTCAGGATATAGGTCATATAGGAATTCTTGAAGGAAAAAGCCCGCGGCTTCGCTTCGATATCACTGTAAGGCTGGCCCCGCCGTTTCGACGAATCGGAACTCTTCGTAGCAGCACCGAGATAAAGCGTATCACCTTCGGACAGTTCATGAGCTTTCCCAGCCCGTACTTTGGCAACAATTTTGTTGTAATCGGCTTCCATGATTTTCCGGTCCTCTTCAGGCGGCGTGAAGAGCTTGACGAAATCGATATGGAAGTCAAGATTCGCTTTCCCTTGTTCGTAAAGATACCAGACCAAAAGAATGAGCTGAGCCTTCTTCCAGACATGGCTCTGCTGGAAAGATGGTTCCTTGACCAGGTTGAAATAATCAATCATCGTGATGATCAACCGTTCCTTGGCCCGCAGCTCTTTCTTCTTGCCGATTTTCTTATAAGGTGTGACTTTCAGCTCCACGCCGGCTTCCGGGAAATCCGGTTCCGAATCGCTGTTGCTCTTATATTTGAAATAGCATTCCTCGACGAGGTTCCCCATACCGCCTTTATATTTCTTCTTCGCATGAGATGCCAGATATTCCTCGTTCGCCGTCTTTTCCTTCAATAAGCCCGAAGAGGATATCTCGTTCTCTTCCCAGATTTCCCGGAAAGTCTTGCCAATCATCTTTTCCGCATATCGTTCGATAGATGTCGGATTCGTTTTATCATAAAAATCAGACATAAAAAAATCCCTCCCTTTATATACTAAAAATACTCTTTCCCTTACTCGATATTGTCCAAATAGTTTCTCAAACCTTCAATTTGTTGATTATCCAGAACCCATTTCAATTCTAACTGATAGTACATTTCAAAGGCAGTTTTGAATCGCTCCATATATAGGGGATTTTTCTTTTCAGGCGTTATACAGTTGAAGAAATCTTTTCTGACCTGGTAATATATAGGGTTGACTTGAATATTTTGAAGCATCACGTACCACTCTCTATAGCCGTCTTGATTTACCTTCAAAGTGTGTTCTTCCGCTAAATGGCATTGAGAAATACTTCGTTCCTTTAATACCCGACCATCGTATACAACAAGCGCGCAATAATACAATAAATAGGATGGCATGGTCTGGATTCGGTCAATATTCTCTGCCACAAAAATCAATTTTTTCTCATACTTCTTCCGCAATATAGGCAGAAATATCGCCTGGTCGACACGGTCGAAGCCATCGATGATAATAGTGTGTGTAGACGTATTTATGATAGCCGCATCCAAGGAAGCAGCATCACGGAAAGCAGGATTGAGGACAATCACATCAGGGATTTCCCCCTCTATGGTTGCTGCCAACGTTTTCGCTATCATCAGTGAAGCGTAGCCGCAGAATATAGGGTACAAATGGCAAAGCCTGATACATGTAAACCCATTGAGGACACTGACAACGGTATGCCACCAAGATTCATCTTGATATTCTGCCAATCGATATAATGTTTGGACCGCGATTTTTCTTGCACTTTTAAAATCGACAGTCTTCACTTGTCCCATTGGCTGGGAAGCTTTTTCAATCAAAACTCTCTGCATTCCATTATGATTTTGTATCCGATGTATACAATCCGCATCACCTTTATAGGTTTCATCATCTTTTTCGGATGCATCATGTAAAGCCTTCAGTTCTTCATACTTTTTACGAAGATTGTCGATATCTTCTTCCAATTCAGTTATTTTATTATCTTTATCGACAATACTTGCGTTCAGTTCCCTATTCTTGATTTCAAGTTCTCGACTCTTCTCTTTTTCGATTTCCAGGGCCGATATCTTATCCTGTAATTCATTGCTGAACTGAATGTTTGCCTCATCCAATTCGCTATAGAGTCGCTGCAGTTGTGCGTCAATTCTATTGAAGCGGCTCTTGAAGTCCGATTCATTCACTGTTTCCATACTGTCATCCTCACTATTAGCTTTCTACGATTTCGATTCCCAAGGTCCCCAGCAACCGCCTGACGATGCCCCAAAATCGTTCAGGTATGATACGTGCATATCGATCATCATATGTGCGATGCGGCCAAGAGCAATCCATCAGCAAGCGCTGTTCCTGATCCGGCAAAGCACTCCAAAGTTTTAGGTAATAAAAATTTCCTTTATGCTGCACCGTACAACCTCCGGGACAGGACTGCTGCCGATTCAGCGCGTAGAGTATACGATAGTATTCCTTCGTTTCTATGTACCATGAATCCAAAGCCGCCATTTCAACCTTATCCCTTGTCCGTCTTACAAGAAAATAAGCTTTGTTGAAATCATCACAGGAGCGAATCATGGATAAACCTTGCGGCAACGCCGTCACTTCAAGCGGAACCCAACATTCTGAATACTTCCCAGTACTGCCTGTCTTAAAGATTTGATAATATCCTTCAGGTTCCTGCACTTGCCAAGGCATCGCTGAGTTCAGTCTTTCGCAATACTTATCGATAGGTATATCGATAATAGGAGTGCTTATCCGCGCAATCTTCTCCAATTCTTTGTGCGGCTGGCCATAAACGGCCCATTTCGAAGTCCCTACCGTTTTGAATAGCCTTCCAGCTAGGATTGAATCCCCCAGTGCTAAGTAAAGGCCGCTTTCATACTTATAGTAGTGAAGCGGGACGGGATACAAGTCCCGATGGATTTCCATGATGTTCCCTGTAAAAATCATATCCTGTATGACTTGGCTCGCCAGGGAAGATCCGTTTCTTCCCTGGTCTGTCCCCAGCCAGGCCTCTGGGATATGGAATAAATCAACGAAGGCGTCTGCGATTTCAGCTAAATGATGCTGCACGTATAATATGTCGACACATGCCTGTTCCTTTTCTTCCCCCAATTCACCATTGGATTCCCCATAGACAAGGCATCTTACCCATTCCGCCAATGCAGAATACACTAAGCATTGATTGAATTCATTTTCTTTCCGTCCCTCCGGAAAGATTTGCAGGTCCTTTTCCATCGAAGATAGTAAGTGTTTAGAATATTCCATTTAATACCTCATCATCCATCGCATTCTGCCTCATATAATCCTGCAACTGCTTCCGGCCAGCTTCATCCAATATCCAGAACAGTTCATTGACTGCATATTTTTGGAAAGCTACCTTGAAATCACTGTTATTGTTCTCTTTCGACATCGCATAATCGAAAAGTCCTCGCCGGGTCGATAAATATGCCGGGTCGAGTTTCAATGCCGCCAAGGCTTCATCGAAGGCCTTATGCCCTTCCGGATTCTTGTCCCACATCAACATCCCTTTATCGATTCTCGCATAAGAGAATTGATACTCTTTTTCCCAACGCCATCCTGCAAAAGCGACTAATAAACAATACCGCATGATATAGCGGGGAGTATAGGCAAGCTCTTCAGGACTTTCCGCAATGAAGGCCAACTTCTTGTCATAGTTTTTCCTTAATATCGGCATCAACACATCTTCATTCATCCTACCGAAACCGTCGGCAATGATGACATTCTTTGTCTCAGCATGTTGGATGGCATAATCCAGGGCGGCAACGTCGTTGAATCCTGGTTCTATCGTGATGACTTCGGCATTTTCTCCATCCATCAAGGCAATCAAGGCACTAGCGACGGTCTGTGATCCATAGCCGCAAAAGATAGGGTGTAAGCCCAACAACCGAGAATAAACAAAATATTCAATAATATTGTTCAGTTTTTTCCGCCACTCTTTTCGGCCTTCGACGCCGACAAAATCTTGCATCTGCATATCGACATATCTTATATAGCCAGTAGTGCTCATAATTGAAACTATATCATCTTCATCAGGCTGTGCGAAGCGTTGTATGAACAGCAAATCATTTTCCCGCAGATTGCCCTCTACCTGCATCCTTGCCGGCTGAGTACCGGATGCTTTCTCCTTCTCTGCCATCATTTGTTTCAGTTTCTCTGTCAATTCTTGCACATGTTTTTCCTGTTCATCGATTTCTTTCTGCTTCTGAGACAATGTATCATCGAATGCCTGGATTTGCTTCGTCAATTTCTTGTTTTGCTGAAGCAGCTTTTCATTGTTACGATATAAGATTCCATTGTCTTCGACTTCCTTCTGATACTTCCCTTCCAATTTTTGATAAGCGTCACTTTTGGGAATGGATTGCAGCTTGACTAATTCATCTTCCAGCTTCTGGATACATTCAGTAGTATCCTTCTCTCTCTTTTTCAATGATTCATTCCGTCCGACTAATTCTGCATATTCTATTTCCAGATTTTTTTTGAACGCTTCCTTTTCTTGACTAAGGCCAGCTGAGAGTCCTTTGTTACTTATTTCTAACTCGTCCAATTGAGCTGTCAATCTTTCGTTCTCACGCTTTAGGTTATCGACCTGTAGCGCTTTCCCTTTCAATCCTTCATTTTCTTCATCTGTTTTTCGACATCTATCCCCTAATTCTTTGCACTTATCATCAAGTTTACGGTACTCATCTTTCTGTCGATTCAGTGCTTTCTTGAGCGTCTTTCCATATCTCCACATCTGGACGACCGTTTGTTCCATCTCTGGTGCGACTATCTCCCCACTTATTTTCAATTGGACAAAGAATAATTCTGGAATGAAATCCAGATTTCGTTCAATCAAATCTTCCAAGAACAGTCGATAATCAGCTGCACTAAAGAATGCAAACTGCTTTATCTTATATTTATCCTTTAGGTCTTCATGTAAAAAACGAATCAATTCATCCCGTAAATGAGAGAATTCGAACATCAGCCGCTTAGCACAATCCGAATCATTTCTGGAAATGATGGATTCTGCAATAGCGCCAGGAAATTTTTCCTGTACTTCCTTGGAATTCCGCTTCAGCTTTCCCTTGATTTGGCACATGATGTATTTCGACGTTGCACTCGCTTCATTCTGTTTGATTTTTTTCAGCCACTGATCTATATCCATGTTCCGGACAATGACTTCAATGTCTTCCTCTGTTAGGGATTTCAAGATTTTCTTGTCGTTTTCATTGTTCGCCATATTGTAGTACCTTCCTTATTTCAATCAAGATTTTTTTTGCTGGATACGGCATCCTCCCTGTACTCCACCATTGTCTCAACAATCGATAGAGCATCTTGTCTCGCTCCTTCGCATAACCCAGGATATCCTGATAAGGTTCAGGCATGATGACCTTTGCTGCATAGTTGCACCGCAGCAGCGCTTCACGTAAATTCCCTAAATCCGTCCCGGATATCTTGACAGGGCAAGTGTCTTCGCTCATCCTTTGCTTCCGCACTATCTGTATCAAAGATTGTCCATAGCTGCCCCACAATACTTTGACGGCATTCATTCCCGCAAAGGATGCCAATGTTCCAGTAAATTGCCGTAAGATGACTCTATCCTTCATGGCCAGGAAGCGGACCAATGTACTCGATGAGCCGAATTCAACAGGCGCATCATCCCAGCTCAAAGATTCGACTTCATCGATAGGTAATGGCTTTTCCTTGCCGCATCTGCATCCAGCGGATAATTCTGCATACTTCTTCAAGAAGTCCGTTCCTACATCTTCAAGATCATATTGTATCTCACCTGACAGCTTATTGAAATCAGGGTTGCTGATAACGATGGATTGGCCCGTATAAGCTGCATATATATCGTCCTCCGGGACCAAAGGGATACGCCTACGGGATTTATTTCCGAACCACTGGACAGCCCGATGGCTTTTCCCTTGGCGATATAGATAGACAGCGGTCTTCGAAGGATAACATAATTTTCTGCCTTTGATGGCAGCTGGCGGCCATATCGGAACGAAAGCCGTTTTCCGCTCACTGAGATGGTACCCCTTCTCGCCGATATATTGTTTCGCTTCATCCGTCGCTTCTTTGACGATGAATTCCCTGACGCAGCAATCCCTACCCCAGATTCCATTTAGGGCTCCCTTATACCTGAACTGGATTCCTGGGACCTCAGGTATCTGCTGCGTGTTTGTATGGATGACGAGGTATGGTGTATCAACGATGATGTTCCCGTTTTCAGCAATCCTGCCCCCGCCTCGTGGCCCGGAACGGAAAAAAGTCCGCTTTATTTCTACGCCTTGTATCCCCCAACGCCATTTCCGCTTAATTTCATCGACGGCATCTCTATATTGGGCATCCGCGTATAATTCTTTTACATGTTGTAATTCGACATCGGACCAATCATCCTTTAAATATCGGATGACATGGAAGCTTTGCATATCCAAATCGATGACATCCCGTCTCCGTGCTTCTGTTATGACGACTTGGACATGGAGACTTTGGAGCGTCTTCCAAGTATCTTCGCTAACATCATGGAAATCAGCCCGCAATTCATATTTTCCTTCACTGGTTTCACAGAGATAGACTGGTATACCCCCGTTCAGGATATAAGCAGCTTCGATGCTGTCAACATCCGAAGAGAGGCTGCCTTCACCATGATAACCAGGGCATAGTTTCTGCAAAGGTGTCCTGGCCGGGATTTTCTTATGAGCGAAATAAGGTGTCCTTATAGCCCCTTTCCGTAAATCGACAGGTTCATGACAGTAAATACAAAGATAGCGATGGGACCTAACGGCTTCATCAGGGATTACCTGCAAACCCGTTCTAATATCGATACCTTTAGGAATTGCCAAGCCATTATTATGAGCCGTCATAAAATCACATCCTACCTTTTTCATAGTGAGTCAATCATCCAATAGCATAATATCTTTTATCAAAATCGTTGATTAAAGGCGATTTCTTGTCGAGATTCGAAAACATGAACAATGCAAATTTTGCTCTCGTCATCCCGACATACAACAAGCTCCTCGAATCGTTCATGAGATTATCGATTTGATCGTTATCTGCATCTCTAGGGATGTAGGGTAAAATACCTTCATCCAAGAATGGTAAGAGCACTTCATCGAACTCCAGCCCTTTCGATGAATGATACGTAATCAATTTGATTCCCGGTGCCAGGATTTTGAAACCGGCAGCATCGAATCTCTGATAGTACGTGATGCCCTTACTCTTCAGCGCTTCTTCCATCCGATTCATATCTCTGGTAGATCTTACAATGATTGCAATAGTAAAATCAGGATGTTCACGCTGTTCTTTTTTTAGTATTTCTGCGATTCGAGAATATTCATCTAAATCAGATTCTATAAAATACAGCTGAGGTTTCGGTCCTTCCCGGTCAGGAATTTCTATTTCCCTTCTTTCACTCGGCAAGGACGTATTCTTTTGTTTGACGCTTTCTGCCAACAGCATGATTTGTTTCGTATTCCGGAAAAATCCGCACAGCTTTTTCGAAGCTTGTCCTCTGATATCGATACCCACTTCTGACCATGAGAAACCTACATGGTAAATCATCTGTGCTAAGTCTGCTGCTAACGTAATCGACTTTCTAGCTAATCCCTTAGCAATGCGGATTTTTGTCAATCCTAAATCCTGACATTCGTCGACGAATACATAGTCGAATTTCATCGACTCTGGGATTTCATCGATTCTGTCGGCCATTTCAGCAAAAACGGCTTCTGCATCATAATATCTACGCTGTTTTGCTTCCTTATAGTACTGATCATATACGTTCCAAATGACGGCTCAATCTTTTTGTGTTGGACGTATCGCATTCCCCCGTCCATGGCGTTCTGCCTTCGAATAGTCGTCAAGAGATTTCATTTTATTGGACCGTTGTTTTATCCAACGAATTTCATCCCATAAAAACTCATGCATGTTCTTTCCTAAGAAGCGGTTCTTCTTTTTCTGCATTTCCTTTGCAATAATTTCATCGAATAAAGAATCATTATCATATTGCAATTGGAAATACCTGCCTCCTAAAGCGATATAAGAATAAAGTTTTTTAATCTGTGAATCTATCGTATCTACTGTAATGGCTTGCGTAATGCCATTATCACGATATTGGTCAACGACTTCCTTTGTATAATTTTTCAATGCATTTGCAAAAGTAAGGATAGCAATGGTTGGTCTTTCTCCCTTCTCTTTTGCTCTGATGGCAGTCCCCAAGGCACGGTATACCAATACCAAGCTTTTACCGGAACCGGCAATACCTTGGACCAGTAAATCGTGATTCGGGTCGAATTCGATGCACTCGTTTTGTTTTTTTGTAAATTCGAAAGTACTCATTCCATAGCCTCTTTCTAGAAGAAGTTCGTCAGCTCATCTATACTCAGCTTGCAACCGGCCTGGTAGCCATATTTTTTCGTATCAGTAGGCTGATATCCGCTTGATTTCGACTCGGCAATCACTAGGTTCCATCTTTGAGCAACATCCTGCCAAAATGCCAAATCTTCTTCATTCAATATTCTCATCATTATCTCCCCGTTTCGCAAAATAACAAGCTTCTCTATGCGGACAATAAAAACAGGGATTAGGATTTATATCTAAATATTTCAAATTCAATCTTTCCTTTAAATATCCACGATTATCAAAAGTGTCACGTCCACTGGTGTCTAAGTCCTTCAAGTGAGGCCTTAATTTTTTTGCAAACGCTAATTTTTCTTTCTGTTCAGTCCGATTCCACAAAGGAAGGATGCGCATCACATAATCTGCTATTTCTTCCGGACGATGTCCGCCTTGGCGTCCAATCATGGCAATGAATCGAGTCACCCAGAATTGGAGCTGGAATTTCGAAGTAAAGACAGGGTGGTCCTCCAAAATGAAATCATATAGATTCCGCCATGAGCACTTATCTCGATTGATTTCGATTTCTTGGATTCCCGACAAAGACGGGATATCCTGTATTTCAAAATCCTGTGGTTCTATCGAAGGTACCTGCAGCGAAGCGCTCATATCGAAAATCACTGCGTCTTCCTTTTCCGGCTGGTCGATTGGGACGCGGTATTCCGGTTTCATCGATAATATCTTCAAATAAGGGGAAACCGTCATTTCTTGGTTATTGAACTTATCAATCCAAGAAAAAATGACATTAGGCAGTTGCAAGGCTAAATGAAAGAGATAGCGGTTCTCCATGCAGCTCTTTTCTTTGTAATGGATGTAGACAGCCCGCAGATGCATTACTTCCTCATTTTCCTCACGTAAATGGGTTAAAATCTGTTCCGATAAAGGCCAGGGATATTCCCCTTTCGTCCCCGGCATGTGCATATCATCACAGAAACAGATCATCGCACATTGATTCCGATATTGGGCATCCTCTAAGTCAGCATAAGTACTTATCGGTCCATCATCTTCATCCGCTTCCCCAAGGTCAGCGTCGTCTTTAAGCTTCCCTCCCAAGAAGAACTGCATCGCCTCTGTCAAGCTGTCAGTGGTACAACTTTCAATATATCGCGGCCGCTGATTCAGTCGTTTGAATATTTCACTGGCAGCGTCCTTTTCCTCTTCTGCCATATGTAAATAAGCCTCTTTATCTTTCAGTAACGCTTCGACTTTATGGAAATGATTTACGAGGTTTATCCTGCCCGTTTGCTGGAACAAGCTCCTGGCATCCTTCAAGATGTCATCCAATAAATTCGTCAATTCGCCTAGTTCTTCTTCATCGATGGAAAAGGGGCCTACCATATCCAATGGGTTCCCCATGATTCTATGCCAGCGCTTATAATCCGAATCAGGCGGTATAGTATCGAAGAGCGGTGAAATATTTTCCCGGACATCCCGCAATAATCGGATATGATGCCGCCATTCTTCTAAAGTATGGCAATCTTCGAAATAGACAGCGCATTTATTGAAGCAGGTCATCATTTCATCTGTATTAGTGCTGACATAGCGGCCAGCCCATCCCGTGGCTAAGCATTTCCTGATACCATCCACATCGAACCGCAAAGCGTCGGACTCAGGGTCCCACATTTGGTACAATTGATAAAGATATTGGCCTATAGGATAGGCTAGGAAGTGTTTCTTTTCCATACAGTCTGGAAAAAAAGTGTCCATGAAGTCCTGCAAATCTCTCCGGCCGGGAGTATACAGCCTGATTCTCTTTTCTGCCAATGGCTGAGATAACTGTCGGGCAAAAGAGAAGACATTGGAAAATTCATGTATGGCCACTCTATTATCCTTGTTATCTTCAACAGGCCGATTCGAGAACATCTTCACGTAATGACGTTCCGTATTATTCCCTAACGCATCGCATTTCATTTTTTCGAATGCCCTGAAATACGGATTCGTCTTCCATATTTCGTAAGCTTCAGGAATAACATCGTCAAAATTGTTCAAAAAATAGACAGGTATCCCGAGGGAGCAGAAAGCATCCAGCAATCGTGCCTGCACAGGCATGATATCGTAGAATCCCTGGAAGTATACCGCTTCCATGTGATTAAAAAGGCGATACTTCTCCTGCTGGATTTCGATTTCTAAATCGCTGATAATATGAAAGAAACTACTTGAGTTCTTCCACCGTGCCATCATTTGACGGAACCCCCGTACTATCGCATCATCATGCCATACTTTACGATAAATCTTGAGGAATAATGTGACTCCTTGATAATCTTCAGACAGCATGTCCGGGGAAATCCCCATTTCGACCAATGTCCTGATTGAGCTCCAAATATCTAACCGGTTCGCATTCAGGGCACGTTGTTCCTCCGCTGTCACACATAATGCCGGGTCATTGATCAAGTCACCTAACTGGATGACTTCTTCTAAGGCAGCCGCCCGGTCATACCAAGCTGGCAGCAAAGTCCGCAGGATTTTACTGATATGGACAGTCATGCCATTATGTTTCCGATATGGCCATAGGTTAGCGGCCATATTCTTTGTCGCTGTAATGACCGGACCGCTTGGCAATCCTCGATTCGCGCCATTCCTTAAAAATCCAATCAATTCCTCTTTATTCCTATAAGCATAACAAATAGGTCCTGTCGTCATCTGCTCATCCCCCTATCCATCAATGACATGAAGCCGGCCCAAGTATGTTCCTTAGCATATTTAGGTACGAAATAATACAGATTATGTTTTGCACGAGTCAGAGCCACATATAAGATACGTGCTTCTTCACGTTCCACCGCTTCTTGTTCTTCCTGCAGGGCTTTCATGTAGGACTCATTCTGATAGGTATGATTTTTATCTCGATAATACCAACCAAGCTGTAAATTATCATTTTCATGCACAAGGAATGAACGATATGGGCGATTTGCACTACCCTTTGAATTGAAATCGCTTGGATTGAAGATATACGGTTCCGTCATATGGGTAATCATGACGGTATCCCATTCCAGTCCTTTCGCTTTATGCACAGTCATGCATTCCACCAAACGCTGCCCATCTTGTTTTGGCTGCGGATATACAGCGTCTTCCTCTGTATCGGTCTGGATTTTATGCAACAGATACAGGTAGACCGTCAAGATAGAGGCAAAATCATTGGCGAACGCTTGGTAGAGTATCTCTATCAATTTGTTCAAGTTCAAGACATATTCTTCTACATCGTAGCTCAATTGCTGTTCCAATGTGCTTTCATCCTTGAACCCTTCCTTCACCAATTCTTTGCGATGGACGCTCGCATAAACTCTTTCCGGTCGTACCGTATCGACGATATCGCGGATCCATTGGAAGAAGGGGACCATCCGGGCAGTCCTTTTTATCTCCTGCCAATCATTCTGATTAGCTAATCCCGTCAAATAATCCAGGATATCCTTTTCCTTCCCAGACATACCGTTGATTCGCTCTGCTTCCGGACGGACTATTGAATAAGAAGATATCAGATAATTGAACATATACCTCGCATCAGCAGAATATAAGACCGCACCCAATAAATGGAATACATCCAATACCGCTTGCTCTTGATAAAAACCACCTTCTGTTTTAGCGATACAGGGAATCTGTGCTTCCCTGCACCATTGAGCCACTTCGCTCACTTGCTTGTTTTTCCTGTTCAGCACACAAATACTGCCATCGATTTCAGGGAGCAAGTCCAGGAATGTCTTTTTCAGATTCTTTGCACCATAATATTTTTTCGGGGTGAAGCCTCCTGTATCATCCGTTTGTTTGCCGACAACTGCATCTTGCTTCCATTCCAGGAAACCATGTGCCGACCATTGTACAAAAAGTTGATTCAACGGCGCAATGATTCCCTTTACAGTACGATAGTTCTTGATGAGTACATAATTTTTAACGGAATTCCCTAACCCCTCTTTCAATTTCTCGAACGCCGTTTCTTCTGCACCGCGGAAGCGATAGATGCTCTGTTTGATATCGCCGACTACAAAAAGACGGGCCTGGAGATGTTTCTTCAGCCATATAAGTGACTGTATCTGTCCGTTATCAGTATCTTGGAATTCATCGACGAATAGATACTTTATGCCGAGCCGGCCCCGGACCTTATCAGTGACTTTTTTTGTAAGGTTTTCCATGACAGGACCGAAATCATTGAGGGAAACCGCATTCTTCTGAACACGCAGCTCATCGTATCGTTTCAATGATTCTATGATTATCTTCTTTAGCTGATTATCAGCACTTTACAACTTTTACGCAGCCTCGGTAGTTGCCGAAGC
>UMEZ01071653.1_pt1 | contig 24229 bp, 22 predicted proteins | sample 1964841 | NCBI WGS metagenome assembly UMEZ01 (sample SAMEA4836029, study PRJEB28245) | human gut metagenome | biome: gut microbiome; material: fecal sample | place: Denmark | collected 2008 | reverse complement strand
GGCAGCCGTGCCGAAGGATGTACCTGTCAGCACAGAAATAAAGCAGTTCAGCAAAAACGTCATTAATAAAAACAGCACCGGGCTGATAAGCTGCGCGGCGTAACACACAATAATGGGTATGGTGCCAGCCTCGCGCCACAGCGCCGTAAGCATGCCGATAAGCATAAAAGTTATTAAGATGTTTTTAACGGTTTTAACGCCGCTTACAGATAATTTAAACAACTCGCCCCACGCCAAGCCTTTGTGCCTGCCGTATAACCAAAACAACACCAGCCCCGCCGACAGCGCATACAAAATAGAAAACCCAAACACCACGCACCACAAAAGCAGTGCGCAAAATATAGCCAATACCGTAAACTCTATCATTGTTTACCTCGTCACAAATTTAAAAATCCGCACAAAAAAGCAGTTTACCCATATATTATACAGGTAAACTGCAAAGTTTTACAGCAAATTATTTGCTATACATTTTGTTTATCAAAAGCTTGTTGAATTAAATCTAAAATATAATCTATTTTTTCTAAATTGTCCATTGTAATTTTAACATTTCCATTTCCCCAATGCCCAATATCTGTAAAATCTTCACAGATATTTTGAGGATCTATAATCTCGTTATAATTAATATTTAAAAATAATTGCAATTTAGATTTTGAAAATACAATATCAACAAAATTTGTTTCTAATTTATATGCTACATATAATTTTTTAAATTCTTTTTTTATACCAGTATCTAAACTTAAAATTCTCTTATCTATTTGTTCAAATAAATCTTTAGTAAAATCATTATAATATTCATAACTATCAAGAGAATATTGATTATTTTTATCTTTATTATCAATATAGTTTTTCAGTATACCAGAACTTAAATCAGGATATGGCCAAATCTTTAAAGCTTCATTTCCTAAAATATTAGCACGTTCTTCAATTTCGTTTTTACCCCAAGTTTCTTGTTTAATAATAAACTGATTTATCTTTAAAGCACTTTGTCTAAAACCTCCGTTCATATTTAATTTTTCTTTAAAATTTCTATCGCTCATTTCAGAGTTATAAGCTGTTAAAGTTAAATTTCCCAACCTATGCAAATATTTGCTTTGTATTTCTTTCCAATTATTTCCTAACATAGCTTGCCATTCTTTTGACAAATTAGAATTTTGTGGAATAATGTGTTCTATTGTTAAAGTATTAGTAGAAACTATTACTTTATTATTCCACGATTCAAGTTTACTCAAAATATAACGGCATCTATTCATGTTATAAAGATCACGTTTTATTAACGTCTCTTTAAATTCCTCATTTGTTGGAAAACGCTTATAAGAATCAAGTTTTATAAAATATGCTTTCAACGAATTTATATAATCACCATTTATTATATTATTTTTCAATGTTGCAAATGTTTTATTTAAAGAATTAGTAGGTATATCGCATACAGCTCTGCGCAATACATAACTTATGCATAACGAAAAACATTCTTTTAATTCATCAATGGTAATTATGTTATTTGCATAATCATCAGATAATTTCAAAAGAAAGGGATATGAAACATCCATCTTTATATTTTTTATATCTTGGTAATACGATTTTAAAACTTCGTCTGAGCTTCGTACAAAATAAATATCAGTATAATATTTAGCAAATTTATAAATATCTCTACAAAGATCATCTATTAAAATATTAATGTTACGATGATACATTTTAAATTCTTTATAAACTTCATCTTTTTTGGGAATTCGACCTAATTTTTCAGTTAAATAGTCCCTAAAGAAATTATCCATAAGCTCACTTTGATGCTCATAATTAAATAAATTTTCCATTGGATACCATATATTATCATAGATCTCTTTTTGTTTTTCTATATCTAAACCCATGAGTATATAATTACGAATTAAATCAGAATCCTTTAAATCTAAACCAGTAGAATTCAAACTTTCAAATATAGCCTGAGGATCATCTTTACCACGTTCCAACGTTATATTCACAATTTGTAATTTATTCATTGCTTCATAAATTTCTTCAACTGTTAATTCTTTTCGTTCGATTTGTTTATAAAAATATAGATAATTTTTTAATATATTGGAGTTAACTTGAGGTATTATAGAATTATTATCAATTAAATGTTTTAAAATATCTCTATCAGCACGTGTTAAATATATTTTGTATTTATTTTCTCCTATAGCATACTTGTTTTTTAACAGTACTTCTGTTATTCTATCTGGATTAACTTGACCTTTACCAGATAATTCATTTATAATATAGTTTCTTAAAGCAATCAAAAGTAATGTCAGAGTAGTTAATCGTTGTTGCCCGTCAATAAGTAAAAATTTTTGAACATCTGTTGGAGTAACATTCTCACCAATATTTACAATAGAACCTACAAAATGTCCTTCTTTTTTATTCTTTTGCATATTAACAATATCATTCCATAGCCTATTGCATTGTTCATAACGCCAGCTATAAGTACGTTGATATACAGGTACAATAAATTGTTTTTCTCCGTTTAAAATCAGATTAATATTACCTTTATTTGCATCCATTCCGTATTCTCCTTTTCTTAAATATTGATATTTAATTCAAACTTAATAAATTTCATTACCTATAAAAAATGGTTTACCAGTACTTATATTATACAGGTAAACCATTTTGTTTTACAGCAAATTATTTATTTTTAAGATATTCATCAATAGCGTGGGCGGCTTTTTTGCCTGCGCCCATAGCGGATATTACGGTTGCGGCACCGGTTACAATGTCGCCGCCTGCAAATACGCCGGGGATGGAGGTTGCGCCGTTTTCGTCTGCAACGATATTGCCGCGTTTGTTAGTTTCCAAATCGTGCGTGGTTTGCTTTAACAGCGGGTTAGGCCCCTGCCCTATTGCCATAACAACCATGTCTACGTCAAGCACGTATTCGCTGCCTTTAATGGCTACCGGGCTGCGGCGTCCGCTGGCATCAGGTTCGCCAAGCTCCATTTTAATGCATTCCATGCCGTTAACCCAGCCTTTTTCGTTGCCTAAAATACGTACAGGGTTATTTAAAAGGCGAAGCTCAATGCCTTCTTCTCTTGCATGGCCGATTTCTTCTTTGCGGGCAGGCATTTCTTCTTCGCTGCGGCGGTAAACAATATAAACCTGTTCTGCGCCGAGGCGTTTTGCGGTACGTGCTGCGTCCATAGCAACATTGCCCGCGCCGACAACGGCAACTTTTTTACCGATGTAAACCGGTGTTGCAACTTTTGGGAACTGATAAGCACGCATTAAGTTAACGCGCGTTAAAAACTCGTTGGCAGAATATACGCCGTTAAGGTTTTCGCCTTCAATATTCATAAAGTGCGGCAGGCCTGCGCCTGTGCCTACATAAATGGCGTCGAAGCCTTCTTCTTCAGAAAGTTCCTGAATGGTAAACAAACGGCCGATAACGGCGTCTACCATAATTTTAACGCCCAGCTTTTTCAGTGCGTCAATTTCGTGCTGCACAATTTCTTTCGGCAGGCGGAATTCAGGAATGCCATACATTAAAACGCCGCCCGGTGCGTGCAGTGCTTCAAAAATGGTAACGTCATAGCCCATTTTGGCAAGGTCGCCTGCTGCGGTAAGGCCGGAAGGGCCGCTGCCTACAATGGCAACTTTTTTACCGTTAGGAGCAGCTTTTTCGTTATCTACGTTATCTAAGCCGTGTTCACGTGCATAATCTGCTACAAAGCGTTCCAGACGGCCGATAGCAACGGACTGACCTTTAATGCCGAGCACGCATTTTGATTCGCACTGGTTTTCCTGCGGGCACACGCGGCCGCAGACTGCCGGAAGGCTGTTTTTGCGTTTTAAAATCTTAATGGCTTCCTGCATGTTGCCTTCTTTTACAGCCTGAATAAAAGCCGGAATTTCAACATTAACAGGGCAGCCGCTTACGCACAGCGGTTTCGGGCAATGCAGGCAGCGCTCTGCTTCATCAACAGCGGTTTTCATATCATAGCCGAGAGCAACTTCTTTAAAGTTTTTATTTCTTACATCAGCCGGCTGTTCCGGCATAGGGTTTCTCATTCCTCCACGCATTTGCAATGACCTCCGCAGCTGTATTCAATAGATTCCTGGTCTTTGTACATCATCTGGCGCTGCATTAAGTTGGCAAAGTCAACCAGATGCCCGTCAAATTCCGGACCGTCAACACAGGCAAATTTATTTTCGTTGCCCACCATTACACGGCAGCCGCCGCACATGCCGGTGCCGTCTACCATAATGGTGTTAAGGCTTACGGTTGTTTTGGTTCCGAAAGGTTTGGTTGTTGCAGCAACGTTTTTCATCATAATTACCGGGCCAATGGCAAGTACCAGGTCAATCTTTTCGCCTTTTTCCAGCATTTCGCGCAGCGGGTCGGTTACAAAGCCTTTATGCCCTTCGCTGCCGTCATCCGTGGTTATAATAAGCTCATCGCTGATTGCCTGCATTTTATCACGCCAGATAATTAAATCTTTGCTGCGTGCGCCGACAATGGAAATTACTTTGTTGCCGAGCTCGTGGTAAGCACGGGCAATCGGATATACCGGCGCAACGCCGATACCGCCGCCTACGCAGACAACTGTGCCAAACTTGCCCATTTCGGACGGATGGCCGAGCGGGCCGACAACATCAAGAATATCGTCGCCTTCTTCAAAAGTTTCGCAAAGATGTTTTGTGGTATTGCCTACTGCTTGAACGATTAAGGTAATAGTGCCTTTTTCGCGGTCAAAATCGGCAATGGTAAGCGGAATGCGTTCGCTGTTTTCATCGGTGCGTATCATTACAAACTGCCCCGGTTGGCATTTATGTGCAATCAGGGGTGCGTCTACTAAAAATTCGTAAACAGAAGGTGCTAAATTACTTTTAAATAAAATTTTAGCCACTTGTGTTTCCCTCCCAAAATTTTTGTTATTTATTGGTTAAGCGGCGTGCGCGCGCGTCTGCTTCGGCATAAACTTTCTCCAGGTCTATGTAAAGCAGTTCTCCGTTTTGCATAAGAACTTTGCCGTTAACAAGTACGGTATCTGCGTCATTGGCGTTTGCAGCATATACAAACAGCGAAGTTCTGTCGTTGCGCGGATGCCAGTAAGGTTTATTCATGTTATAAAGGACAATATCGGCTTTCTGCCCTGCTTCAATTTTGCCAACGTCAGCAAAGCCAAGGGCTTTGGCGCCTTCGCTTGTTGCCATAGCAAGTGCCTGCGCTGCCGGTATAATTTCCGGGTCGCCTGTCATGTTTTTATGCAGCATTGCGGCGAGGCGGCATTCTTCCAGCATATCAAGATTATTGTTGCTGCTGGTGCCGTCAGTGCCAAGGCCGACCGTAATGCCGTGCTTTAACATTGCCGGTACCGGTGCAATGCCGCTGGCAAGTTTAAGGTTGCTTTGCGGGTTATGGGCAACACGCACATGTTTGGCTGCCATAATTGCCATGTCTTCTTCATCTACATGTACGCTGTGTGCTGCTAATGTGCCGCATTCAAACATGCCTAAGCTGTCCATAAGTTTTATCGGGCTCATGCCGTGTTCTTTAATGCAGTTGTCAACTTCGCCTTTGGTTTCGCAAAGGTGAATATGAATTTCACTGCCAAGCTGCTGTGCTTTGGCAATAACATTTTTCAGGTATTCAACAGAACAGGTATACGGGGCATGCGGCCCGAGCATTACATGAATGCGCCCGCCTGCACTGTTATGGCGTTCTTTAAAGAGCGCTGCATTTTCTTCAAGTTTTGCATAGTTTTCGTCGCTGAATCCGGTTAAGCCGCGGCTTAATGCAGCCCTGATGCCTGTTTCTTCAACGGCATCGGCAACGCGGTTCATTGCAAAATACATATCGGCAAAGCAGGTTGTGCCTGCTTTAAGCATTTCGGCAATGGAAAGCATTGTGCCCCAATAAATATCGTCATCCGTAAGCCCGTCTTCTGCAGGCCAGATTTTATTTTGCAGCCAGTCCATCAGTACCATATCATCGGCATAGCTGCGCAGCAGCGTCATTGCTGCGTGGGTATGGGTGTTTACCATGCCCGGCACGGCAATTTTACCTTCGGCATCAATAACCTGCGCGTCTTCATAGCCTTGCGGCAATTCTTTGGATATTACCTGAATGGTATCGTCCAAAATACCGATATAATATTTATCCGTATCTTTTGCGGTAATAATTTCAGCGTTTTTAATAAGTATTTTCGCCATTATTCTTCTCCTAACTGACGTTTGCGGTAATGGGCTTCGTAAAAACCGTGCATGGCGTCGATATCGCTCTGAGGCAGCAGCACTGCCCCGCCAAGGCTCTGCGTAATGCAATAAAGCTGAGCGGCTTTTTCGACTATTCCCGCTACCATCATGGCTTCGTCAAGCGTTACGCCCCAGGCAGCAACGCCGTGGTTTGCCAAAAGCGCCGCACGTTTGCCGTCCATGGCTTTTATTACGTTTTGGGCAAGCGTTTCCGTACCAGGCAGGGCATATTCGGCGCAATGCACCGCGCCGCCCATTATCTGCACCATGTCTTCAATAAGCGGCGGGATATCCCTGCGTGCTGCGGCACAGGCACTAGCGTAAATGCTGTGGGTATGCACAACGACGTTTGCTTCCGGCAGTGCTTTATATATTGCCAAATGCAACGGCAGTTCGCTGCTTGGTATTAATGCTCCGTCAAGCGTTTGGCCTGCTGCGTCAACTATGGTTATATCATCGGGCGTTAAATTGTCATAACCGCGGCCGGAAGGAGTTATTGCATAAGTATTTTTGTTTATTTTAATGCTTATGTTGCCCCACGAACCCGGCAGCATGTTCTGCCCTGCCATTTTTTGCGCAGCTTTAACAATTTGTGCCCTTGCTTTTTCAACAGTTTCGTTTTCCATAATTATTCGGCGTGCAGGTAAGCGTATTGTTCCGGAGTTAAGGTATCAATGCCTGCGCCCATTGCTTCAAGCTTTAGCGCGGCAATTTCCGTGTTCAGTTCTTCCGGCAATACATAAAGGTTATTTTGCAGTTCGCCTTTATGCTCCAGCAGATATTTCATGGCAAGGAACTGCATGGCGAAAGAAAGGTCCATAACTTCTACCGGATGGCCGTCGCCGCAGGCAAGGTTTACAAGGCGGCCTTCGCCCAGCAGGTTAATTTTTTTGCCATTAGGCATGGTGTAGGTTGTAATGTTTTTACGAACTTCGTAAGCAGGTTCAACGGTCATTGCTTCCAGGTCTTTAACGTTAATTTCAACGTCAAAATGGCCTGCGTTGGCAAGAACTGCGCCGTCTTTCATCAGCGGGAAGTGTTCTTTGGTAATTACGTCTTTGCAGCCGGTTACGGTTACAAAGAAATCGCCGTATTTTGCTGCTTCGCGCATCGGCATTACGCGGAAACCGTCAAATACTGCTTCAATGCCTTTAATCGGGTCAATTTCGGTAACGATAACATTTGCGCCCAAACCTTTGGCACGCATGGCAACGCCTTTGCCGCACCAACCGTAACCTGCAACAACAACGGTTTTGCCTGCAACGGCAAGGTTGGTGGTACGCATAATGCCGTCCCAGGAAGATTGGCCGGTACCATATCTGTTATCGAACAGGTATTTGCAGTAAGCGTCATTAACGGCAATCATCGGGAAAGCCAGTTTGCCGGCTTCATTAAGTGCCTTTAAGCGGTGTACGCCGGTAGTGGTTTCTTCGCTGCCGCCGATAAGGTTCGGAATCAGCTCGCGGCGGGGGCTGTGCAGCATATTAACAAGGTCGCCGCCGTCGTCGATAATGAGCGAAGGTTTTGTATCAAGCGCTTTGCTTAAATATAAATCGTATTCTTCCTGCGAGCAGGCATGGGTGGCAAAAACGGTAATTCCGCTGTCAGCCAGAGCTGCGGCAACGTCATCCTGCGTGGAAAGCGGATTGCTGCCGGTAACAACAACGTTTGCGCCGCAGTTTTTAAGAGTCTGGGCAAGATATGCGGTTTTTGCTTCCAGATGAATGGTTACAACCATATTTAAACCGTCAAAAATTTTCTTTTCTGCATAACGCTCGTTTAAAATGTTAAGCAGCGGCATGTGCTCTTTAACCCAGGCAATTTTCTGATGCCCGGTAGGTGCAAGGGCAATGTCTTTAATCATGCTATTCATTAAAAATTTCCTCCTTGATTTTAAGCTGCAATTTTTTTATATTCTCCCGATAAGGCGGTTTAATAACGCCGTATTCGGTAATAATGCCGCTGATAAGAGCGACCGGTGTAACATCAAAAGCGGGGTTGTAGGCTAAGGCTTCAGGCGGCGCAGTAACAACCCCCTGCAAGGTTTTTACTTCCTGTGCGCTGCGTTCTTCTATCGGAATCACGCTGCCGTCTGCAATGGAAAAATCAAACGTGCTTACAGGTGCGGCAATATAAAACGGTATACCGTGGTATTTTGCGGCCAAAGCCACGCCAAAGGTGCCTATTTTGTTGGCGGTATCGCCGTTTAAGGCAATACGGTCCGCCCCGGTAACAACGGCGTTAATGCCTTTTTGCTGCATGGCCCATGCTGCCATGTTATCGGTAATAACGGTAACGGGAATTTTATCTTCCATAAGCTCCCATACCGTAAGGCGGGCGCCTTGCAGAAGCGGGCGCGTTTCGTCGGCGTAAACCATGTCTATTTTACCCTGGGCAAAGGCTTCGCGGATAACGCCGAGAGCCGTGCCCCACCCGCAGGTTGCCAGTGCGCCTGCGTTGCAGTGCGTTAAAATACGGGTATGCGGCGGCAAAAGTTCAGCGCCGTACCTGCCCATTTTTTTATTGCATTCAATGTCATCATCGTAAATTTGCTGCGCCAGTTTTTCCAAAGCACAGGCAATTTCGCTCTGCGTTTTGCTTTGCCCTGTCAGGCGTTCTGCCTCAGCATAAAGCTTGTTGGCAGCCCAGGCAAGGTTTACTGCCGTAGGGCGTGCTGCAATAAGTTTATTTTTTATTTCTTCGTAGGCAGGCAAATTGCAGCGGTTTTCCGCCATAAGCTGCTGCCAGCCCAAAACCATGGCAAAACCGGCAGCTGCGCCTATTGCCGGTGCGCCGCGGACTTCCAGCTTTTTTATTGCTTCGCCCACGCGGCGGTAAGTACCGCATTTTATAAAACTGATTTCTAAAGGCAGCTTCGTCTGGTCTAAAATTTCCAGTGCGTTATGCTGCCATTCCATTGTTTTAACCATAACAGCCTCTTACAGTTTAAAACCGCCAAATTCTGCCATGCAGTGCGCACAGCCGCATTCTGTTTCGTCAGCGCCGTTATCGGCAATAAAAGCTTCAATCAGGCGGGCCATGTTTTTGCCGCTTTGCGCCATTGCTTCCACAACTTCGCTGTGAGAAAGCGGTGTCGGCGAAATACCTGCGGCCATATTGGTTACAATGCTGCAGTTTGTATAGCACATTTCAGCTTCGCGTGCCAGTACGGATTCCGGAATATTGGTCATGCCTACAAGGTCGCCGCCCAGCATGGCGAACATTTTAATTTCCGCTGCGGTTTCAAAACGCGGGCCTTCGGTGCAGACATAACATCCGGTTTTATGGAACGGAATTTCAGTTCTTTCAAGGCATTTAATAACCTTTGCACGCAGGCGCGGGCAGTACGGATTGGTAAAATCCACATGAGCCACTCCGCGCTCCGGAGTATCATAAAAAGTGTTAACGCGGCTTTTGGTAAAATCAATCGCCTGGTCGCAAACAACAAAATGTCCGGCTTTCATCTCTTTGTTTAAAGAGCCGACTGCCGTGGTTGCAAAAATTTCTTCTGTACCAAGGCTTTTTAAAGCCCAGATATTGGCACGGTAATTTACTTTATGCGGTGGAACACTGTGCCCTGCACCGTGGCGTGTAATAAAAACAACCTGATTGCCGTACAGCGAGCCCATTTTGCAAAGCGCATCGCCGTAAGGCGTTTTAATAACCTTTTCTTCAAATCCTCCAAGTGCGTCGGGGCTGTAAACCCCGGTACCGCCGATAATAGCTATTTTGCGCATAATAACCTCCTAATTATTGAGTCTGTCTATCAGTTTCACCAAATCATCCATTTTGTTCAAAACGTAATCCGGTTTGCCTTCATTCAAAATAAAATCCCAGTCAAAGCTGGTATAACGTACTGCTGCTGTTAAACAGCCTGCGCTTTTTGCACTTTGCAAATCATAAGGGCTGTCGCCCACGCCGATACAGTCACTGCCGTTCAGCTTTAAGTTTTTTAAAGCCATCAGGCTAGGCGCTGGTAGCGGTTTGTGTTCTTCACAATCCTGACAGGTAACAACCGTTTCAATATATTTATCAAGCCCGTAGCAGGCAAGCCCGCGCAAAGCCATCGGGCGTTTTTTGGATGTTACCACAGCCATTTTTATGCCGCGCCCTGCAAGCTGTGCCAACGCTTCGTTAATGCCGTCAAACGGCTGAATAAGCTTATCGTGCTGGCTGCGGTGGTAATCACTGTAAGCAGTGCAAAAATCTTCTATCATGCTTTCTGGCATATAGGCTTTGGCTGCGGTGCGCAGCGGCAGCCCGAAACCTGCAACAAGCGCTTCTTTTGACGGAACAGTCAGCCCAAACTCCACAAAAGTATGGCGGAACGATTCCAGAATCAGAGGCGTTGTATTAATCAATGTGCCGTCAAGGTCAAATAAAACTCCCTTTATTCTCACAAAAAACTCCTTAGTTTTAGTCAGCATTTATCATCTAATCATACCATATTTAAGCTTTAAAATAAAGATTTATAACGCTGCGTAAAAATTAAACCTCTCAAAAAATTTTGAGAGGTTCGTTATACTCAATATTTTTCTAAAATCATAATTCCGTCTTTTTCTTTAACAATGCGCAGGTTCTGAATTGCTTCTGGATTTTGCAGGCGTTTAAATTCCAGCCTGCGTACAACCACATACTTAGGCGTATTATCGCTGACGGCTTTTTGCAGGGCATCAGTTTTCGGCAGCATTTCCTCACCGGCAATACCGGTGTAATACATAAAGCCGGGGCGCAAAAACTTATCTACATAAAGCGGCTTGGATGTATCACAGCCCGCCACAAACTCGGCAGCCATTGTTTTTACGCTGAAACGATCTGCAACCGGCGGCAAAATAAACGAAAATGCAATCAGCATTGTTAAAAAGCCCATTGCCGCATGCAGATAACCGGCAAAAATAACATCGCGCTCGCGCCATAAAAACCAGATGATTACCAAACCTACGACAAAGGTTGTGCCGCTGAGCACAGACGCTTCCAGGAACGCTTCCGGCAGCTGATTGCCGCCGATAAGCCAGCCCGCACCCAAAAGGCCGAACATAATTACCGTGCCAATAACCCACGAAAGCAGTGATTCTCCGCGCTGCTTTTCAAGCCTTGCAAGATTCCAGCCGATAATAATTGCAAGTGCCGGAAACATAGGCAGAATATAAGAAACAAGTTTGGTTTGTGAAATGCTGAAAAACAGCAGTACAAACACCCACCAGATATTGAAAAATGACATTTTAACAAGTTCTTCGCTGCTTGCTTCGGAGATAGATGCGCGGATTGACTGCAAAAGCAGGCCCGTCCATGGGAACATGCCCAAAATTATTACCGGCAGATAATACCACCACAGAACACGGTCGGGGTGTTCCGGCGTAGTAAAGCGCGTCAGATTATGAAAACCAAGAAAAGTATTGATAAATTCCATTCCATGCACCTGATACATCAAATAATACCACGGTGCTGCAATGGCAAAGTAAACAACAAGCCCGCGGATAACGTGCATTTTTAAAATTTCACGTAAATTCCCTGTAAAAAGCAGATGCATGAAAATAATTGCACCGGGAAAAACTATGCCAATCGGACCTTTGGTTACAGTGGCCAGAGCCATGGCAATATACATTACCCAGTACCATTTGTGCTGGTAACATAAAAGCGCGGCTGTCATAAAAAACAATAAAGTTGTATCGGTAACTGCGGCCTTGCCAAGATAGAAAAACTCCACGCAGGTAGTTAAAACAATGGATGCCCAGAATCCGGCACGTTCCGAAAAAATATTGCTTACTGAAAAATAAAGCATTACCGAAGTTGCAACGGCCATTAACGCCGCCGGGAAACGCGCTGCCGCTTCCCCGTCGCCAAAAAGGCCTATTGAAGCAGCTACCAGCCAGTAATACATCGGCGGCTTGTCATACCAGAAATTGTCAAAAATACGCGGCGATAAGTAATCGTTGTACTTAATCATTTCACGTGCGGTTTCCGCATAAACCGGTTCGTCCGGGTCAAAAAGCGGTACGGAACCTATTCCCCACAAAATGGTTACTAAAGCTAAAACTGCAATAATAATCAGGCTTTGGAGATTCAAATTTTTCATTAAAGACCTTCCTTCCGGCGTGCCAAGTAGTCGTTATATGTTTTCGGAATGCCATGCTCTATATCCATTTGCGGTACAAAGCCAAGCAGAGCTTCCAGTTTTTTGTTGCTTAAAACAGAACGGAAAATATCACCGCTGCGCGCTGGCGCATAGTTTACCGTAAGTTCATGCCCGCAGGCAGATTTAAAAGCATCAAGCAGGCTGTTGAGCGAGGTTTCTTTTCCTGTTGAAATATTAATAACATTATAGCCGGTAAGCGCAACTGCTTTAGCCGCAGCCTGCGCAATATCGCCGGCATAAACAAAATCACGTGTTTGTTCGCCGTTGCCGAAAACCGTCAAAGGCTTATTCTGAACCAGCAGCTTGCAGAAGATACTGATAACGCCTCCTTCTCCACCTTCACCCTGACGCTCGCCGTAAACGTTAGCAAAGCGCAGCACCGTGCAGTTAATGCCGTACAAATCGTGGTAAACGCGCATATAATGTTCGGATGTCATTTTTGTAATGCCGTAGCAGGATGTCGGCAAAAGCGGTAAATCTTCAGTAAGCGGAATGTTGGGGTTATCTCCGTAAACGGCCGCGCTTGATGAAAATACCACGGATTTAACATTGTATTTGCGGCAGCATTCCAGAATATTAATCAGTCCCAGCAAATTAACATTACAGTCCTCCTGCGGGTGCTGTAAAGAATACGGAACCATTGTCTGCGCGGCAAAATGAATAACGGCGTCAAAATATTCTGCTGCAAACAGAGCATTAACGGCGGATTCATCACAAACATCGCCTACGCACAGCTTCATATTTGCCGGTACATTTTTGGCAGAACCGCTGGAAAGATTGTCGAAAACAACCGTTTCATGCTCATGCTGTGCATTAAGGTATTCCAAAAGATGAGAGCCGATAAAACCGGCTCCCCCTGTAACAAGTAATTTCATCAGTTCTCTCTCTCTTTTAAATTATTGGTAGCAATAATGTTTGAACCAAAAGCGCGGATGGAAATAAAAGCACCCAGCAAAAACGGGAAATACTCGGCCGTAAAACGCCACAGCACTGCCATAATGCCTACCATGCCTTCCGGCAGAAGCGATGCAAACAGCACAATAAAACCTGCTTCGGCAATGCCGCTGCCGCCCGGAGTAGGTGAAAAATATAAAACCAGGTTTAAAAGCACCATCCTGCCCATAACCTGCAGCCAGTCAAATTGAATATTCATGCCTAAAAAGAACATCGGCACAGTAGCGTAAATGCCCAAAAGGCTGATGCCCGATTCAATAAAAGCACGCAGAATCATTAAAGGATGCCTGCCCATAATAAACGATGCTTTTTTGAATTCATAATAGCTGTTAAAGCATTTGCGCCTGTAATCGTGCGACAGCTTGCCTGTCAGCGCAACCAGCCAGAACTCAGGATAGCGCGTGCGCATAAGCAGCACTACTGCCACAGGTATGGAAATAAATATTACGGATACTGCCGCTATAACTGCCGGCGGCATCCATTCGCTTAAAAAAGCGTCATTATACAAAACAAACGGTACCAGTAAAATTAAAAAAGTTATCGACATAATCGTGCGCACAAAAACAATTACCGTTGCTTTGGCAACAGGCACATTCGCCCTTTTCATAAACATAATCTGGGCTATTGCGCCCCCGCTGGCACCGGGAGTAAGCACCGCCAGAAAATAATTGCTTAAAACTACATTGATAACTTCTTTAATGCTCAGGCGTTCATCCGTTACACGCGCCAGAGTCATCAGCCTCAGGCCGTCAAAAATAAGCCCAACGGCCAAAATACCGAAGGCTGCCGCAATGCTCCACGGCTTGAACATGGTTAAATATTCAAGCGCCCTTATATCAAATGTAAAGTAGATAACCGCTGCCGGTATCAGGACAATAATTACAAAAACCAGCAGCAGCCTGCCTATCAATTTTTTGTTCATAATTAAAGCCTGCCAAAATTAATTAGTTCTATTCCCTGTTCACGGGCAATGTTTTTATTGCTTTCAGACAAAAAAGCATTTAACTCATCATGCCAATGATAACCCCATTTGAAGTTTTGTGCAAGCAAAACATTATCTGCCCCGGGATGAGTCATTATTTCACTTGTCCCCTCAGGCAAACCAAGCAAAATATTTTTAACCAGAAGTTCATTTAAGTTGCCGCCTGCCAGCATGCCAAAAAAGTGCTGCGGGTAAATAAGCCCTGCTTTTTTGGCCTTGCTTTTTGCCAGCGCGCTGCAAAAACTCAAACCGTCCCTGCCTATTTTTCTGCCGGCTCCGGCGCTAAACCCACCGGTCCAGAAAATATTTTCTTCCGGCATTCTTATTTTACGTATTCCGTATTCTCTGCATAAGCGTATAACCATACCGGCAATGCCAGGCAGCACATGCATATGCTGATGGCTGTCGATATGTGTGGGTTTAATTCCGGACTCCAGCACCTTTTCTATTTGTGCACGCAATTCCTGTTCGAGTTCACTCCTCTTTATACTACCAGTATACCATTTTTTTGCAAAAACTGTATAATCTTCTGCAAAAACTCCCTGCGAAGTAAGCAAAGAATTTACACCTTTTTTTAAAACAGGCGCAACTCCGCCAACAAGAGTTAAATGAATTCCGATTCCAAGCTCAGGATTTTGAGCAGCAAGATTTGCCGCTTCATTAAAATAAGGAGCGCTCGGCATAATCGACGTGCTTGTAATCATGCCCTTTTGGTGCCCTTCTATAATTCCTTTATTAATCAATGGATGCAGACCGAAATCATCGGCGTTAATTATCAGTTTTTTCATAAATTCTCCGGTTATATACGTTTATAATTGGCAAAATGCAATTTAACAAAATTTGCAAGGCTTTCTTTGCCAAATTTTTCCGCAATCATGCGTGCACAACTAGTTGCAGCGTCACTTCCGCCTTTGGGAAGCGGCATGCCTGCCTGTACTTCCAGCTCGGCCATAATGCGAAGAAACTCGGCTCGAGCCAGTACCGAGGCGGCTGCTACGGCAATATCTGCTTCTGCTTTTGGCATCTGCACAACTTTAACAGCGGGATATTTTCCGTGAATGCGCTGCGTTATATCATTATGCACGGCAAAACGGTCTACAAGGGCATAACCACAGCCTTGGCATTTGCCTATTACCCCCGTAAGTGCTGCCGCATGCCCGCTGCTTAATAAATGGTTTAAATTCTGCCCTGCCGCTTTAAGCTGATTGTAACGATAGTTATACATTTTAGGCGTCAGCGCTAAAACAGATACTGCCAGTGCCGCAGAACAGATTTCGTCTTTCATTTTCAGCACATCTTTATCACTGACGATTTTGCAGTCCTTAACGCCTAAGCTGAAAAGCCTTGAAGCGCTTTTCTCATCACAGGCAACCGCCGCAACCACAAGCGGCCCGAAAAAATCGCCCTTGCCGGATTCGTCACTGCCTGCCCAGATACCGTTAAATCCCGGCAAATCCTTCAGCAGGCAATAGTTTGTGCCTGTGCTGCTTTCGTCTGCCAGTATATCTTTGCAGGCTTGTGTAAACACTGCATTTTTGCCGTTCCAAACAAATTTTATGCCTTTTTTGCCGTTATAAACTGATAAAACAGCTTTATCTATACCTTTGGCAAGCACTAACTGGCAGCCGTATTGCAGGCTTTTTTCTTCAGCACTTATACCGTTTTCCCTGAATTTTTTTACTAATTCTTTAATATATGTGCCAAAATCAGTGTTCAAGCTGAGCCTCCGCAGCGGCCGCAGCCATCTGCATTATTTTTTTCAGCGGCATTTTGCTTGCTTCGGCAAGCTTGCGGCAGTCTTCAAATTCCGGTGCTATGTTTAAAATTTGCCCTCCGGCCTGCGAAAATTTAACTTTTACGCTTCCCTGCGGCAATGCAACCTCTATAAAGCTTCTTTCGCTGCAATGGCGCGCAACATCATAGTAACGCATGCCTAATGTAGTGGTTTCGGTTAAAATAATTTTTTCAAGCACAGGCAAGTCCTGCGGATGCATTAAAACAGAAAGCATCTGCGCCGGGCGCCCTTTTTTCATAATTATAGGCGTAATCCATGCGTCAAGGGCACCGGCGGCCATTAATTTTTCCTGTACATAAGGCCATACTTCGCCGCTCATGTCGTCAATATTGCATTCCGCAACTGTTAAAGCGTGGCTTTTAACTTCTTCAACAGTACCAAGCGTAGCACGCAGCACGTTAGGAATTTCAAGGTTTCTCGTTCCTGCGCCATAACCAACTTTTTCTGCGCTGAAGCCTTTAGGCATATCAGCAGAAGGTTCGGCAAGTGCAGCCATTAATGCGGCTCCGGTAGGTGTTGCCAGTTCGCGTTCAATGTTTCCTTTGGCATAAAGCAGCCCATGCGCCAAAAGCTCGGCTGTTGCCGGTGCAGGCACGGGCATCAGTCCATGCGCACACTGCACAAAACCGTAGCCGGTTTTAATTTCAGAAACATAAATTTTTTCAATGCCGAGGTTTTCCAAAGCCAGGCAGCTGCCGACAATATCAATAATTGTGTCAACTGCCCCTACTTCATGAAAATGCACTTCTTCAAGGCTTTTGCCGTGAACTTTTGCTTCAGCGAGGCCAAGCATGCGGAAAACATTTACCGCTTTATCTTTTATATTAGTGCTTAAATCTGAATTTTCAATGATAGTTTTGATGTCGTTAAAATTTCTGTGTTCATGATGGTGATGCGCACCTGCTTCATGAGTATGGCAGCAGTGATGTTCATGCGCTTCTTCGGCAGTATGACCGTGCTGATGGCAGCAATGATGCTCCTCATGATGGTGGTGATGATGTTCTTCACCTTCGCAGCCATGGGCATGATGATGGCAGTGATGCCCGTCATGGTGTTCATGCAGATGTGCTTCTTCTGCTTCGGCGGCTTCCGTTACGCCCGGAATTTTAACATTAAAATAAGCTGCATTTATGCCGCATTTATCTACACGTGTATTAATCAGTTCATATTCGCCAAGGTTCATCTTTTTAAGCTCTGCTTCTATATAAGCAGCGTCAGCGCCAAGGTCAATAAGCGCGCCAAGCAGCATGTTGCCGCTGATACCGGAAAATGCTTCTATGTAAAGTGCTTTTTTCATGTTCTCACCTCATATGATTAATAATGCTTGCCAAACGCCCTGCACCAAAACCGTTGTCGATATTTACAACGGCAACGCCTGCCGAACAGCTGTTCAGCATGCCCAAAAGCGCGGATAAGCCTTTAAAGTTTGCCCCATAACCGACACTTGTAGGAACCGCAATAACAGGCTTGTCTACAAGTCCGCCCACAACGCTTGCCAGTGCGCCTTCCATACCGGCCACAACAATTACCGCGTTGGCATCGCGTATAATATCAATTTTAGAAAACAAACGGTGAATCCCTGCCACACCGACATCATACACGCGTTTAACCGTATTGCCCATAATTTCCGCCGTCAGTGCAGCTTCCTCAGATACCGGCAAATCACTGGTACCGGCAGTTACAACGGCAATATAACGTTTTTCGTCTTTTGGCAGAGGATTGCGTTCAATTTTTATGAATCCTGCGTCTTTATAATATTCCGCATCAGGAACTGCTTTTTTTACAGCGGCAAATTTCTCCTCGTTTGCCCTTGTGCCGATTATATTGCTGTGAACCTCAGCCAGCCTGCTCATAATTGCCGCCGTCTGCTCTGCCGTTTTTCCTTCACAGTAAACAACTTCGGCAAAGCCCTGGCGCAAACTGCGTTCATGGTCTATCATGGCAAAGCCCAAATCAGTATATTCGCTGCTGCGCAGTTTTTTTAAAAATGTTTCGTCATCAATTAAACCCTGCTTAAAATCTTTAAGCAATTCATAAGTCTGCTCTTTATATCCCATAGTTTTCAATCCTTTTAACTCTTAAAAATAAGTTCTTCCAACTATTTAATTATACAACTTGGAGCAGGCTTATAGCAAGCAGTTCAATTACTTTGCTTTATTTTAAAGCATAAGCAGTAAGGCTGGCAATTAAAACAACATCGCCCGCAAAACCGTTTTTGCTTCGTTCAATTATAACATTTGCGGGGACAGCAAGGCGTCTTTGCTGCTGCAAATCATCTAAAAAGGCAGCTGCTTTATAAAAGCTGCCGGTAAGCACAATATTTACCGTTACAGATGTATACGCTTCTTTTTTCTGCTTTTCCTGCGGAACAGGTTTAATGCTCTCAATACGCAGGTTATATTTGCCGGCAAGCGCAGTATATTCCTTAATTAATTCTGCCGTTGTTATCTGCGGCGGCAGCAATTCATTTGCCAGTAAAGCTTCTTCATTCTGCTGTTTTTGCAGCGCGCTGTAATCATTATATTGTTCTGCAAAAGCAAGATAATTATTAAGATTCTGCTGCTTTTCTTCAAGCATTTCTCTGCTTGTATTAATGGAATTTTGAAGCGGGTCTGTGGCTAAAATTTTTATTGTCAGGCATAAAAATAAAGACACAATAAAAATAAGGCAATATTTATCAGTACGTTTTAAATTTTGCAATTGCAGATATAAATCCTGCATTTTTTACCTTCTTTCTATAAGTACATTAAAGGAAGTATATTGTTTGCCGTTTAGTTCTTCTGTTTTAAGTTCCGTTAATTCGGTTTTAAGATTGGCTTTTTTGCCGCTGATCATTTCGGCAAATTCCACGGCTTTATCAATATTTGCGGCGTAACCGGTAACAGTAAGCTGCTTTTTATTTTCCTGCTGCTCAATTCTTTCAAGCCAGCATCCCTGCGGTACGGCGCTGCTGATATCATTTAACACTTCATTCCATGTTATATTTTGCTTTTTTATATTTTCAGCAAATTTTAAACGCCTGTTAATCTGCATATTTAAAGCGGCACTTTCTTCATAACGCTGCTGCCAGACAGCACAGGCTGCAATTTTTCCGTCAATTTCTTTTAATTGCTGCTGCACTATAAAAAGTTCTGCTAATTGCCAGCCCCAAAAAGCAAGCATAAAAACAACGGCAAAAACAGCCGCACTGCGGTATATTTTCCACCTTGGCAAGCTGAAACTGTTTTTATTATGCCCGGCCAAATTAAATTTGCTGTTGTTTGCCAAGCACAATATTGCACCTATTGCTGCCGCAAAAGAATTTAAATGCTGTAAACTTCCAGTCTGTAAACATTCGTTAAAGCCAACACTATGTGAAATATCATTTTTAATTACAGGCAATGCAATTTCAGATGACAAAATATCGCTTTTTAAACTGTCATCACAATTTAAAACAACCCGTTTAAATTCAATATCCGGCAGCGCAAATATTATGGTTTTTATTTCATCAGCCAAACTTTCCCTGTTAAACACATTAACCGTTTTTTGCAATACCGGCATGCCGTCAGCAAAAGCTGTTAATACACATTCATCATCCGCAAGATAATCACATAACAAAAAATCGGTATAGTTTTTGGCAAATGTTTGTTCAATGCCCAAAGAACGCAGAAAGATTCCGCCAAGCGGCAGTTCTGTTTTTACAGCAGTTTCTTTCATAACCTGATAAATATTTTCAGGCATGACTACGGCCGTTACTCTGTTCAGTTCTTCTTTTAAATGCGTGTTATAAACGGCCGCATAACAAAATTCTTCTGCGTTGCTGCCAAGTTCATGTACAATCTCCCATTTGGCCGCTTCCCGCAATTCCTGTTCTTTTAAATATGGCAGCTGTAAGTTAAGCAATGCAGTTTTATCTGCACCAGCAGCAAAAACAAGCACGCCATTACTGATATTCTCTTCTTTTAAAATTTCGTTGATAAATGCAGCAAGTTTTTCTTTATTAAAAACATAAGCGTCTGCTGCCAATTCCTGCGGCAGCTGTTTTGATATCAGTTTTTCAACTGTATTAATGCGTTTACTGCAATTTACAACCGCAATCCGTATAACGTCGGATGCAATATCGGCAGCAATAATATGTTTGAATTTATTAGTTAACAGTTTATCTTTTAAATTTTTGTAATCCATTCTCAACTTCCCAAAAAATTAAATAAATTCCAATAAAAATTTGCCAAAAAACCGGCATATAATAGCGCGGCTAAAGCACCGGCACATAAAAAAGGCCCAAACGGTATAGCGTCCTGCTTATTTTTAACACCTGTTACCATTAATAATATACTTATAATTCCGCCGCTAATAAAAGAAAGCAATAAAAATATAACGGTATTTTCAAAACCAAGCCATAAGCCTGCCGCTGCGCTCAGCTTAACATCCCCTCCGCCCATGCCGCCGCGGCTGATTAAAAAAATTGCCAGCATTACGGCAAAGGCAAAAACAGAACCGTAAAGTCCGTTAAGCAAACCTCCCGGCAAATACAAACAGCTGTAAATAAAACCGCCTGCTGCAAGTATAAGCACTAAGCTGTCAGGTATAATTTGCAATTCGTAATCAATTAAACTTATTAAAATAACTGCGCAGCAAAATATAAAAAGCAGCAGCAATTTAAGCCCGAACTCTGCTTGCATACCGCATAAAACAAAAGCCCAACCAGTTAAAACTTCCGCAAATAAATGGCTGATACCATACTTAACTCCGCAATAGCGGCAGCGGCCTTTTAAAAATAAATAACTTAAAACGGGAATAAGATCTGTTACCGTCAGCTCCTTTCCGCAGAAATCACAAGCTGACCTGCCAACAACAACGGATTGCCCACGCGGCAGACGGCAGGCACATAAGTTTAAAAAACTGCCAAGCGCACTGCCTGTAAAAAAATAAAAAAGCAGCCAGTAAAACATATTTTTTCAATCACCATAAGTTTAATTTTTTTGCTTTAAAGAAAGCGCAACCCTGATATTATAGCAAAAAAATAACAGCAGATGCAAGAAACATCCGCTGTTATGCAGCTTTTAAATTTTAAATTTTTTATTTACCGGTACGTCCGCGTTTTGTAAACGGTTTGCCTTCTTTGCAGAGCGGGCAGTCGTTCGGGTCGTAAGTGGGAACGTCCAGATGCAGCAATGCTTCGGTGCGCATGCCAAAATCAACTTTGCCGCCGCTGCGGTCAACCAAAAGGCCGATACCAACAGGTACGCCGCCGTGTTCTTTTACAACATCCAAAACTTCTTTTACGCTGCCGCCGGTAGTAACAATATCTTCAACAATCAATACGCGGGTGCCTTCCGGAATCTGGAAGCCGCGTTTCAAAGTCATTTTGCCGTTTTCACGTTCGGTAAAAATAGCGCGGGTGCCAAGAGCCTTGCCTACTTCATGCGCAAGCAGAATGCCGCCGGTCATAGGGCCGATAACAAGCTCCACATTATCGGCTGCATAGCGTTCTGCCAGTTCCTGGCAAAGCATTTCCGTATATTTGGGATGCTGCAGCACATTGAATTTTTCAACGTACATCGGGCTGTGCAAACCGCTGGTCAGTAAAAAATGTCCATGCAGCACGGCCTGGGTTTCTTCCAATAATTGCATTACTTCTTTTTCCTGCATCATAAGTTTATACACCTCTTATTTCTGCTGCAATGCTTTGTGCCGCAGCTTTTTTATCTTCAGCTTTCGTAATTGGCCTGCCAACTACGATATGGGTGGAACCGTTTTTAAGCGCGCCGGACGGCGTGGCAATTCTGCTCTGGTCATTAACATCGCTGCCTGCCGGGCGGATTCCCGGTGTAACAATTAAAAAGCCTTCGCCGCATGCTTCGCGGATGGCCGCTGCTTCCTGCGGAGAAGCAACAACGCCGTCCATACCGGCTTCTTTGGCAAGTTTTGCCAAAGCAATTACCTGCTCGGCAATGCTTGTTTTATAGTTAAGGTCAGCATACTGTTCTTCATTAATGCTGGTAAGAATCGTTACAGAAATCAGCTTCGGCGCAGGCCTGCCAAGTTCGGCAGCTTTGGCATGCACGGCTTTTACAGCTTCCTGCATCATTTTTTTGCCGCCAATGGCATGTACATTCATCATATCTGCGCCAAGTTCCGTAAGCACAGCCAGTGCGCTGGCAACAGTGTTGGGAATATCATGCAGTTTTAAATCCAAAAATACTTTTTTGTTATGTTCTTTTAAAAAGCGGATGATTTCACTGCCTGCGGCATAGTAAAGTTCCATGCCTACTTTATAATGGCATACGGAATCGCCAAGTTCTTCCACGCAGGCTTTTGCCAAATTAGCAGTCGGGAAATCAAGCGCAACTATTAATCTTTCATCACTTTGCATAGCTTACTCCTTCCTGCCGCTGCGCAGGGCAAAGCTGCCTTCCGGCAGAGCCACGCCAACCATATCGGAAAGTTTATTGTAACCGTGGCGGTTCATATAGTCCAAAATGCCGTGGCTGATGGTTTCGGCAATGCAGGGATTGCGGAAATTAGCCGTACCAACTGCAATGGCACTTGCACCGCAGAGGAAAAATTCTACGGCGTCTTCGGCTGTTTCGATACCGCCCATGCCGATAATAGGCACATGCACTTTCTGCGCTACTTCGTAACACATGCGTACTGCAACCGGGCGTACTGCCGGGCCGCTTAAACCGCCGGTAATATTGCCAAGTACAGGGCGCTGGCGTTCAATATCGATTTTCATGCCGATAAGCGTATTGATTAACGAAATTGCATCAGTGCCTACATTTTCAACTGCCAGTGCCATTTCCGTAATGCTGGTTACATTAGGAGAAAGTTTGGTAATAACTGTTTTGGTAAAATGTTTTTTTACCTGTTCTACAACGGCAGCAGCACTGTCCGGGCATGTGCCGAAAGCAATGCCGCCCTGTTTAACGTTCGGGCAGGAAATATTAATTTCTACTGCGTCTACACCGTCAACATCAAGCTTATGAGCAAGTTCACCGTATTCCTCCGGAGAAGATGCTGCAATATTTACAATTACCGGCACATCATATTTGCGCAGCTTCGGCAATGTTTCTTTCAAAAAGTAATCGCTGCCGGGGTTTTCCAAACCTACGCAGTTAAGCATGCCGGAAGGAGTTTCAACAGCACGCTGGCCTTTATTGCCTTCGCGCGGCAGAAGCGTTGTGCCTTTTACGCATACAGCCCCAACTTTTTCCAAATCCAGAAAATCGGTAAATTCAAGGCCAAAGCCGAAAGTACCGGAAGCGGTGGTAATCGGAGTCTGCATTTTCAAACCGGCAATGTCAACTGCCAGCCGTCCGTCATACAATTTTGCGCTTACCATTCTCCCACCTCCTCAGCCCAGAATACCGGGCCGTCAGTGCAAACCTTAAGGCGTTTGCCAATGCCGCTGCAAGAGCAGGACAGGCATGCGCCAAGACCGCAGGCCATATATTTTTCAAGTGAAACCTGGCATTTAACGCCGTATTTTTCAGCTGCTTCCGCAACTGCTTTCATCATAGGCACAGGGCCGCATACATACAGCGCATCATATCTGCCGCTGGCAAGAAGTTCCGGCAGTACGGCCATAACCGTACCTTTGGTGCCGCAGCTTCCGTCATCCGTCGTCAGGTGCATTACCGGGCAGTATTCTTCATAGAGTTTTGTCCAGAACAATTCGTCGGCACAGCGCCCGCCCATAACTATTTCCGCTTTGCCTTTGCCAAAAGCAGAAGCAAGGAACAAAAGCGGTGCCAGGCCAAGGCCGCCGCCGACAATAAGCGGATGCTGCGCATTCATATCGAAACCGCGCCCAAGCGGGCCTACAATACTTAATTTATCGCCGCTGCAATATTCTGCCAGCAGTTTGGTAGCTTCGCCGATAATGCGGTAAATCATGGTAATGGTGCCCTCTTTTTTATTAACGGCAGCAACACCAAAAGGACGGCGCAGAAGCGGCGCAGTGCAGTTAAATACCTGTACGTTTACAAACTGCCCCGGAACGGCAAGTTCTGCCAGTTCCGGTGCGTAAACTTCTATTAATTTTGTTGAATTGTTTAAAACATGCTGCCCAATAACTTTAGCTTCAACTATTTTCTTAGGCATTTATCAGCCCTCCCAGGAAAGGTCCTGCAAAGCAACAATACTTACTACACGGCGGCGG
>UMEZ01000503.1_pt1 | contig 24360 bp, 23 predicted proteins | sample 1964841 | NCBI WGS metagenome assembly UMEZ01 (sample SAMEA4836029, study PRJEB28245) | human gut metagenome | biome: gut microbiome; material: fecal sample | place: Denmark | collected 2008 | reverse complement strand
TGGTCCGGCCGCATGGCTTCCGTAAAGCCCGTAAAGAGTTCTTTCTCCGTCGTCTGCTGCAGATTGAAATCGCGCTGTCCCCGGGCTTCTGTATTGCGGTGCGGCATTTCCAGGGCCATGGCGTTCGGATATTTGCGCCGCAGCTTGGCCATGCCGTCCAGGATAGGCTGCGTGTCGTCCAGGCGGGCCAGGATGAAATCATCGGTCCTGTCGTCGGCGGCGGCCATGATGTCCTCAAAAGTACCGCTGACGATGCGTACATCATGGCGCGGCGAAAATTCACAGAAAGAAATATCGGCTTTCCCTTTGGCATCGATGTCGGCGATGACGGCGCCTTTATGCTGGCGCGCTTCGCCAAAGGAGTATTTGAGCAAACTGCCGGCATAGCGGATGGTCTCAGCCGTCACTTTCTGGGGGCCGTGCAAGTGGCCCAGGGCCGTATAGGCAAAGGGCGCAAAGAGAGCGCTGTCTACCTGATCCGTGCCGCCAATGGATAAAGGCCGTTCGGAATCACAGGCGATGCCGCCGGCGGCAAAGGTGTGGGCCACACAGATGGTGCGCATTTCCTTGGGAAGCTGACGGCACTCCCAGTCCCTGAGTCCCGTCAGGGCCGTCTGATGGCTGTGGATGCTTTCATCGTCCAGGAAGTGCCGCACTTCTGCCGGTTCGGCATAGGGCAGCATGACGAAGGCCACAGGGCCTGCCACATCTTCCAAGACGACGGGACCGGTCAGGCGCGCCAGTTCGCCGGCGATGTAGAGTCCCTGCGGTGCCAAAAGGCGGCTGGCAAAGGAAAGGCGTGCCGGACTGTCGTGATTGCCGCTGATGACCAAAAAAGGCAGCTTCAGGTCGGCTGTGACCTTGGTCGCGATTTCATCGAAGAGTTCGACGGCCTCTGCCGGCGGCAGGCTGCGGTCATAGACGTCGCCGGCGAGGACGACGGCATCGATTTTTTCTTCCTTCAGGAGCGGCAGGAACTGCTTTTCCAGGACATAGGCCTGGTCCTCCGTCAGATAGGTACCATAAAAGAGTTTTCCCAAGTGCCAGTCGGCAGTGTGTAAGATGCGCATAAAAAGGCTCTCCTTTCGCGTTATTCCGGTTTCTGCAGGGAGCGGAGAAGGGCGATTTCCCGGGCGTAGCCATCTAAGTCATTCGGCGTTTCCAGATAAAAAGGCAGGTGCCGCAGAGCCGGGTGGTTGACGATGGCCGTAAAGGCGTCGACGCCGATGTGGCCGTCACCGATTTTTTCATGCCTGTCTTTGTGGCTGCCGAGCTCATTCTTGCTGTCATTGATGTGGATTGCTTTCAGCCGCTCCAGTCCGATGATCTTATCAAAAGACGTCAGGACCTCATCTAAATGATAGACGATATCGTAGCCGCCGTCAAAGACATGGCACGTATCGAGGCAGACGCCGAGCTTTTCATTGAGGGCCGTCTTTTCGATGATGGCCGCCAGTTCTTCAAAGGTCCGCCCTACTTCCGTCCCCTTGCCGGCCATCGTTTCCAGAAGGACCGTCGTCTTCTGTTCCCGGAACATGCAGGTATTGAGCATGTCGGCAATCCATTCGATGCCCTTTTCCGGCCCCTGGCCGACATGGCTGCCGGGGTGGAAATTATAGCGGCAGTTGTCGAGATACTCCAGGCGGCGCAGGTCATCGGCCATGGCCTGACGGGCAAAATCCCGGGTCTTTGCCGTCTTGGAGCAGCCGTTCAGTGTATACGGCGCATGGGCCAGGATAGGCGCGAAATGATGGGCTGCCATGAGCTGATTGAGAGCTGCCATGTCCTCCGGGTCTAATTTGCGCACACCGCTGCCGCGGGGATTGCGGGAAAAGAACTGGAACGTATCCGCCCCGATGGACAGCGCCTCCTCACCCATATGTAAAAAACCTTGTGAAACCGATAAATGACAGCCAATATGCAGCATAGTGTCCTCTCTTTCAAAAAAAAGCTGCCACAGGGAGATAAATCTCCCTATGCACAGCCATTATGGTCAAGCCGTTTGCCGTGGGTCGTGGTTCGTGATTCGAGGGCCGTCCTGACGGACGACCCATTGTGGGAATCTTTCGATAAACGCCAAACGCCAAACGAAACACGAAAGGGGCTCGCCGCAGGTGCGGCAGCCCCTTTTAATTACGACTTTTCCCGGCAGTCCGGGCAGATGCCTACGAACGAGACGCTGACGCCGTTGACGGTGAAGCCCGTCTGGTCAGCTGCCAGCTTACTCAGGGCAGCCTGATCGAGGTCGACGTCGATGACGCGGTTGCATTTTTCACAGCGGATATGAGCATGGGGAGTCGTGTTGTAGTCATAGCGATGAGCATCTTCTGCGCACTGCAGGACTTGGACGACGCCGATCTTGGCAAAGATTTCCATCGTCTTATAGACCGTAGCCAGGCTCATGGACGGGTAATTCGGCTGTAATATCTTGTAAATCGCCTCGGCATTCGGATGCGTCGGATTATGATCAATGGTTTCATAAACTGCCAGGCGCTGCGGAGTTACTTTATAGCCGTTTTTTCGCAAAACTTCAGCAATTTCCATTTTTATCCCCCTTTCTTGGAAAACTGTGGTATAATTAGATATTCTAGCTTTCAGCTGTTGAAACATAGAGAATACTGGAAAGTATTCTCTACTATATTGTAACGGTTATTAAGAAAAATTTCAATATTTTACGTAAAATTACTTTTACGGAATAAGCAATATTAAATTGATGATATTATCATCCGAAAGGAACGAGTCCATGACAGACGAAACGATCATCCTTGAAATTGCCCGTACGCTCGGCGTCTGCCCTGCTCAGGTCCGGGCTGCTCTTTCTCTGCTTCAGGAAGGAAATACGATTCCCTTCATCGCCCGCTACCGCAAAGAAATGACGGGCAGCCTCGACGAAGTGCAGCTGCGCTGCATCGAAGAACAGAACGCCTATGAACAGGCCCTGGCCAGCCGCAAGGAAACGGTCCGCCAGTCGATCATCGATCAGGGCTGCTGGAATGACAATCTGGCCAAAGCCTTGGAAGAAGCGCGCCAACTCCAGGACGTCGAAGACATCTATCTGCCTTATAAACCGAAAAAACGCACAAAAGCCTCCATGGCCCGCGACGCCGGCCTGGAACCGCTGGCCGACCTCTTCGCCGGCCAGAATCCAAAAGGCCCGGCTCCGGAAAAAGCTGCCCAGGCTTATATCAACGACGACGTACCGACTGCCGACGACGCCATCCAGGGCGCCGCCAACATCCTGGCCGAACGCTTTTCGGAACGGGCCGACTTCCGCCGCCGCCTGCGCCGCGACCTCTGGAACCAGGCCCGCCTGACCTGCAGCCTCCAAGTCGATGAAAAAGACGCCGGCCCCATGCTGACCTACGCTGACTTCAGCGAACGCGTCGCCCGCATCCCGAGCTACCGCGTCCTGGCCATCAACCGCGGCGAAAATGAAAAGAAACTGAAAGTTGCCGTGAAAGAAGCCGCAGACCAGCACATCGACTGGCTCTGCCGCCTGGTCATCGCTCATCCGTCGCCGTATGAACAAATCCTGCGCGACGCCGCTGCCGACAGTTACAAGCGCCTCATCTCGCCCCAGATGGAACGGGAAATCCGCAATGAACTGACGGCACAGGCCGAAAAGCAAGCTATCGAAGTCTTTGCCGAAAACCTGCGCCACCTGCTCCTGCAGCCGCCCTTTGCGGGCCAGATCATCCTTGGCCTCGACCCGGGCTACCGCACGGGCTGCAAAGCCGCTGTCATCAGTGCCACCGGTCAGGTCCTCGACTACGGCACGTACTACCTGACCCAGTCAGAAGCAAAGAAACACCAGAGCGCCACGGCCCTGGCCAACATGATCCGCCGCCATGACGTGAGCCTCATTTCCATCGGCAACGGCACGGCGTCGTATGAAACAGAACAGTTCGTCTCGAAGCTCATCGAAGATTACCATCTCTCGTGTTCTTACGTCATCGCCAACGAAGCCGGCGCGTCCGTTTATTCCGCGTCCGACCTGGCCCGGGAAGAACTGCCCGATTTGGACGTCACCATCCGCGGTGCCGTCTCCATCGCCCGCCGCATCCAGGACCCGCTGGCAGAATCCGTAAAGATCGACCCCTGTGCCATCGGCGTCGGTCAGTACCAGCACGACGTCAACCAGAAAGCCCTCGCCGCCGCCCTGGACCAGGTCGTCACGTCGGTTGTCAACTACGTCGGCGTCGACCTGAATACGGCCTCGCCGGCCCTTTTGCAGCACATCGCCGGCCTGACAGCGGCTACGGCCGGCAATATCGTCGCCTACCGCAATGAAAACGGCCCCTTCCGCAACCGTCGGGACCTGCTCAACGTGCCCCGCCTGGGACCGGCGACCTTTACACAGTGCGCCGGCTTCCTGCGCATCAAAGAAGGGGACGAACCGCTGGACAACACGTCGGTCCATCCCGAATCGTATGATTTGGCTGAAAAAATCGCTGCGCATTACGGTCTGAGCCACGACGACCTGAAAGATATGCAAAAATTAGCCGTCCTGCGCGACAAGATCCAGATGAATGCCGCACCGAAACTGGCCGCTGCCCTCAAGGCCGGCGAGCCGACCATCAAAGACATCCTCGAGGAACTGCGCAAGCCCGGCCGCGATGTGCGCAGTGAAATGCCGAAACCCTTGACGCGGCGCCACGTCGTCTCTCTCTCGGACCTGAAAATCGGCAGCGTCGTCCGCGGTACGGTCCAGAACGTCGTCGACTTCGGCGCCTTCGTCGACTTCGGCCTGAAGACGCCTGGCCTGGTACACCGCTCCCAGCTCAGCCGTCACCCCTTCCGCCATCCGACAGACGTCGTCCACACCGGTGACATCGTAGAAGCCGAAATCATCAGCGTCGACGCCGCCCGGGGCCGCATCGGACTATCGATGAAGAATGTGAAAAAATAGAACCACGAAAAAAAGCCTGTCGCTTTATTGCGGCAGGCTTTTTTCTAAAGATTATTCCATTCGTTATTGAGTTTGTCGTAGCGGTCCGAGGCGGCTTGTCCGCGCTGGAAGCCCGGGCGGTAGTCCTGGCCGCGCTGGCTGGCACTGACGCCGTCGTAGAGACCGCGGATGCGGTCCTGTTCGGCCTGGAAGAGGGCATCGAGTTTATATTTCATGGCCGTGTTGTCGATGGACGTATCGTTGTCCAGCTGACTGCGCGTCTTGGAAATCTGGATGTAGAGGGTATTGGCCCGGCTCGAGAATTCCCGGTTGCCTTTGAAATCGGGATGATTCTGCAGATACGTGTTGATGTCGCCGGCTAACTTGCCGATATCGTCATTAAAGAGGTCCTTGCTGTTGGCATAGGACGAAAGGATTTGTTTATCCGGATCCGTCTTCGCCTGCTGCGGCGGCGCTTCTTCTTTCTTAGTCTGGGTGCTGACGTATTTTTCCAGGTAGCTGGCTAAGTTGTCGCCGTCGACAGCGGCCGTGAAGTCGGCACCGGGAATCTTGATAGTCCGTGCGTTCTTCTTCCCTTTCTGGACGGCATCGCGCAAATCGTCCAGTTTTTCGCTGACTGCATCGTCGCCGGGATTCTGGGCAATGGCAATGGCCGTATCGTAGATGGCCATCTGGTCGCGCATGACTTCGCGGATGGCCTTGTCATCGGCAGCATATTCATCAGGGATGTTCTTAGGCTGATAATTGCGGCTTATTTTTTCGACATTCTTGCGATTCTTTTCCAAATCCCTGACCAGGGAATCGACATCATCGCCCTGCCCTTTCTGGCTCAGGCGCTTAGCCGTATCCGTAGCCGCTTCATTTTCAGCACCCAACTGCTGAGATAAGGAAACGGCATCCTTGACGTAGTCGCCGCTGTGGCTGCCGTAAAAATGGAAACCCACAGCACCGATAATAATCAAAAGAACGACGACGACAGCGGCGATGATAGTCTTACGGTAGCGTACATAAAAAGGCACTTCCTGAAAAGGCGGCGGCTGGGGCCGGCCCGTCATGATCGGCTGCGGTGCCGGTCGGTCGGCTTCTGCCGGTCTTTCTTCACGCGGTGCCTGACGATGACTGTGGTCAAAGGTTTCCGTCCCCGTTTCTTCATCGATGACTGGTTCGTCATCATCCACGGGCGGCAGCTCAGCGCCGCAGAAGGGGCAGAACTTGCTGTCTGCTAAGAGCCACTTGCCGCATTCCGGGCAAATACGTTTCTTTATTTCCTCCTGCGGCTGCTGTTCCGCGCCGCAGGCCTGACAAAAACGGTCGCCGTCCTGAAGGGGCGCACCGCAGTGCTGGCATTTCTTCATACAAACACATCCTTTACGAGTAAATGAGCGCATCACATGTGTTTATTATAAGCCATTCCCATCAATGTTGCAAAAAATCGGCCATGCGCCGGTAGGTATCGCAGATTTCATCGTAGCATAATTTTTCAAAATTAAGGTACGAATGGACCATGTTGTCATAATTATACGTTTCGGCCCGGACGCCCAATTCTTGCAGACGGCGCACATAATCCCGTCCTTCGTCGCGGAAAGGGCAGAACTGCGTCGTCAAAACTAAAGTTGCCGGCATGTCCTTCGACAATTCCCCAAACAAAGGAGAAGCCTGACGGCGGTCGTCGCCAGCACGGAAGCATTGATTGAAATACCAACGCATCTTGGCCGGCGTAAAGCCCGTCTTCGTATTGCAGTTTTCTTTGACGGACGGGAAAGAATGGGTCATATCCAGACAGGGATAGACGAGGATCTGATGCGTCAGCGGCACAGACGCGTCGTGCTGCAGAGCCTGGCTCGTCTGCGCAGCCATGCAGCCGCCGGCGCTGTCGCCGCACAGTGTCAAATCGTCAGTGTGGGCAAGCTGCAGTTCATCGAGTTTCGGCAGTGCCTTTTGGGCTACGGCCAGAGCATCTTCATAAGCTGCGGGATAGGGATTTTCCGGCGCCAGGCGGTATTCCGGGGAAATGACGATGTGCTGCGTCGCCTGGGCAATGCGGCGGCAGACCGGATCGTAGACGGAGACCGTATCGATGGCAAAGCCGCCGCCGTGATAGTAAATCAGGACCGGCAAGGGCCGGCTCGCATCGGGAATATAGATCCGGATGGGTACGTCATAGACGTCACAGCCTTCCAGCACCGTATCGACGACCCTGGCCATGGCGACCTTCGGCAGTTCCTGTCCTAACGCCGTGTGCAGCGACGCTTCGCGCATGGTAATCGGCGTCATGACAAAATCATCACTTGTGTGGGCAGCAATAAAGGCTGCCAGATTCGCTTTAATTTCGCTCATAAAATCCCTCTTCCCCCTGAATTTCGTTTGTCGTTGATCGTTCGTCGTTTGTCGAAACGCCTCACAAGTTCAAAAAAGTGTATGCACAGGATTCACGCGGGCGCCCGATTATGGACGCCCCTACTTACGATGAACAATATGAAAAAAGAGGCCGTGCTTGAGGAGATAACCTCAACACACAGCCTCTATCATTCGTTTCTGGCGGAGAGCGTGGGATTTGAACCCACGATAGAGCGTTCGCCCTATACATGATTTCCAATCATGCTCCTTCAGCCGCTCGGACAGCTCTCCGCGTCTTACACATTGTTTCCCTATTCAGTTCGCGATGCCCTCGGGATCGGCATCCAATGTGTAAAAATATGGTCGGGGCGACAGGATTTGAACCTGCGACCTCTTAGTCCCGAACCAAGCGCGCTACCAAACTGCGCTACGCCCCGTTGACCTGACTTGTATATAATACCATATGTAAAAAAAAAGTCAAGTCTTTTTACGCTTATGCCAGCCCTTTTTTCTGGATAAAGTCGACGAGCATGGCCGACGTATCGGCCATCAGGTCGCCGCAGGAAACGGGACCGCCGTTGGCCGGGCTCTTCAGGACGCGGCAGCACGTCGCCTTGAAGCGGTCGAGCCAGATTTTCTGGAATTCCCGTACCGGCTGATTGACTTCAGCCTTCGTCTTTTCTTCCGGGCTCGTGCGGCCGACAAGGCTGCCGAGGACGAGGCAGGCACCGTTCAGGGCACCGCAGAGACAGCCGGACCCGGCGACACCGCCGCCGAGGACCGAGACCATACGCAGCGTTTCCTGCGGCAAATCAAGCTGCAGACAGTCATTGCAGACCTTGACCACCGTTTCTGCACAGTTGTTCCCGGCCTGCTGATACTGAGCCGCTAGTGCTTTTACATCTTCCATCGTAAGACCTCCTTGAAAACATATTATATAATCTATTATACATTATTTTATTTACTTTGTGGTTGCAAAACCATTTTCCCGCTATCCTTTTTAATGGATACTGATGGGGCATAAAGGGCCCGGATAGCATTGAGAATAGCCAGGATCATGACGCCAACGTCAGCAAAAATGGCAAACCACATATTAGCAATGCCGACAGCCCCTAATCCCAGGCAAAGGAATTTTATCCCCAGTGCAAAAACGATATTTTCATAAACAATACGCAGACATTTCCGCGATAAAAGGATAGCATTGGCAATCTGCAAGGGATCATCATCCATGAGTACGACGTCGGCTGCTTCAATAGCTGCATCAGAGCCCATGGCTCCCATAGCAATACCGATGTCAGCCCGGGTCAAAACAGGCGCATCATTAATTCCGTCGCCAACGAACGCTAATTTTTCTTTTTCTCCTTTACGGGCCAACAGCTGTTCCACTTTATTCACTTTATCGGCAGGTAATAATTCACTGTATACCTGGTCGACACCGACATCCTTGGCAATATTTTCGGCTGTCCGACGAGTATCCCCAGTCAGCATGACGGTCTGCTTGATGCCGTTTCGTTTAAGCGCTGCAATGGCCTGGCGCGCGTGAGGCTTGATGACATCAGATATGACGATATGACCTGCATATCTTCCATCAACCGCCACGTGAAGAATGGTTCCCATGCTATGACAAGGCACATAAGAAATTTTCATCTGCTTCATCAATTTATCATTGCCAACGGCCACGATATGACCATCTACGGCAGCCTTGACACCGTGTCCGCTGATTTCGTGAATATTCCTGACACGGTTACGGTCAATGGGTTTACCATACGCTTGCTGCAAGCTCTTGCTGATGGGATGTGAAGAAGCACATTCGGCCATGGCGGCATAAGCAAGCAATTCTTCTTTTTCCATCTGGTTGTGGTGGACTCCATTAACTTCAAAATTACCTTTCGTCAAAGTCCCAGTCTTATCAAAAGCGATATATCTCGTCTGCGCCAGTGTTTCCATATAATTGGATCCTTTGATGAGGATGCCTTCTCTGCTAGCACCACCAATACCGGCAAAAAAGCTGAGAGGAATACTGATAACTAAAGCACAAGGACAACTGATGACTAAAAAGATTAAAGCACGATAAATCCAATTTTCCCATTGAGGATCAGCATGGCCGTACATCAGCTGAATGGCAGGAGGGATGATGGCCAAAGCCAAGGCACCCAGACAAACAGCTGGTGTATAGACCTTGGCAAATTTAGTGATGAAATTTTCTGATTGCGACTTATGCGAACTAGAATCTTCAACTAGTTCCAAGATTTTTGAAACTGTCGATTCTTCGGATTCCTTCGTGGTCTTCACGTAAAGGACGCCAGTCATATTGATACAGCCACTAATGACTTCATCCCCTTGCTGCACATCTCTGGGCAGGCTTTCTCCTGTCAGGGCACTCGTATTGAGGCTCGATGTCCCACGAAGGACCACGCCATCCAAGGGCACCCGTTCACCGGGCTGGACGACTATCGTCGTACCTAAAGCTACATCATCCGGGTCGACCTTTTCCAGTTTACCATCCCGTTCTATATTCGCATAATCAGGACGGATATCCATGAGGGCACCGATATTCTTCCGGCTGCGGCCAACAGCATAGCTTTGGAACCATTCGCCGATTTGGTAGAACAACATGACAGCAATACCTTCCAGGTAATCACCGCTCTGCTCATAAATGGCTAAAGCAAAGGCGCCCAGCGTAGCAATGGTCATCAAGAAGTTTTCATCAAAAATGCGGCCATTCACGATTCCCTTTCCTGCCTTCCGCAGGATATCATAGCCAATGATACCGTAAGCAACCAGATAAAGGGCCAATTGCAGCCACCCCTGTACCGGGATAAATTGAAGTACCATAAGCCAAACAGCCGTAATCCCGATGCGCCAGAGCATCCGTTTCTGTTTATCATTCATCAGTTGTCCCTTCTTCCTGCTTTATTTTACGTGAATTTCACAATCCGGTTCGACTTTTTTGCAGGCCTTGACGACTTGTTGCATCACCTGTTCCGGATCGTAGTTTTCTTCAAATTTAATAATCATCTTTTGTAACATGAAATTTACCGTCGCCTCAGCTACCCCTTCTGTTTTTCTGGCAGCATCTTCCATCAGGTTGGCACAATTAGCACAATCTACATCGATCTTATACGTTTTCTTTTTCATGATAATCTCTCCTCTAAAAATAATATGAACGATTGTTCATTTGTTCAATCGTTGTGCTTGTAGTATAATATGCCTAATCAAAATCGTCAATGTCCCTTTCCTGGTTCCTGCTAAAAGGGATAAAGGAATGTCTAAACAGGCGAAAAAGGAGACGTACCATATGAACGATCCGACCAATACCCTCATTTATGAAATCAAAAATTCCCTTCCTCCAGACAGTACACTGAAACATCAAGTTCTATTCCCAGGCATCCTCCTGGCCCGATATCGGCTGCAAGGAGCGACCTGTACAGTTCAACATTCAAGCTGGCCCGGTCTTTATATTTTCAGCAACGGTCGTGAAGGAAGTATGGGCTGGCAGTTAAATTCAGGCAAACAAATTTATCTGCATCGCCAGGCTTTTGCCTGCCATGCCGCATCAGCCTGTACCCAAGCAATCCTTTCCCTGCCAAACGGTTTTTATGAGGGCCTGTCTCTTTTTTTCAATCTTCCCGTAATAAAAGAACAGCCGCCATCGCTGTTCGAGGAAGCCGGTTTGCATCCATTTCAGCTTCTCGCTGCATGCTTTCCTGACGAATCTGGAGAGGCTTTCTGGCAAAATGATACGGAATTACAGCGGATTATTTCCTTTTTTTGGGACCAGCCAGCCCTTCTCTCGAACGCTTATGAAAAGTTAAAAGTTTTAGAACTGTTGCTCCATTTAAGCCGCTTTCCCCTTCATAAGCGTCAACATTTATCTGCTTATCCATCGGAACAAGTGGCCTTAGTACAAAAAATCCACTACGATTTATTACAAAAATTGGACCAGCGCATCACAATTGACACACTGGCCCAACAATATCTCATAAATCAGACGACTTTAAAAAACGTATTTAAAGCAGTCTATGGTACTTCTCTGGCAGCCCATATCAAAGAGCACCGGCTGCTGCAAGCTGCGGAACTTCTCTGCCATAGTCAAGATTCAATGGCAAAAATCGCAGCCAAAGTCGGTTATGAAAGCCAGAGCCGATTTTCTGCAGCTTTCAAAAAACGTTTCGGTGAATTACCTACGCAATATCGGAAAACACATTAGAAAGAAACCCATTCTCCATCATCGGGCATAATATAATGGTCCACCCCACGGGCCATGAGCCGGCTGCGCAGAGTATATCTCGTCAAAGAGGCATGGGCTACATTATCCAGATGAGTAAGAAGAAGCTGAGACTGCGGAACAGTCTTTGCTACACAAGCTACATCTTCATCGCCCATGATGAGCCGGCCATTGTCTACAGTTTCAGCCGCACAAGCATTTAATGCGACGACATCAGGGCGATACGTTTTCAGCGTATTTTCCACTTCAGGATACCATACGGTATCACCAGCGACATAAAGGGTAGGTTCGTCTGCGCTCTGGAAGAGGACCCCCATAGCGTCACCGAGAGGAACGATGGTACCATGGCGTGCCGGCATATGTTGAAGGGTAAGGCCATCGAGAGTCAACGGAGACTTAGACAAAACCTGTACATCTTGAAATCCGGACTTTTCAAAAATGGCTGCGTCCTGTTCATTCTGCACAAAGACAGGGATGGACTTATCCAAAGGCTGGCCTACGGTCCCATCGGCAGCTATATCAATATGGTCTGGATGGATGTGCGTTACGATGTAATAATCGACACCATCCAGAATTTCCTGCGGCGTCCTAGGCAGTCCATAAATCGGCATGGCAATTTCCATTTTAACCGGGTCCGGAATCATGTATGGCTTCCCCGGAATATCTCCGAAACTACCAAGGCTTCCTTTTCCACAAAGCCAGGGGTCAATTAAAAAGGTCTTCCCTTGATATACAATTTTAAGTGTAGCATTGCGAATCTGCTGAATGTCCATTATTTTCTCTCCTTTATTCTTTACAATAAATATTTTTATTGACACTATGTTCAATATCTATTATATTAAACGCAAGAAAACATTCAACAGTCACCTGCGAGGAAGTGTCTGATAATGGACACATCTCCCAAATTGTCTAGAAAGTAAGGAGGTATCCTTCATGACGCAAAAGTTAGATCGTCGCACCCGCTATACGCGTTCTGTTATCAAGCAATCTTTTTTGGAACTGCTCCAAAAGTATCCCTTTCCGAAAGTCACAGTCACGGCTATCTGCAAAAAGGCGGAAATTACACGGGCTACGTTCTACTTGCATTATATGGATATCTATGCCTTGTTAGACGCCATCCTTGAGGAAGCGCTGCATTTATCCGAAAATACAAATCCTGATAAATCCTTGGCCGATTTTCTTTACCAAGCCAGTCAATCAAATGAAAGTGCCTCTTTCATCAAGAATAACTATACTATGCTGCCCGTCTGTCAACGCATCGCAGATTCCCCTTGTTACCAAGCACTCTTTTCAGATAAGACCTTAGGGCCTTACATCTTAGAATATATTTTCACACATGAAAAAGCTCAAATGATTTCATTTTTACAAAATCAACTTCAGATTGATGCAACATTAGCGGAAAATCTCTACTTATTCCTGGTCAGCGGTTTTTTTACCATCAACCAGCATCATAAATGGAAAAAAGACGAATCATGGTTCCAGATTCAGGCTATGCTGCTGCGTCTCATTTACCATGGCATCCAGGGGTTGAAAAAATAAAAAAGGACTATCTCATGATGGCAGATGCCTTCATGAGATAGTCCTTTTTACAGTATGGCGGAGAGCGTGGGATTTGAACCCACGATAGAGCGTTCGCCCTATACATGATTTCCAATCATGCTCCTTCAGCCACTCGGACAGCTCTCCATGGCTTACACATTGTTTGATTATGCAGTTGTTTGATGCCCTCGGGATCGACATCCAATGTGTAAAAATATGGTCGGGGCGACAGGATTTGAACCTGCGACCTCTTAGTCCCGAACCAAGCGCGCTACCAAACTGCGCTACGCCCCGTTACCTGACTTGTATATAATACCATATTCAGGAAAAAAGTCAAGCTTTTTTGTGGATCCGCTTCCAGATAAAGCCGCCGCCGACCGTCACGATGAGCAGAATGATCTTCAAGGCATCGGGATTATTGGCTGCCAGGCTGACGTACTGAGCCAGATAATGGTCCGTCGCCATCATGCCGCCCGAGGCCCAGCCAAGGATGGCGCCGCCAAGATAGATGAGGATAGGAAATTTATTCATCACTTTGACGACAATCGTGCTGCCGAAGATGATGATTGGCACAGAAATGAACATGCCCAGCATAAGCAGGCCCCAGTGATTGTTGGTGACACCGACGATGCCCAAGACGTTGTCCAGGCTCATCAGGGCGTCAGCCATAATGATCGTGCGCACAGCGGCCCAAAGGGAATCTTTCGCTTCAACGTGAATGTCTTCTTCTGACGCATCGTCCGCACCGATGAGCTTGATGCCGATGATGATCAGGAGAATGGCGCCAACCGTCTTCAGGAAAGGAATCTGGAAGAGCCAGGATACGATGAAGGCCATGATGAAACGCAGACAAATCGCCCCGGCCGTCCCGTATAAAATAGCCCGCTTCTGCAAATGTTTGGGCAAATTTTTGGCTGCCATGCCGATGACAATGGAATTATCTCCACCCAAAGCCAAGTCGATGAGCACGACCTGCAAAATCATAGTAACATCAAAAACAAGCGTCGATTCTAACCCTTCCAAGGAAAAGCCTCCCTTACTAAATTATCTTCCCTATTATAAAGTATTATAAGGATTGTGGCAAGGAAAAAGAGCTGTTGCTTTACGCAACAGCTCTTTTGTGGTTCGTTTGACGTTCGTCGTTCATCGAAGTTTCACACAAATCCAGGACAGGCCTGTTCACAGGATTCTGGCAGGCGCCCGGTTATGGGCGCCCCTACGCCGAACGAATTATTTCACGATGACCGATACGCCGTCGGGGATGACGGTGATTTTCGGATCTTTGTTGCCTTTTTTCGCCATGATTTCTTTGGCCATGGCCAGGGCTTCGTCGATGGAAGAAGCGTATTTCATATGCATGTCTTCGATCATCTGCTGCGGTGCTTTCGTAACCATGATGATCGTGAATTTCAAGAGCATGCGCATGAGGATCTGCGCTTCCCACTGGTCGAAGACCGTTTCATTGCGGCCGCGGGCCAGGATTTCGTCCATCGCTTTCTGGATGGAATCAGCGTTTTTCAGGTTGTTGTAGAAATCTTCACCGCCGTGGCCGTCGGAGCAGGCCGAAACGTCGATAATGACGCCGCCTTCTTTGCAGGTCGCTTCGGCAGCCGTCATGCCTTTGACGGACTGGTAGATGTTCTGGTCCAACGGATAGCCGCCGTTCGTCGTGATGACGATGTCTGCCGGGACGGCCTGGACGCCGGCCAATTTCATTTCAAAATCAGCGCCGGCATAATGCGCTTTTTCTCGGTCGCCCGCAAAGGCAGCGATGACTTTCTTGTCCGCGTCGATGACAACGTTGCAGATGAAGGCTAATTTCGCCGCTTTGGCAGCGTAGAGCATATCTTCATGGATTGGGTTGCCTTTCAGGATACCTGTACGGGCCTTGGGGCTGTTGATGAATTCCGAGCAGTGGTTGGCCAGGACCGTGACCTTGCTGGCGATGCCGGGCAAAACGGATTTGCGGCCGCCGGACATGCCTGCGAAGAAGTGCGGTTCGATGAAGCCTTCAGAAATGAGCAGGTCTGCGTTAGCTGCGACTTTATTGATGCGGCAGTCACCGCCGGACGGCAAGGTACCGATGCTGACCATATCTTCGTCGTTGCGGCTGACATGGATGACGAATTTTTCATGTTCTGCAATTTCTTTACCGTATTTGGCAACTAGTTCTTCATGCGTCGTGGCGCGGTGCATACCCGTCGCAATGAGGATGGTAATGTCGATGTCCGGATTGCCTTTGCGCAGTTCTGCTAAAAGCTGAGGCATGATGATATGGCTCGGTACGGGGCGGGTATGGTCACTGGAAATAATGACGCAATTTTTCTTGCCTTTTGCCAATTCGCTCAGTTTCGGGCTGCCGATAGGATTGGCCAGGGCGTCGGCGACGAGTTCTTCTTCCGACTTCGGTGCTTTGTATTCATGAGCGTGGGAGACGAGGACACCGGCGACCTGTTCTTCCGGGAGTTCAAATTCGATTTTTTCTTTGCCAAAAGGGAGGGAAAATGTAGGCATAGGTGCACATCCTTTCTGTAATAACCTCTAACTATATAAACATTCTGTTTTGGAATCTGAAAAAGAAGAAAGGGCAAAGCCTTTCACCTTGCCCTTTTCCTTTAGTATGTCATCGTGAATTATTCTTCGACAGGTACTTCGTCGTTGATGCTGACAACTTTGCCCGGATTCATGATGTTCTTCGGATCCAGTGCTCTCTTGACAGCTTTCATCATCTTGAGTTCAACCGGGTTGGTGTATTTTTCAAGAAGAGCTTCACGTTTGTAACCAATGCCGTGTTCACCGGAGAGACGGCCGCCGAGTTTGTAGACGAGAGCGTAGATTTCGCCCTGAATCTTCGGAAGCATTTCTTCCCATTCTTCCTGAGTACGGTCATCTTTCAAGATATCGATATGGACGTTGCCGTCGCCGCAGTGGCCAGCGCAGTGCATTGCGACCTTGTATTTTTCGCCGAGGCGGGAAATCTGCTGTACAGCACCCGGGATTTCCGTCATCGGAACGACGATATCTTCCATGGAGAAGACTAAGCTGCGAGCACGGTCAGCTTCGAGGTATGCTTTACGGGATTTCCAAATAACAGCCGGGTCAGCAACCAAGGAGTCGATAGCGTTGTTGTCTTCAGCGAGTTCAACGATTTTTTCGCACTGATCCATGAGGACGTCTTCGTTGTCGCCAGCAATCTGGATGATGATGTAGTTACCATTTTCAGATTTCGGCAGTTTTTCATCGAGGAAGACTTCGACCTGTTTGATGGAAGCGTTATCCATGAATTCTACGCAGACCGGAGTGATACCAGCGTTCATAACTTTCGGTGTCAAAGCGATAGCGTCGTCGAGGTTGTCGAATACAACCAGGAGGTCCTGCTGATATTTCGGGAGAGCAACCAATTTGAGGTAAACTTTGGTGATGATACCAAGAGTACCTTCAGAACCAACGAAGAGGTGCATCAGCATGTAGCCGGTAGCGTTCTTACGGAATTTACCGCCGAGAGTAACGACTTCGCCACTCGGAGTAACGACTTCCATGCCCATGACCTGGTCACGAGTTACACCATATTTAACAGCGCGGTTGCCGCCAGCGTTGGTTGCAACGTTGCCGCCGATGAAGCAGGAGTCCCCACTGCAGGGGTCGCCGCCGTAGAAGAGGCCTTCCTTCTGGACTGCATCCTGGAGGACAGACGTCGTAACACCAGCTTCGGAAACACAAACCATGTTGTCTTTATCGATTTCGAGGATTTTGTTCATACGTTCAATGGAGATGATGACGCCGCCGAACGTAGCAACAGCACCAGCTGCCAGGCCAGTACCAGCTGCACGCGGAACCATGACCGTATCGTTATCATAGCAGAGCTTAACGACTTTAGAAACTTCTTCAGTAGTAGCCGGCAGAACAACGACCTGCGGTTCTTTCATGTAATGGGGGTCCGTTACTTCGTCATGGGAATACGGTTCGAGTTTATCTTTATCCGTATAAACATACTTTTCGCCGACGATCTTTTTAAATTCTTCAATTAACTCCGGAGAAACTTTACCTTTTGCCATAATACATACCTCCAATAAGTAAATTAATAAGTCTTACGCTTATTTCTGCATCCAGGGCAGTGCCGCTGGATTTTAAGACCGAATATAACGAAAGTCTAAAATGTGATGTCATTTTTATCTTCCGTTTATCTCTTACGGGTATTATTATACTCTACTTCCTCATACATGTAAATTACATTTCCACATTTTACATATATCACTTTTCGATTGATTCATCATGTATTATGCAGACTTATCATAAGGAGAGCCGTTTTTTTCATAAAATCCTGAAAAATGCCGGAAATAAGCTATTTTTTCGACTTTCCTCTTTCTTTATCATGCTTTCAAGTAATAATATACTATTCCCGTAAGGAAATGTTTCGTATAGAGAACATTTCATAAACAATTATATCACATTGTTTCAAATAGAAAAAGGTATGCTGCATCGGGATGCAGCATACCTTTTAATTCTTACCTGTTATATGCAGTTTTTACTGTATACACTTACTTATACTCAGTTTACCAGGAAAGGAACGATGCTCGGAGCGATGATGGTAATGATACCTGCGATGATGAGCATGAACAGGCAGTAACCAAAAGTACCGCGCATGATTTCGCCTTCCTTGCCGTCAACAACAGCACCGACAGCGCCAACGCCAAGAGCGATACTCTGCGGCGAAAGCATCTTGCCGATACAACCGCCGAGGGAGCTGGCACCTGCGAGCCACGGCTGGCTCATGCCCAAGCTCTGAGCAACGGAAACCTGCAGCGGAGCAAAGAGGACGTTGGCGTTCGTGCAGGACCCGGTGATGAAGGCACCCAAGCCGCCGACGAACGGAGCAATGATCGGATAAGCATTGCCGGTTGCGAATACGAGAGCATCAGCGATTTCTTTCGTCATGCCGGAGTAGGTCATGATCTTAGCGACGATGACGACCGTGATGATGGTCAGGTATGTGTAGCGCAGGCCGACGAAGTTATCTTTGAAGACCTGAGCAATCTTGCTGCCCGAAGCGCCCTGATAGAGAGCACCGAGGATCGTGGCGATGAAAATCATGACGCCAGGAACGGCAATCCACGTGAAGGTATACGGTTTAGCACCGGCACCCATGTAGATAGGAACCGTTGTTTTAATCGAAGCCAGCGGACCGTTGATGAACGGGAACAGTTTCGATGTACCGACGAGGAGTACGAAGATAAGGATGAAGATCATCGAAGCTTTGACGCCTTCGCCGAAGGAAACGTTCTTCTTTTCAGCACCATCTTCGAAGTGTATCTGATATTCAGGATTGCTTGTCGTCTTGGAAGCTTTCGAGTAGAGAACGATGACTGCCATGATGATGATGGACGAAACCATGACCGGCAGTTCAGCACCGACAGTCATAGAAATGAACAGTTCAGGAATAGCCAATGCAAGGCCGGAGAGCAGGGTTACGATGCCGACGCCTTTGATGGCTTTCAGGCCGCCGCCGATGCAGATAACGATCAGGAACGGAGCGATGAGGTCAGGAATAAAGGATACGATAGAAACTTTCGTAGCCAGAAGGACCGGATCCAAACCGGTGACAGCAGCCATCGTCGTCGTCGGGATACCGATGGACCCGAAGGACGGAGCGACAGCGTTTGCAATCAGGCAGCCGACGATGGTCTTAATCGGAGGATAACCGAGAGCAACCAGCATAGCAGCCGGGATAGCAACAGCAGTACCAAAACCTGCCATACCTTCCATGAATGTCCCGAAGCCCCAAGCGATGAGCAGGAACAATACACGTTTATCTTCGCTGACTGTGGTCAGCATCTGTTTGATAGTGTCCAAACCACCTGTCGCTACAGTCATCTTGTAAGCGAACAGGGCCATGATGATAACCAGCAAGATCGGCCAGCAGGCGAGGGCTACACCTTCGAGGGCTGCCGAAATTGCGATAGGCACTGGCATATTATAGCATGCTACAGCAACGATGAATGAGATGATAGCTGCGATTGGGCACGCTTTCCAACCGGCCATCTTCAAGAACCCCAATGCTACGATTAAGAATAGGATTGGGAGCAAGGCCAATATAACCATTACATACCACCCTTTCATAAAAAATATACTTTTGTCTTGCGCCTTTAATAGGCTGCGGGCTTGTCCATGAGCGAACCATGGGCAACACCATTTCTCAACTGAGAGTATCCGGATACATGCTCTATGTTGTTATTATATACCTCAATGGCATATTTGTAAATTACATTTAGACATGATGATATGCTTATTTTCGATATAGTGCACACTAGTGTTTACTATTTTGCATATTACTACACTAAAATGTGGAGTTTATAAGCCATAAATAATATTTTATTAACTTATAAATGATTTTATGTAATTTAATATTACATACATAAATCGCATAGCTATGCCGAGGAAAGAAAAAAGAGGCTGTCCTATGGACAACCTCTTTTTTACGTTCATCGTGAGTCGTAAGCTCTCGTTGCAATAAATGACGAAAATCACACATTAAAAGCTTTTATTCTTTTCTGCCGATGCGATGACAGCCTTCATGGTGGCAGCGCGGAAACCGCTTTCTTCCAAGGTTTTTACCGCTTCGATAGTCGTGCCGCCTGGCGAGCAGACGTCATCTTTCAAGGCTCCTGGATGACGTCCCGTTTCCAAGACCATCTTGGCAGCGCCTAAAACGGTCTGAGCTGCAAAGGTATAGGCCATCTGGCGAGGCATCCCTTCGCGGACGGCGCCGTCAGCGAGGGCTTCAATGAACATATAGACGTAAGCCGGGCCGCTGCCGCTCAGACCGCAGACGGCATCGATGAGCTTTTCGTCAGTGACGGCGGCTTTGCCGAAGCTGGAAAAGACGGCGACGGTATCGTCCGTTTCTGCCTGCGTGACGTTGTGATTCGGCGAAATGGAAGCCATGCCTTCACCGACCATGGCCGGCGTATTGGGCATGACACGGACGATTTTCGTTTCCGGACCCGTATAGAAGGCGAGTTTTTCCAGGGAGACACCGGCAGCGATGGAAACGAGGACCGTATCCGGCGTCAGTGCCGTCCGGACTTCTTCCAGGGCCGCTTCCATGATATTCGGCTTGACGGCCATGATCAGGGCCTGGGAATGCTGAGCCAGTTCCTGCGGCGTATCGACGACGATAGCGCCTGTTTCCTTCGCTAAGGCGTCTGCCTTGGCGCGGTGGATATTATAAAGATAGATATGGTCTGCCGGGATGGCGTTCGCTGCGACCAGGCCTTTGACGATGGCCCGGCCCATATTGCCGGTCCCGCAGATACCGATTGTCTGGAACATCGAAAGACTTCCTTTCCTAAAGGAGCTTACTGTTTTGCACCGACAGCTTCCAGCGTCGCTTTAATCTTGGCAGCCAGGCCGTGGATTTTCTTCTTCGAGACGGAGCAGACGGCCAGACGGATACCTTTGCCAAGGGGAACGAGGAAAATGTTTTCTTTTTCCAGTTCATCGCAGACTTTCTGCGAACCCTGCATGGGGATGGTGATGAAGAAGCCCGAGATGTACGGCAGGTATTTCAAGCCGCATCCGTCGGCTTCTTTCATGAAGAGGTCGGCACGTTCCTGGATGAGGTGGAAGTATTTTGCCCGTTCCGCATCGAGCTGAGCGACTTTTTCCGGATCCTTGCAGATGTTGGCCATGACCTTCATGGCAGCACTGTTGGAGTTGGACCACGTAGCACGGCTGGTGTACTGGTTGATGGCGACGAATTCATCGGCGATGTATTTATTCGGCGTGACGCAGATCATGGCGCCCATGCGCTGGCCGTACATGGTGAAGCCTTTACTGCAGGTATAGGCGACGACGATGAGGACGTTGTCCGGCATGTTGCCGAATTTCTTGAAGAATTTGCGGCATTCATGCTTTTCGCCGCTGTAGTCGAGATAAGCGACGTCGGAAACGAAGATGATGTTCTTGTCTTTGCCTTTGACGACGTCTTTGAGGAAAGCCAGGACTTCGTCCCATTCGGAATCGGAGAGGCCGTAGCCCGTCGGGTTGTTGGCCGGCGAGTTCATGATGATAACCGTGTTGTACTGTTTGGCGACCATGTCCGTGACGTTTTCCTTGAAACTTTCCATGTTGAAATGGCCGTCCGGCGTGAGCAGTTCGAATTCGCGGAGTTTGCGGCCGTTGTCGTTGCACATGGAACCGTAAGCACCCCAATGCCAGTCGCTGGTCAGGACTTCATCGCCCCATTCGGAATAGTTGTGAATGACGTGGTGCAAAACACCGGAACCGCCGGAAGTAGCACAGGCACGGATATAGCCGTCCGGACGGGATTCGCCGAAGCACTGGTCGATGGCAGCTTCCAGATAATCCGGATAGCCCTGGATCGGTGCATAGGAAACGATTTCCTTCGGCGTCAGGGCCTTGTAGGCTTTCTGAACGACGTCGAGCATGATGAGGTCACCGTTTTCATCGAGCATGGAACCGACAGTCCCGTTAATGACCTTGTCAGCCCCTAATTTTTCACTCAAAGCAACGGCGCGGTTGTTGGCTCCGAAAATTTTATCTTCAGCACTCTTACCCTTTGCCTGCGGTGCAGCAACACTTTTTATCATATGAATCAACTCCCCTTTCTTATGTACATATTCATTTATATCACATTCAAAGTCAAAAAACAATAAATCAGCAACATATATCGTTTATGTATTCAAAATACAAAACAAAAAGCGGTCATTTTCCTTAATGCTTTCTGAAAAAGCATAAAAATATTGAAATAATCGCATAACTTACCTATAATAGAGGTTGTACAGCATTTTTCGTGTCACTTTTATACATTTTATTTTTTTTTAGAAAAGAGGTCTTTCCCATGAACAAATTCCTTCGCTTCTTCTTAGCCGCCCTCCTGGCCTGTTCCGCCCTGGTCCTGACTGCCTGCCAGGGAGAAAGTCAGAACAGCCAGAAGAAAACCTACAAAATCGGCGTCCTGCGCATCGACGACAGCCTGCCCCTCTATACGGCAGAAGAAGAAAAACTCTTTGAAAAGAACGGCGTCGACGTCCAGGTCGTCGAATTCAGTTCCGCTGCAGATCAGCAGAAAGCCATGGAAGCAGGCGAGCTCGACGGCATGATGACCGATATGATCGTCACGGCACTCCTCAAGAAATCCGGTACGGACCTGCGCGTCGTGGCCATGGCTCTCGGTGCGGTCCCGCAGGAAGGGCGCTTCCTCGTCGTTTCCTCGCCAAACAGCAATATCACGACGCCCCAGCAGCTCGCCAGTGCGTCCGTTGCCATTTCGGAAAACACGATGATGGACTACCTCATGAATCAATATGAAGCAGAACTGGGCATCCCGAAGGAAGCCGTCCACACCGTCCAGATGCCGAACCTGGCCCTGCGTACAGATGCCGTCCTTTCCGGCAAAGACATCCAGGCCGCTATCCTGCCCGATCCCTTAGCCGCCTATGCCGTCCAACAGGGCGCCCATGTGGTCATCGACGATACGAAACTGCAGAAAAACTACTCCCAGTCCGTCGTCGTCCTCACAGAAGATATGATCAGCAAACACCATGACGATGCCGTCCATTTCCTGGCCGCCTACAACGAAGCCATCCAGAAGCTGGACAGTCAGCCCGATGCCTACCGCGACCTGGCCATGAAGAAAGCCAATATCCCGGCCGCCGTCGCTGCATCGTACCGCACGCCTTCTTATACGGCCGGTGCCCTGCCGACGGAAGAAGAAGTGAGCCGTATCATGAACTGGATGGTCAGCAAAGGTCTCCTGCCCAAGGCCTACAGCTATGAAGAAATGGTCGCCCATGTCCAGTAAGGAAAAAAGACAGGACGCCCTGCTCGCTGTCGATGATCTGGGCCTCGTCTACACAGACAGAGCAGAAAAAGTACGCGTCCTGGAACACATCAATTTCATCCTACCCGCCGGCCGGCACCTTACCGTCGTCGGACCGTCAGGCTGCGGCAAATCATCACTCCTGCGGATCATTGCCGGCCTGCAGGCACCGACAGAAGGAACAGTCTATTTCGACGGCCGGGAAATGACAGGACCAAGGCCGGACCTGGCGATCGTCTTCCAGGATTACGGTCTTTTTCCCTGGAAAACAGTGGAAGAAAATATTCTCCTGCCGGCCAGACTGCACCATCAGCACCTGGCAGAAAGTGAAATCACAGCACTGCTCACACAGCTGGGCCTGGAACAAGTACGCCGCCATTATCCCGGCGAACTATCGGGCGGCCAGAAACAGCGGACGGCCCTGGGTCGGGCCATGGTCATGAAGCCGAAGCTCCTGCTCATGGACGAGCCCTTCTCGGCCCTCGATCCGGCCATGCGCCGCCAGTGCCAGGAACTCTTTAAAGAATTCATCCGCGAAAGCAAAACGGCGACGATCATCGTCACGCACAGCCGCGAAGAAGCGGCATCATTAGGTGAAAAGACCCTCGTCTTCGCCCGGACAGGAGGTGTCATCGAAGATGTCCGTCAAAACTAAGAATCCTACCGATTTGCCGCACCTCATCCTGGCCTGCTTCCTCATCGGTGCGCTCTGGCAGATTGCCAGCATGGCCTTGAACAAACCCCTCCTGCCGGCACCGTACCGCGTCTGCCAGACCTGGTGGCAGCTGATCAGTCAGGGCGTACTCTGGCCGCACATCGCCGCCAGCCTGTACCGCATGTTCGGGGGCCTTTTCCTGGCTCTGGTCACAGCCGTGCCCGTCGGCATGGCTGCCGGACGCAGCCGCCGCTGGGATGCTTGGCTGGCACCGTTCCTATATATCTTCTATTCCATTCCGAAAGTCGTCTTCCTGCCCGTCATCATCGTCGTCCTGGGCCTGGGCGATTTCCCAAAGATTTTCCTCATTGCCATTACGGTCTTCTTCCAAATCGCCATCACCGTCCGCGACGCAGCCAAGGCTATCCCGGAAGCAGAAGTGATGACCATGCGTTCCCTCTGCGGTACGCCCTGGCAGAACCTGCGCCATCTCATCTGGCCGGCCTGCCTGCCGGGCATCCTTACGGCCCTGCGCACGTCCCTGGGCATCGCCCTGGCCCTGCTCTTCATCACGGAGACCTTCGCGGCCTTCTCAGGCTTGGGCTACTTCATCATGAACCGTATGGAAATCCGCAATTACGAAGAAATGTACGCCGCCATCCTCACCCTGGCCGCTATCGGCATCATCGCCTACATCGCCCTGGACAAAGCGGAAGGAAAACTCTGCCCGTGGCAGCACAGATAGTAAAAGGCCGTATAGAGCAGCGAAACGCAAAGAAGCACTGGATTTCTCCAGTGCTTCTTTGTCTTCTTTAATCAGCGGCTTCCTATCCTCCCAGGGGGCCTCCCCC
>UMEZ01001154.1_pt1 | contig 24703 bp, 10 predicted proteins | sample 1964841 | NCBI WGS metagenome assembly UMEZ01 (sample SAMEA4836029, study PRJEB28245) | human gut metagenome | biome: gut microbiome; material: fecal sample | place: Denmark | collected 2008 | reverse complement strand
AATTTTTAACTCGTCCTCTAATTTTTAGTGGACACTAGTGATTGTAAATATAGATCCATATATACATATCAAGTAATTAAATTGACGAAATAATCAATTATTTGGCTTTATATGTGATATTTCACCAAGATTATAGGAAATAATTAATAAAATATAATATTTTTGCATCCATATTATGATTAAAAAACTTAAGTATGGAGAAACAACCAATAAACCGAATAAAAGTGATGCTTGCTGAGCGAATGGTATCAAATAAGGAATTAGCCGAAATGTTAGGAAAAGACCCAGCAACTATCTCCAAATGGGTTACTAATACTTCTCAACCGAATTTAGAGAATCTAATCGAAATAGCTCGTTGTCTCAAATGTGACCTAAACGACCTCGTCCGTCTTGACAATGTTGTTGAAGTTAAGCCCACAAATTACTAATGAAAGAACTCTATGCCAACCAATAAAAATGCACAACTTCGTTATCAGATACTTGACCGTTGTTTTAGCGATTTTATTCATAAATATACCATTGACGACCTCATTGATAAAGTCAATGAAGTACTAATGGATATATCCGGAAGCCAGGTCAGTATCCGTCAGATACGTGAAGACATCAAATACATGAAGGATAGAGTTACCTACAATGCCCCTATTGAAGCCTACCCATACGAAGGCAGGAAGTGTTACTACCGCTATTCAGACAAAAGCTTCTCAATATTTAATAATGAATTATCTACAGAAGAAGTAACCTCATTACGTTCAACCATTGATATTCTCAGCCGCTTTCGTGGTATTCCTACAAATGCATGGTTGGAAGATGTTATTTCTAATCTAGAATTTCGGTTTGGCGTAAGACCTAATCCTGAGAATGTAGTTGCATTCGAACAAAATGAGATGCAGAAAGGGACTGAGTTCTTAGGCGAATTGATTAATTCAGCCATAAATCATCAACCACTGAATATAGTATACCGTACTTTTACTGGCAATGAAAGTACAAACATTATTCATCCCTACCATATAAAACAGTTCAATAACCGATGGTTTCTTATAGGTTTACAGGAGGGTGAACATGCTAATTACATAACAAACAAGGCTTTAGACCGCATAGTGAAATTTACGCATGCCAATGTTCCTTTCATTCCAAATACAGAAATAAACTTCAATGACTATTTCAAAGATATAATTGGAGTGACTTTACCTAAGGAGCATCCAGAACCAGAAGAAATTATCCTACAATTCGATGCGGCTCGCTTTCCTTACATTACTAGTAAGCCGATTCATGCTTCTCAAATAGTAGAAGACGAAGAAAAACATATTATCAAGCTTAAAGTAAGACCCAACAAAGAGCTTGAAGCAAGAATATTTTCTTTTGGAAATCAAGTAACTGTACTCAAGCCTATGTGGTTAAGGAAACAAATGATAGAAAAATTAGAAGATATATTGAAAAAGTATTCTACTATGCAGAAAGACTGCAATATAGAGCCATAACTTTGCAAACAAAAATTATGATAAAAGATGCAGACATAAGTGAAAATCAACTTCTCGTCAGTTACGGCGAAAAGGTTTGCATGAACCTTTTGAAGGATCATACTACCCAGCAGAATATCTACTGGGCAACCGACTCATATTCCGACTTGGGAGATGATTACACCTTCTTTGCTCCTATTACACTTGATAAGATAACATCCTATGTTTCAGATGATGGTATTGTCATCACAAAGGAAAAATATAAAGAGCTTGTTAAAGAAAATCCGGAGGTTAAGGAAAAATATCAGGAGATTATCCGTCCCCGTTCGGTAAAATCGAGAGAAGAGCAAACTCAACGAGCAAAAGATAAAGCCGAAGTTTTCACTCCTGCTTGGATTTGTAATGCTCAGAACAATCTTATTGATGAAGCATGGTTCGGACGGAAAGAAGGATTGTTTAATTCTCCTGATCCGAACGACCCTCACAAATGGATTAATAATAAAGAAAAAATTATATTTCCTGAAGATAAGACATGGAAAGACTATGTGGCCGATATGCGTCTGGAGATAACATGTGGAGAGGCTCCCTATCTATGTAACCGTTATGATGCAGTATCCGGTGAATATAATGATGATGTTAAGCATCGAATTGGCTTGCTTGATAGGAAACTGCGTATTGTGTCAGAAAATACCAAAGACTCTAAGGAATGGATTTTATGGGCAAAGATAGCTTTACGTTCCACTTATGGTTTTGAATGGCAGGGTGACAATCTATTGCTTGCCCGCGAAGCCCTGTTCTTTACTTTCGAGGAGCATTATATTGCGCAGTTCGGTGAGAAAAAGTTCAATCAGAACAAAATGCGCATGATGCCCGGTGTGGCATACATCATATCGTGGAACATCTGGCAAATGGATGGTTTGAAATTTGGATTGCCCGGATATGATCCCTACATTGAAAAAGAGCCATCAACCGGTAAACAACTTTCCATATCATTTGACGATGTGCAAGAAGAGAAGCACGAGCCCGCTCCACACAAGCGGCTTTGCCTTGTAAAAGACTTTCTTGAAGGTATTAATCTCCAGAAAGCCACACTTAACTCAAAAGATTTCCATGACCTAAAGGCACCTAAATGTACCTTTGAGTCTTTAGTAAATAAAAATAATTAAAAACAATATATCTATGGCAACGTACTCAACACTCGAAGAAATAAAGGTGGATACACAAGCTAATCCGTCTTCGAACAACCTGATTGTACTACGTTCAGAACAAAGAGACGCAATAGATCAAGCTAAAGAGCGTTTCTGCAAGAAAACCGGTCGAAAAGGTGATTATCAATATACCGTTCTTCCTGAATCCCGACAGTTTCTCTGGAATGCAAAGATGCGTTTCGGTAAGACGGTCTGTGCCATGCAGCTAATGCGCGAACTGGATGTGAAACGAACCCTTATTATTACACACCGCCCCGTAGTTGGCGACAGCTGGCTCAATGCTTTCCGTCAGGTTGTAGGCTCCAAGTCTTCAGTTCCTAAAGTAGAGGGAAACTCTGATATACATCACACTTATGGTTTTGGCACACGCTCTGATAATGAGAGCGAAGGTAACTTCTACGATCTTGAAAAATTTGTACAAACCGAAGGTAACCACTATGCTTTCTTCGTTTCGATGCAGTATATGCGTCTCTCTGAGTTGGTCAACCTAAAGACGCAAGCAAAATATAAGAATCAATCTGGAGATAACTCTGGAGGAGCTACTAAAATTGAGAATGAAAAGCTGAAAGCTGATATTCTCAATGCCGATTGGGACCTTGTTATTATCGACGAGGCGCACGAAGGCACACGAACATCTTTGGGGAAAAGCGTCATTGATGATTTCTTGAAGAAGGACAAGACCAAGATGCTTTATCTCTCCGGAACCCCCTTCAATCTCTATGAAGATTTCAAGGAAGATGAAATTTACACATGGGACTACATTGCAGAACAGCAGGCTAAGAAAAAATGGTATGAAGAGCATCCTAATGAAAAGAATCCATACGAGGAATTGCCGAAGATGAATATCTTCACTTATGACATTACCAAGAATATAAACAATGTGCTTGACCAGACAGGTATATTTACTTTCCCTGAGTTCTTCCGTACATGGACAGGAAATCCCAAGGCAGACAATCCAAAATCTGATAAAAAAGCTATACCTATGCCTGTTGGTGCCAAAGGGCGTTTTGTACACGAAGCAGATGTGCTGAAGTTCCTGAATCTTCTCTGTACAAAAGACGCTGAAAATAACTTCCCGTTCTCTACTACGGAATATCGTAAGATGTTCCGACATACATTGTGGGTAGTTTCCCATGTCAATGAAGCAGCCGCCTTGGAGCAGCTGCTTAACGAGCATCCCACATTCAGGCATTTCAATGTAGTGAACGTAGCCGGCAAGAACGATACGGACGAACAGAGTGAGAATGCACTCGATAAAGTACTCAATGCGATAGGTGAGTTGCCGGAAAAGACTTCTACCATTACCATATCCTGTGGCCGACTAACCACTGGAGTTACTGTAGCCCCTTGGACCGCAGTCTTCTATCTCAAAGGTGGCGACCGTGCTGCCACCTATATGCAGACCATTTTCCGCGTTCAGTCGCCTTACAAAACACCTGACGGCAAGATGAAAACAGAGTGTTATGTATTCGACTTTGCGCCGGATCGTACCCTGAAGATTGTAGCCGAAACTTCAAAGTTTTCATCAATGGCGAAAACCAAGGATAAACAAAAGGAAGAAGGCGAAGAAGAAAAGACCCAGGAGATGCGCGATAAGGATACTGTTCGTGACTTCATCGAACTCTGTCCGGTTATTTCTATGGATGGTGGAAAGATGAGTCCTATGGATGTCAATACTATCTACAAGAAATTGGAGAGCGTCTATATCGACCGTTTGGTTCGTAAAGGATTCGACGACAATTGCCTTTATGTTCAGGAAGAACTTAACAAAATTGACCCTAATCTCCTCAATCAGATTGGTGAGAATGGAGGTCAGGCTCCAGACGAGAAACGTAAGGATGCCAAAGACACGATAGACCTCAGCCATATGACCGAAGAACAGCGTGCGGCATGGGAAGAAAAAATACGCCAAAAGAAAGCTGAAGCTGCAGAAAAGGCAAAGAAGAAAGCTCAAAAGGATGAGGAGTTCCGAAAGCAGTGGGAATCATGGAGTGAAGAAGAACGCGAGGAATGGCAACGTCAGGAAGCTGAGCGCATAGCCCGCCGTGAGAAGGCTAAGGAAGAGCGCGAAGAGTTCCGCAAGCGTATCACCAACATACGTGGAATAGCCCTGCGTATCCCATTACTGATGTATGGTGGAGCCGATGCCGGCGATACGAAAGAAGATATAACTGTTGATAATTTTACCCGCAAGATTAAGGATGAGTCATGGGCAGAGTTTATGCCCAAAGGGATTTCAAAAGCAGACTTCAACAAAATAAAAAAATGCTTCAATGCTACTCGTTTTGAAGAAGCAGGAAAGAAATATCGTGCCATAACCCGAGAGGCTGATTTCATGCATGTGGACGAGCGTATCCGTCAGATAACAGAAATCTTCTCATATTTCCGCAATCCGGACAAGGAAACCGTCCTTACTCCATGGCGAGTGGTCAATATGCACATGAGTGATACTATAGGCGGCTATTGCTTCTATGACGAGAGTTTTGATGAAAAGACCGGACAACTGGTTACTCCCCGCTATGTTAATCAGGGAGATGTAACTCGTCAGCTTTTCGATAACGTGGATTTGGCAGGCGAAGTACAGACCAAAATTCTGGAAATCAACTCCAAGACAGGTCTCTACCCTCTTTACATCACCTATTCACTCTATCGTCGCCAGTTAGACGAATATATAAAGGCGGAATGTATTGAAAGAGAAAGCGTCAGTGTGCAGGAGGAACAGGTGGTATGGGACGATATTGTACGGGATAATATTTATGTCATCTGCAACACTCCCATGGCTGTAGGTATCACCCGTCGTACCCTCTTCGGCTTCCGTGATGTAGAGAGAAAAGCGAATATAAAGGATGAACAATTAATTAAACGTGCTTCCAACGACCAGGAAGGTCTTGTTAAAGAATTGAAGACTGTTGGTTTCTGGAAGGGTAATTCAAATAAACAAGAAATGAAATTTAATGCAGTGGTGGGAAATCCGCCGTATCAAGAGGAAGGAATAAGTACCCGCAAATCACCAATATATCATTTATTTTATGATATAGCATTCAAGCTATCCTCAAAAGTAACACTGATAACGCCAGGAAGATTTCTTTTCAAGGCAGGGCAAACACCTTCTGATTGGATGGATAAAATACTTAATGACAACCATTTCAAGGTAGTAAAATACATACAAAAGTCTACTGATATATTTGATAATGTAGATATAAAAGGAGGTGTTGTAATTACTTATCGTGATGATAAAGCCAATTTTGGTTCAATCGGAACATTCATTGAATATGAAGAATTAAAAGCTATATTGCAAAAAGTCATTAAACATGAATGTTTTAAAAAAGATGAATTTGGTAGTCTTATTTCCTCACGTGGAATGTATCGATTTTCTGATTCTTTTTTCCAAGATTATCCAGCAGCTAAAGATGCGTTGAATAAGGGTACGGGAAATATGATAACCTCCAATTCCTTTGAACTCTACCAAAATATATTCCTTGTAGAGAAGCCAAAAGACGGATTCGATTATATTAAATTGTTCGGACGGGTAAATAATCAACGTGTGTACCGTTGGATAAAGCGAGATTATGTACAACCCAACGACTATTTGGATACATACAATGTGTTTGTTCCAGAAGCCAATGGCACAGGTGCTATCGGCGAGGTGCTCAGCACGCCGGTAATCGGCGTGCCGGTAATCGGGCACACCGACACCTTCCTAAGCATCGGTAAGTTTACCGATGCCCAGGAAGCTGATCGGTGTCTCAAATACGTCAAGTCAAAATTTGCCAGATGCATGTTAGGTACCCTTAAAGCTACTCAACATAATCCTCGAGATACATGGGCTAATGTTCCAATGCAAAACTTCACTTCTAACAGTGACATTGATTGGAATAAAAGCATTCCAGGAATAGACCAACAATTATACGCTAAATATGGTCTTGATGTATTAGAAATTGAATTTATAGAATCAATGATTAAACCCATGGAATAATGCCAAAGAAACTTTATACATCCATCCCAAAGAATTACACTGTATGCCAGCATAGTGACTGTCCCATGGCAGCCACATGCCTGCGTCAGGTATCATATACCGAATTATTGGAAAATGAAGAATACATTCATTTGATAAACCCCAACAAATGTAGCAAAGACGTTACTTGCAAATACTATCGTGATAATCAACCTATCATGTACGCGCGTGGATTCACAAACTTTCAGAAACGAATGTTTCCGGACCAGTATCTTAAGTTCATGAATCTGCTGATTGCCACATTCGGCCGAAATGCTTACTTCGAACGCCGTAGAGGTGAGACTGCCCTATCCCCAAAAGAACAGGCAATAGTACTCAAGGCTTTAAAAAAGGTAGGTGTAACCGAAGAAATGAAATTCGATAAGTACGAAGAGAATCTGAATTGGAATGATTGACTTAGTACTTTACCACAATTACTCCAGTACTTTGCTCGAAGTACTGGAGTACTCTGGTGTAAGTATTGTAGTACTTTAATATAAGTACTGACTAAACCTAATAATAAACAGATAAAAGATGGCAAAGAAACAGACTATACCCACTTCTGAATCAATACGTAACGCCTATATACAGGAATTGCGTAAGCGTAGAACTGATGCAGAATCATTCGCGTCTTTCAGCGAAGTAGAACTGGTAACATTTATCCGTAAATACGAGTCCACTACCTTTTCGAGTATTTACGAGTGCCTTGACCATAACTTCTACGACCGTGTTCGGGACCGAATTGCAACCAATCGAGAAATGGCAGCTATTGACGAGGAAGCGAAACTGATGTATTCTGTCCATCTGAAAACCTACTCTCAGTTCCTTGAATCAAAAGCATTCAAAAACTTGTTCAAACGCAAAATAAATTTGGAAGGAACAGTCAAGAAGGCACAGCCTCAACAGGAAGCAAAGGTACAAAAATTCCGTGAAGAAACAGAAGGTGAACGCAAACATATTACAAAAGAAATGGAAGTAATACGTAGAAACCCTCAGCTCCGCCAGCAATGTATAAGCCGCTATGGTTATCAGTGCCAATGCTGCGGTATGAACTTTGCCGAGATGTATGGTGAAGCACTTGGGACAAACTTTATAGAAGTACACCATTTAAAGCCAATTTCTACATTTGAAACAGAAGGTATTCCAAAGGATTTCGTAGAAAATCTTGTACCTTTATGTTCTAACTGCCACTCCATGATTCATCACATTGAACAGAGCGATCATCCACTCCGCGAATTGCGTGAAGTATACAAAGGCACAAAGAAAGAGCTGAGAGTATTGAAAGAGGACTGAGTAAACAACTCATAAATGGAAGCAAATTACTAAAACCGAAATAATAAGAATTTAATAGAAAAACATGATATCCATCAAAAAATATACAAGGTGGAGAAAATAAACAAGATAAAAGAAGTAATTTATTTAAACTTAAAACTTTTACCAGATGACTATTACTCAGAAGATAATAAATTATTTAGCAGGCTATGATATTTCTGAAAAGGTAGAACAATTACACCATGCTATAAAAGAAAAAGACAACACTATACATCAATTGAAAGAAACATGTAAAGTTATAGAAGAGAAATATCAATCACTTTATACACAGCAGAATGAAATAAGCAATGAAATCACTAAGTATAAGGAGGAAAATATAAGACTAGAGTCTGAAAAAAAACTACAAAGTGGTCAAATCTGTAATTTAAAAAATGAATTACAAAATTACGAAGAGATTATATCTGAGGAGAAAAACAAAAACAATGAAACTTTAGAAAAACTCACTGACACCATCAATAAGTGTAATAAGTTAGAAATAAATATTGATGAATATAAATCCTATAATAACAAACTACAATCTTTTATAAGTCAATCAAACGAAGATATAGCAAGATTGAAAAATGAAATTTCATCTCTAACAGAATCTATATCAGCCAAGGAAAATGAAATTCATGATTTAAGCCGGAAAAACAATGAGCTGTCAGAAGCTTATTGTAGGCTACAAAATCAATTACAGACTGTATCCTACGAGATGCAGGATTTAAAAAATGAGAATGAAACATTAGAATCAAATTGTGAAAAACACCTTGAAAGAAACAATCAGATAGATAATGAAAACAAGAAATTACAAGAGCAATTAAATGAGCTGAATTTAAAGTATAACAACCTGAATTCTATGTATAATGAGCTGTATTCAAAGCATGAGGAATCCATAAAGCAAAGCCATTCTGATGAAGAAATAAGAAACCTCGAAAAACAAATTCAGACAAACGAAGAGGCGATTGCATCTCTGAATCAAACATTATCCATTAAAGAAGATGAATTAAGGAGAATCAAAGATGAGAAAAAGCATCTGGAAAAAGCATTAGAAGACGAAAGGGTTCAGATAATTTCGCAGAGTACAAAAATTTCCAAATACAATAATCTTAACAATATATTGTACGAAGAGAATAAACAACTCAAAAATAGAATAGATTCACTGGAAAATAGACTCAAGAATGACAATATTTCAAGCAAAGAAGAGTCAAACAAGCAAGAATCTTTAAGTTTGGATTCACAAGTCAATTTAGAAAGCAGTCAGAAAGAGGCTGATAAATCTAACTCTATCGAAGAAAGGCCTGCAAAAACTCCTATCCCGAAAAATTATAGACCTGTAAAAAACAAAGAACAAGAAGCTTTTCAGCTAAGCGATGGAAATATTGTTGACTTTCCGGAAATAACAAACGATACGGACGACACCACATCAAGATCTATAAGATATGTTTACAACGACAAGGGAGAAATAATAGATGCAGACAATTTCTTTCGGATGAGCAGTGCGGAAGAGATTGCACATGTAAGCAGAATGTTGTCCGAAGCAGATATAAAAAGCAGTAAATATTGGACTTGTGGAATATGTAGAGCGAGAGTGAAGATAGCACACAGAAGATATGGGAACAACAAAGAATCTTTGTTCTTCATGCATGCGCAAAAAAATGTAAATTGCCCATGGACAATCATGTCTGACAAATCGAATGACAATCACTACGAAGGAATTGATATAGAAGAGCTCACAGAAGAAGAAATAAAAACAGCCTTAAGTTCCGATACAAATGTGCTCCGTAGAGATTTAAAACTGAAGATTATATCTCTCCTGAATTCAGAGAAGAGTAAAGCATTGGGAGTAACCGATGTGAATATGGACAAAATTATTCGCAGCAATTTTCCGTATATGAAATGGAGACGTCCTGACATATCTTTTAACTTCAAGGATAGAAAGGTTGTTATAGAACTTCAGAACAACAATGTAGACCTGGATACTATTGTCGATAAAGATATATTCTATAGAATCAATAATGTTCAGGTAATATGGGTGTTTGGAAATGGGAATGAAAGCAAATATGACTATATGAAGTTGTTCAACTATAAGAACACTCTTTTTGCCAATCATAGGAATGTGTTTGTACTTGACAAAGAAGCCTTGGAAGAGTCTATTTCCAGAGATGAACTCTTGTTGAAGTGTAACTGGCTGGACGAAGATAATAAGTGGAAGTTTACACTTGAAAACTCTAATACCAATGGTAAACTTATCATATTAGAGGAATTGACATTTGATGATGAATTTTGCAAGCCATATTATTTTAATGCGAATGAAGCTTATTTCACGAAGCACCCAGAAGCCTATACAGAATATATGGGTACACTCATTAGCCGTGAAGGATTGAAAAAATCTATTGAAGATAAATGGGTAAACAGTAATCTTTACCAGGATGCTCTCACCGAGATGAGAAAAACGGGTAAATACGCTGAGATTTCAAAATATGGAGATTTATGGGGATTCCGCTTTAATAACAAGTCGCTGATAAATCCGATATTTACCAGCGAGCCTAAATTACAGGACAATAGGTTCTATAAGGTAGCATTGAATAATAAATTGGGAATCGTAGATAAATATGGTATGAAGATTATTGATTGGGATAATGATTTTGACTACGATGACATTTACTATGATGATATAAATAACTGCATCATATTCACAAAAGATAGCAAAATGGGTGTTGCAGATAAATTAGGAAATGAAATAGTTCCTGCAACCTATGAATCTATAGAACCATGGGACAAGGGTATATTCAAAGTTCAAAAAGGCAACAGATATGGACTTATTGACCTGAATAACAATATCATTACAGATATAAAATACAATAAAATAGGAAAACTTGAATCAGGCAGTGCCAAAGTAACTATTACCCACCCTACTCAATCGTGGAGACAACTCGAAAACTACATTGATAAAAAAGGTAAATTGATTTCAAAGTATTCTGACTTGAATGATGAGTATTGTCTGGTTCAAGAATTTGAGTTATTGGGAGTCTGCGATAAACTCAGAAATACTAAAATTCCATGTTTATACGATGATATACAATTATGGGTAGATGATTTGGTTAGGGTAAAGAGTAATGGCAAATGGGGCGTAATAAATATATCTGACAACTCCATTCGCATACCTATTAAATACGATAGTATAGGAAATTTCATTCATGGCGTTGCCAATGTTACATTTGTTGGTACTAAAAGTTGTATAAACATCAGAGGCGAAGAAGTTGTTGAGAAAAGTATCGAACTCCAAAATTCGCTGGCCAAGACACTTAAATCCGGCAAATGGGGAATTGAAGATAACAATGGTAATGAAATAGTAGCCCACATGTACGATGAAATTGGTTCTTTCAGAAGACGTTTAATCGGTATAATTAATAATCGTGTTGTGAAATTGGATGCATACTATGATTATCCTATACCAATGATAGGCAGATTAATGAACGAGGAAAATAATAAGTACATGATAAATATCGCAGGAGTTAGCAGTTACATATCTATCAGACAACTGATGAATATGAATCTAAACAGAACAGATGTATTTAATAATAATGATATTTGCGATAAATTAGGCTTTATGAATATTGATTTTATTAATGAACGATATGAACTTAGGTATATAAGTGAAAGTAATAAGTCAAAGCTTTTGAGTTTTGGTGACAAAAACTCGAATTTCACTTTAGGTGAGATTATAGAAGGCAAAATATCCAACATAAAAAAAACAAAAAAGAAATCTGGAGAGTACAGAATAGTTAGTATTTTAGTAAAATTTCCAGACAGCCGAATTACTGTAGTAAAAGCAAATAACTTCAATACCTCAAATAAAAATATCAACGATTATAATATAAATGATTCCATAAGACTAAAAAAATTAGGATTCGATGATAATATTGATAGAACTATTTGGCAAGTATTATAAACTATTATCGTATTTTTGCTATATAGTATAGTAAAGATTCTGAAAGCCATGGACATCAGTAAAAAAGATATAATATCCTAGAACCCCTAAAATAGTCTTATATGAACATCAACATATATAGGTGAAACCACATAATACGACAAGAAGCAGGATGTGGAACGTCGTAAGGTTAAAAGCTGCTAAAAAGTGTCAGCGCGTTTGCAAACGGGACAAGCGGCAGTCTGCTATTTGGTATTGCCGACGATGACACTCTTGTAGGATTGAAAGATGCGAAAGAAGATACTGAATTTATCAGTCAGAAGATAAAAGAACGCATCGCCCCTATGCCACACATCAGATTTATTGGTAGTGGATATAGCGGACACTGGGTAGTTGGAGAAAAAGAATCTACCATGATAGAAAAACTAACGAAAGAACTAAAAGATAAAATCGCATCATTCGACATCTGTAAGCCATACGTTTGGCTACTTAAACTGTCGGAGGCAGATTTCAATGAGCTTGAAGTCTGCCTGAATGATATTGCTTCTGCTAATGGATTTTCAGCTTTAGTATCCCCTCAATTTGCAATAGAAACTATAATCTATATAGCTGAATGGTATAAGCGCAAGTATCAAAGCGGAAACAGTAATCCACTGGTGGAAAAGCTTGACCTTAAAGCCCTTTGGACTAATGCCGGCATTAATCAGAAACTTTATCTCTATCATGATGATAAAGGCGACAAGCGTTGGCTATATTCTATTTACGTGCTCGGTGGCCTTGCTATTAAACATGAACTTGGTAGAAATGACAACTTGAGATTCCTAAAAGGATTGTGCCGCATCTACCACGGTGAAGACTATACACTGGAAAATCTGGATGAAGCATCAAGAGCTATTGCTTTCCGTGAAAGTATCAAACGCTGTCACTCACTGTATGAGTACATGCAGGAGATACTCAATGGCCAAATGCCATTCGACGAAGAGGATTTGAAGGATGACACTTCAGATGTCAATCGCTTTGTAGCCGTTCTGAAAACGGCCAATGACGAGATTCTGAAAGTGAAGTTCCGTTTTGAATGGGTCGTCACTTTTTCACCTGCTTACACGTTTATGTCCCGACGGCTTAATGTCTTACTGAAGCCGGAAGAAGTTGGCGGAGGCTTACACCAGTATTTACGATATGACAGAGTTCACCTTTGGGGCGTGCCTCATCCTGAAACCCAGAGACATCTTTACGTCTATATTAGATTCTGTTACAATGAGAAAATGATTGAGCCATCAACCCTAGATAAGCCGATTATCACCTATTTGAATCATGGTGTGAACGACTTTGTGGCCTTTGGTGTAGAAAAAGGCGTACTGGTGAAGCATATTCCGGCCACTCGCTTCAACAAGATAGAAATCATAGTTAAGGATGATGATGGCAATGAATATCTGGCACAATCGGTCGATGCTATAGAATACATTCAGCTATGGAGATCCGATAGTATCTATAACACATGGACATCAACACAGAATGCGCAGAGAGAAACAGCGTTACTCTTCACCCATCCCTGCAAATTGAAGGATGAGACCATCGCCAATGAAGTGTATCGCATGCCATTCAATGACAGCCGGTTTGGTATTAGCGAAATATGGAACTGGGTTTATATATACGATTCAGTTACTTTCTATACTTCCACAGGACGGGAAATATGTCTGTATAACCGGATAGGATATGACCAGATTACGACGAGACTGTACTCCGATACGATTCACTACGTCAATGGGGGGATGGTAAATCATTATTACATAGATGATCCTGAAATCAGCGAAGAACCTGACATAGAAAAACTTCCTCTGATTTTCGGCAAGGAAGACATCATTGTGCGACATTTTGCGACCAAAGACGACATCCTGAATGCCAGACCGGAAATTGAAACGGTAGCTGAACTGATAAAGTTTAAACAGCAAAATGGAAGATTTGAAGAATGGACTACCATAAATAAACCTCTATATGGTAAAGTAACACTCCAAATAACAGTAAAGAGTAAACCTTTCTTAATGACAGTCGCCTATCTCCCCAGATTTGGAAAAGACAATCCGATAGTACGCGACTTCGATTGCACATCTGTACGCTATCGCACTATGAACGGAGAAGAAGCTACCTATCAGGACAATATCCCTTTGGATGGTGAGGCGTTGGCTCCGACAATCCCTATCCAATATGGTGAGGGAGAAAATTTCTTTGTAGTAGATGTATATCGCCCTACCCTCGTAAAGGAAGTCTTGCTTGACGGCAGCATCATACAGTATCTGAAAGAAGATGAAACTCTGAACTTGCCTTACATTTATAAGGACAGGACACAAGTTAATGATTTCAGTCGCAAAGGCTATCAGGCTTATCCATGCAATAATCTCGGTAATATCTATACAGAGGATTTCATCAATATCTCGGGTAATCCAAGTATTGGGGAAGCAGCTATGAATGCATGGCGTATGGACAGACGTTTCATGGGAAATTTGCTTGATGCGGTGGCTCCTGACTGTCTTGTAGTATGCTTCGGCAACTCACAAGCTAATAGTTCTTGGGATGGAGAAAATGCTCTGTTCTGGAATTATGATGTCCGGACAGATCCTGAGCCTATCGATCCTGAAAATGAAGCAGACTCAAAAGATGTAGGCTTGATATTCCAGGACATCCGACATTCTAATAATCTGTCCTGCAATTTTGGATTGGACATCGACGACCCGTGGGCTTGGGACGATATAGAAGAGTCCGTACTGAAATGTTTCGAAGTGGCCAACACCTATGGTATCTATTTCTTCCTAATGAAACCACTGAGAGACTTGGATACAGACAAGATACCCGAAGAAATATATAAGCCCTTGTTTGAAAAAAGAGGTGGGCATCTGAGCGATGAAGATAAATTGGGATTAATCAGAATGAGTGATGAATTAGGCTTTGACTGGCCAGAATTTAATATTTTTGTTGACAAAGAATAACAATAAAACAGATATGAATTTCTCCGAATTATATAATAGTAACCGCAAGGCGGTAGAAAGAGCACTCGTAGCCATGTGGTGTGGCGAGTCGAACAATGAAAGTCAGCGTTCTTACATCAAGCAGATAAAGGCACTTATCAGTGACTTGTTTGCTCCCAAGAATGCAGTGCCTGTAGTTCAATGTATGAACTCCTATACACCTGTCTCATCTGATAAGGTTGAAAAAGCTAAGTCCTTGGTAGGTAAACTCTGGACAAAGCCATATCCACCATACGAACATCAGTATAAATGCTGGGATGTATTGCTGAACCAACATACTGCCGACAACAAGCCTAAATCAATCGTTGTAACAACAGGAACCGGCTCAGGTAAAACCGAATGTTTTATGATGCCTTTGGTTCACGACCTTTCTCTCCATGCGCAACCGGGAATGATTCAGGCTCTCTTTCTCTATCCACTGAATGCTCTTATGGAGGACCAGAAAGAACGCTTGGAGGAATTATTGACAAGAGCTGAAGAAACAACAGGAACCAGGCTTACCTACACAGTGTACAATGGTGATCTTCCTGAAATAGAGCCTAAAAGTACCGATACATCGGATGATGCTGATAAGTTACGTAAAAGGATTGAGCAGATCACAGGTGGAATGTATGAATTTGTTCAAACTGACCCTAATGAGAAGGGACATTTTGAATTGAGAAATGCAAAATATCCCCACATGGTATACACCCGTAAGGACGTGCGCAATAATCCTCCGCATATTGTTCTGACCAATCCTACCATGTTGGAGTACATTCTGCTGCGTGGAAGTGACACCAATCTTATTGTGGCTGGAAGAAATAGTCTCAGATGGGTCGCCATTGATGAAACGCACTCTTATACAGGGGCTGGCGCAGCCGAGTTGGCCATGCTCCTGCGCCGTGTGCTACTTGCCTTTAAAGTTGATGCGCAGGACATACGGTTTGCGACATCATCAGCAACTTTCGACAATGGAGAAGATAAGGAAAAAGACGAACGCGAATTGAAAGAGTTCATAGCCGGAATTACAGGAATAAACGCCGGCCAGGTAGAAGTTGTGGGTGGTAGCCGTATTGGTGAGACAGAAATTCCACAAGGAGAAGATGAAGAACGATGGAAAAAAATATTCCATTCAGATTACATCTCATTAGATGAATTGTATCCGGTGGAAGCTACCATAAGTGAGAAGTTACAATGGCTGGATGAAATGTGCCAGCGTGAGGAAGACAGATACAAAGCTGCAGGACTGAAAGTTCCTGATATGAAACTGAAGGTGCACTATTTTTACCGTGTACCCAACAATGGGCTTTATGTCCGTCTGAATGAGTTTGCTGATGGTTCTTTCAAAATTTATTCTGAAAATATCACAAGCAGAAAGAGCGATGGTGAGTTTGATTCTTCAAAAGAAGTCCCACTATTAGAATTAAGCCGGTGCAAACATTGCGGAGAATATGTAGCTGTTGCCATGGTCAACAAGGAGGATTGGAAATACGAGCCTGTCGCAACAGACGATAGCGATATGTTTGATCTGGATATGGAAGAAAGTGATGACAGTTCAAGCAAGAAGTATGTCATCTTCGGCTTGTCCAAAACAAAAAGTATAAAGGGAGATAACAATGTATCATTCCGTTTGCTTCCTGGAGCCCAGCTGCAACCTGTGACCCCTGCTGATGAAAAGAATACTGACAGCTGGCATGTAGTAGGCAACATTCAAGGCTGTTGCCCTTATTGTAATGCGAAACAAGGAAAGAGCCACAATACAGACAAAGATATTGAAGACGATGCAAATGGAAATATGGAAGACAACCGTCTTCAGAAACTCCGCCTTTCTGCAGATTTTATTTCTCGCATGATGGCACCAAGCATTCTTGATCAGCTGGACAAGGGAGAATCGACAACAGGGAGTATTGTACTTCACGACGGACAGCAATATATCAGTTTTGTAGATAGTCGTCAGGCTGCAGCAAAAGCTACATTGAAGCAGAATCTGGAACAGGAACGTATGTGGTTCTATAGTACGATATATCATGAGATGTGCCGAAGAAGAGCAAACGGAATCACAAAAGAGGCAGCTATGGCTCAAATTATGGCAGATATGCGAACAACTACTGACCCACCTTCAATGATGAAACTGGCCAGCAAATTGCAAAATCTCCAATCGCCTGACCCGAACGTGGTACAAAAACAATTGGATGATATGTCAAATGTTAAAAACTATATGACATGGTCAGAGATTGCAGAACTGCTAAAGAAAGATTCTTACTGCCCTGTATTTGCCTCTGTATTTGTGAAACGATCGGGAGAAAGTGACGAAATAGAAGATGGATTACCCTCTGAGGAAATCATCGACAAGTATGTTCAGAGCATTATGGTGATGTATCTGTCACACCGCCCCGCATCGGCAGCTTCACCTGAAAACTTAGGATTGTTCGAGGCTTGCTATCCGCAGCTCAAACAAATAGAATTGCCTGCTGAAGTACAAAGTTTTAACAGCATTCTCAATAATCCAGCTAACCAAATTACTAAAGAGGACTGGCAAAACCTGATGCAGGTTTACCTTGATTACACTGTCCGTAACAACCAGTCATTCTATCTTCGAATTCCTGGAAACGAGAAGATTGACATATTTTCTACAGTGCGCTTTGCTACAGAAAAGCCTCGCCGCCGACCGTTTAACAAGCCGAAATTGGAAGAAGGCAAAATATCTCAAGCTCGTATTGTACGATATTTATGCGCATTGATTGCACGTGATGACCATTCACTTACCATCAATGGCGCTCAGCGTCAGTATTTCAAGATAATTTCTGATGTCGTAGATGCCCTTTGGAATACATTGACCAGTGACAAATATAAGATTCTTCAGGTAGGACAACGTCTGAACGATAACTGGAAATTTGTTAATGAAAAAGACAACGCTCCACGTTTCAACTTGAATGATCTTTGTTTCAAACTCTATGATGATGTGTATCTGTGTGACACTAAAGCAGATGCTGGTCCTCATTCAGTATGTCTTCGACCTATTGGTAATAACTTCAAACGGTTCTCGCCTTATCTGGAGGGTGGCACTCCGGTTGAGCTTAGAGAAGAACTGCATGAACATTGGAATGTATTCCCTTACTATGTTGGTTCTGACAAAAAGGAAGGTGACAGAAAATCAATTGAAGCATGGGCGAAAACACATCGGGCATTGCTTTGGAATCATAATATCTGGGGCACAGATGGCATATTTTCTGACCGTCTGGAGGATATTCATGCTTTTCCAAATCTATTCATTCAGCAGGAACATACAGCCCAAGTGGATAAGAATGTTGCTATAGGACTAAAATCTAAATTCAAAGACCATACCATTAATATCCTTGCATGCTCAACAACGATGGAGATGGGTGTAGACCTGGGAAACTTGGAAATCGTAATGCTTTCAAGTGTACCTCCAATGCCGGCCAACTACAAACAGCGTGCAGGACGAAGCGGTCGTAATAACAAGGTACGCAGTGCCTGTATCACACTTTGTAGTTCTGATGTGATTGGTCTCCGTACTTTGAGGAACCCGATTGAAAAGATTATAAACCGACCTGTTCGTGTACCGACTGTTGATTTAATGAGCCCGCAGGTCATACAGCGTCATGTGAATTCCTTCCTTGTCCGCTCCTTTGGGGTGTTTACCGACGGTTCGAACGGTGGACGTCTTACTCAGAAAGTTGCAGATTACTACACTCCTTTTGAGGTACGAATAAGCAACGGAAAAATTCTTATATTGAAAAACGGTACAAACGAAACAGACCCGGATGATTTATTAGGTGATCCTAAAGGTACCATGTATGAGAAATTCAATATCTTATGTTCGAAACCTTTGGATAAAGAAATCAGGGAGGAACTGACCAAACTCCTGAAGGGAACATGTTATGATGGCGATCTTACTCAGGTCGTAAAAAACGCACAAGATATAAACGACAGATGTTATGCAGAGTTACGCAACAAGCTGGTTGACTACAAAACAGCGTTCTCCGGAAGCGGTAAAATCAGCGATAGGTTCCGTATCAAGCTAAAGATGCAGTACATTGAAGTGTTGTACAAACGACTTCTCAATTTCTGGGCAACCAGTAGGTTTACTCCTAACGCTAACATGCCGGTAAATGTGCTCACTCTCGACTTGAACAGTAACGGTAAGAAAGACTTCTTCACTCCGATGACATCATCTAACCCCTCCTATTCTTTACGTGATGCCATCGCGCAATATGTGCCGGGTAATAGTGTTGTAGTAGATGGTGTGGTATATTCTGTTCGAGGTATCGAAGTAACTAATATGTATGATGACAACCATAAGGCATACAAAACCATCTATCGTAATAGTGATAAGACTGTTATTGACGATCCTAACCTCAGTAACCAAATCAGGTGGTCTGTGAATAATGCGAACGGACTGGAGATGATTCAACCGGTTGGTTTTATGCCTGATATGAACGAAAACAGAACTCGAATTATGGACAACAATGTTTATACAAGAGTGAGTGCACAGTTGATTGATGCTGACGATTGGCCCAATCACGTAACTGAGCCACATTTGTTTTCTGTTCGTCGTAATAATGAATCAGGCAATGCCAAAATTCTCTATTACAATGAAGGAAAAGGTTATGGATATTGTTTCTGTCCACGATGTGGAAGGACGGTTGTGGAAGAAGAAGTGGCCGATAAAAATAACCCTTTAAAATTCCCAGTCGAGTTTAACCCATTACATGCACCAAACAAAGAAGGACAACCACAAAAGCCCAATTATCATTTTGCCATTACTGGAAAGGAAATGCGTAAGAGCTGCAGTTGTTCCAATGACATCTCTAAAATAAAACGTAATGTCATTATTGGCGACATGATTCAGACAGATTTTAGCGAAATACGTATCCGACATAAAGGCATGAACAGGTGGATGTCCAACCGTGATGAAGAAGAAAAACTGCTTTTCACACTTGGAATGGCATTCACTCAGACACTGGTGGATATTTTAGGGAAGGAACGTGGGGCAGTAGATTTCACTATCATGCCTAACGGCCATATCTGTATCTTTGACTGTAATCCCGGTGGTGCAGGTTATGCCAACCAGATGGCAAATTTGCTTGTGATGAAGGAGGTTATCAAAGCTTCAAAGAAACTTTTAAGCGAAGCTCATGAAAAGCAGTCTAAGGATATGCTACTTGACAAATTTACGCTTCGTTATGCAAAGTTCCTCGATATTAATGCAGCTTTAGCGTGGATTGAGGAGGAGGAAGAAGTTGGAGATACTGTTCCACAAAATATCAAAGATTCGTTTCCGAATACTTCTCCATCGCAGACAACACTATATGATCTGAAAAAGGCGTTTGCTGCTTCACATCAGGATGTTGTATTGTTTGCAGATAACGATTATCAGGAATGGGATTATGAAGATAATGAGAACGGTTGGCAACCCCAATTTATGAGTTACTTCGTTATGAAGAACCACTATACTTCCTTCTGTGTCTTAAAGTCAAAGCCAGATAATATGTCTGAACCAATTAAGGCTATTTGTAGAGAAATTAAAGCATGGGCAAAGGGAGATGATGTCAAGACCATATCAAACCCATGGGCTGATAAAGACATATATCCTATTGCTTATATTGATGGCTATCTCTATTTTATGAACAACAAGGAAAATGCCCAACTTAATATCCAATGGGGCAATAATACCATGTTCTTCGTTCGTACAGATAATCCGGTATCAGGTGCCTCTGTAATTGATCTCTCCTACAAGCCATCGGCTAAGCTTTTAAAGCTGTCTGGAGATAAATATAGAGAAATAAGCACCAACCAGTTAGGAGATATACTACAGACTGAATCTGGAGGTCTCATAGATCAGTTCATATCCTATGCAAAGCAGAATGTCGGAAAGTTGAGAATCAGCTATCAGGATGAACATCTAAAGAGCATCATGGGTATTATCATCACGCTCCAGACGATTGAACACATCATAAAACAGATTGGTTCAGAGTTTGACATCGAGTTTATGATAGAGGTATATAAGGATGATAGAGGAAATGCAGACAGTATATGTGCAAACCAGCCTTCATCTGAGAAACGTGATGCATGGCTTACATCTCTTACCAAAGCGTGGATAGACGATCTTAGCTATGAGCATGGAATAAAAGGTACTCTTATCCCTGTTGTTTCATTAAATAAGCGAACACTCACTCACTGGCGTGTGCTTACGATTACCTGTGGTAAAAAAAGACTCTCTATCTATCCTGATGGAGGATTTATCAATGAATGGAACATAGGAAGACAACCTAACGGTGAACGATTTGATGTGGAGACAATCACTCATGACACCAATATTCATCTGTTTAGAAATAAAGACATTAAATTTGATATTATAATTGAAGACTGTTAAATAAAATATCAGAGTGTAATCAATAATAACATAAGAATCTTACAAGAAACATACTGAAGAATTCAAAATAGATAATCGACATATATAAGCAAAAACAATCACCACAAAAAATTATTCTGTTGTGCAGATAGACTGCACAACAGAATAATACCTTTACAACAAATATAGAAACTAATCATTAAAACAATGATTTTTCAATAATCTGATTAATTTAATATTACATAAAATGAAAACAGATAAAGAAAAACTTAGTGAATATGTCGAGGAAATATTTAAACGATATACATCTTCAGGACTTCATATTTGCGACATTGCTACGGGTGGAGGTAAATCATACACTATCAGTAAGTTGACATGCGAATACTATCCTAAAGAGTTCAACAGAATAGTTATTCTATGCGTACAAAAAAAACTGGTAGAAGGAATAAACAGAGAAATCAATGAGTTTGTACATTCCCAAAACAGTATCATTTCACGCAATGACATTCTAGTAATAGATAATAATGAAGAGGTTATCAAAAAAGCAATTGATAATGGTGCTTTCGAGAAATTCATAGACCAGATAGAATCTTGTATTGAAGTATTATCAAGCGGAAATGTGAAGGAATTAACTTTTGGTTGCAAACGCATAAAAAAAACATACGAAGGGATCAAAAACCTTTTCCAGGTACAAGGTAATAAAAATGAACTTCTCTCCAATCAAATCTCTGATGCTGAACTAAAATTGAGAAATGATGTCCGTAATTTCTTTGAGATATATAAGAAATATTTAAAACAAACCAATAAAGAAAATGATATCAGTATTAATCAACTTATAAGAACTTTCCCAGCACTTTCTGAAGTATATCCCCAGGTTGATTATAAAAGAAAGAAAGTATTGTTGATGACAGTACATAAAGCTATGTACGGCATAGATCCTATTATTTCTGAAAAAGTATACATAAATAATATTGCAGATAACAATCATAGAACTTTAATTATATTCGACGAATCAGATCAAGCAACCATAGTTATGCGCAACACGATCATAGAGCAGGCAATTGACAATTACAGTGGCAGTAATCGTTTTGCGAAGGGATATAATGGCTATTTGCAATACAAACAATTGATAGACAATCCAGAGCATATATCAGATGAATATCATGGAGAACTGCTGCACGAGTGCTTAAACAAAGCCAATAATACAATCAAGTCAAGCTGGAACAAAATTTTTGGAAATACTATACCATACAAAAACATATTCTTAGGAGACATTGAAGACCTGGAAAATTATCGCCGTGGAGTTTTCTTTTCTGGTTCAGGTTTAAGACTCAATGTATCGAATTCTAAAGACAATAAGCAATCGTATATCTGTTACAGTAAAGGAGAGAAACACTTCAAGCTTTTTCATGCAGAAAAGGATACGGAATTAAAGGAAAGCTTTGATTATGTAATTCCAATGGATAATTTTTTATCTCTAGTTATAGAGAATACTAAAGTTATAAAAGGACAATTATGTCAGGTAGTTAAAACAGCATTACAAACAAGTATTGAGAAGTTCAAGCAAACAGCAAAAGGTTTAGGGAAAAACAAACTTCCAGACAATCATTATTTAGGATATCCTACTATTGAAAGAGAAATCTATACACTGATTTCCAGATTCGAAACAAACTCTGATTACCAGTTTGCCCAACAGCTTTTAGAATTTATGACAAACAGAAAGAGCATTAATAAGAAATCGGAGAAACTGGATTTACCTGATTATTCAGTGTATTCACAAGGAGTTCAGCTTTATCAGGAAGAAATAGATGAGCGAGACAACCAACACAGAGTGAGACTGTCATGCCGAGAGATATCTACTACACCGGAAAAAATTCTGATAGATCTTATCCTATCAGGAAACATTTCTGTAGTTCTTTGCTCTGCTACGGCATCAAGCGCATCAGTTATCAGCAATTTTGATATCGAATATCTGAAAGAGCGTATTGGAGACAAAATACATGTACTATCCATGGAAGTAAAAAGCAAATTTGATGAACTGGTATCCAACACCTACCCCAAAGGACATAAGGTAGAAATCATTCCTCTGGAACATTATGAATACGAAGATAAAAGAGACGAAAAGGCCGTTCTGCCAGATAAGTATCGTATTCTATTTTCTGAAGAAGCACGTAAGGACGGGCTGGATAATACATGGTTTAAATGTACAAAAAGATACCTTATGCATAACAAGAAAGAAGGTGAAAGTATTTCATTTCAACTCTATCGTCTTTTCCAGTTTATTGAGGCATATGCCTGGTTTATTAAACATGAGGATGTACACAGCATGATCTTCTTTCAGAACAGAATAGGTGATCCTATACAAACGAATGTACTAAGTTGCCTGATTGACGGCTCCTATAAACAGCAAAAATCAGTATTCGAAGATGAATTGCCAGAAGACTGGACAAATAAACATATCAGAATTAGTAAAAACTGGGAAGAAGTTGAAGGAACTATTCTAAAAGAACTAAGTGACAATAAAGATGCAAAAATAATGCTGATTTCTGCTTATGCAAGTTTTAAAGCAGGAGCAAATATGCAATATGAAATTCCTGACGGATTGGAATATATACAGGGAGATAATTGGAATAAGGAAGGCGAAAAACTCCAAAAAGATTGGGATGCCATGTATGTTCAATGCCCACGAACATATCTGATGATGAATACGGATGAGAACGAAACTAACTTCGAAAAAAGTCTTTATAATGTAATGCTCTCTCTTATGATGTTATACGAAAGAGGGTGTTTCTCAAAAAATGAGATTGCTTCGTGGTTATGTAAAGCTTTATCAAATAACTTCTGGTTTGGAGACAAAAACAACCCAGGTATTGCAAGAGACAAAGCTGAATGGGCACAAACAATAATAGAACAGGCTGTAGGACGTTTATGCAGAACAAGGAATAAACCACAAACGACATACATACTTTACGACAAAGACATAAATTGTTTTTTTGACAAAGTAAACCTCAAAAAATCTTTAACCAAGGAATTCAGGAGTTTGGTAAGCTACATTCTTGAAGATGAACAAAAAACAATAGATTCAAATATAAATAATGATGAGATAATAAGGTGCAATAATGCTAATTATGCAAAACGCCAACTTGACCGTATGCGGAATATTGCACTAAGATATACACCAAAACTTGGTAAAGAGGATTACTTTGATGACGAGAACGAGGATATAAATATAGTTCCATACAATGTTATGATAAATCAGAAAATGAATCAAAGTTATAAACAAACCATAATAAGAAAACCTGTCGTTTCTGATTTCAATGAGTTAGAAGATTCAGACAAAAATCTGAGCTTCATACATAAATGTTATGGTGACTGGAAAAGAAACAATGAAATACCCATGAGATAAAAAATCACGCCCAAGAGA